>WNGL01000823.1_pt1 | contig 37121 bp, 30 predicted proteins | sample 5400591 | NCBI WGS metagenome assembly WNGL01 (sample SAMN13153377, study PRJNA577476) | soil metagenome | isolation source: 80 cm soil or saprolite under Garry oak tree replicate 1 | place: USA:California | collected 2016-06-15
TGTCGCCGCCATCGAACGAGACGATCGCGCCCTGGTCGTAGCCCATGAGCACGCGCTTGCCGTCGGTGGGGTCGATCCACATCACCTGCGGATCGTCGCCGCCGGGAGGGCCGCCCTTGAATGCGGTGAAGCTGTTGCCACCGTCGGTGGACTTGTATGCCGTCACATGGAACGTGTACACGATGTCGGGATTCTTCGGGTCGACGAACACGCCGCTATTGTAGCCGCCCTGGGCGTTCGCGATCCGTTGATCGTCGGCGGCCATACGGCGCCACGAGGTGCCGCCGTCGTCAGAGCGATACAGTCCGAAGTCACCGATGACATAGACGCGCTGCGCGGGGGTCCCGATCCCTACGCCGATGGACACACGACCCGTGAGAGACGGTAAGCCGCCGCCCAAGATCTCGCGCCACGTGAGGCCGCCGTCCGTGGACTTGTAGAGACGCGAACGCGTCTGCGCCGTGTCCGCGTTGGGTGGGTTGCCGGCACCCAGTGGGAAGTAGCGGAACCTCGTTGCGGCGAAAATGACGTCAGGCGCGTCCGCCGCGCGCGCGAGCGTTCCGATGCCGGTCTTTTCGTCGATGTACAGTGTCTTGACCCAGGTCGCTCCGCCGTCGGTAGAGCGGAAGACGCCACGCGCGTCCCTCTGGGTCTGGAAGAAGTTCCCCAGCGCGCCGACCAGGACGAGGTTTGGGTCGCGCGGGTGAACCAGGATGGACGTGATCTGCTGTGTGCCCTCGAGGCCGATCCGACGCCAGGTGTGCCCCGCGTCTGACGATTTGTACATCCCGTCGCCCAGCCCCTCAAAGAAGGAGTTGAGGTCACCGGTCCCGACATAAATCACGTTGGGGTCCGACGGTGCCACCTCGATGGCGCCGATGGACGAAACGCTCCTGACGGAATCGAAGATCGGATACCACGTTTCTCCCGCGCTCGTCGTCTTCCAGACGCCGCCATTCGGGGTGCCGACGTAGAACACGCCGGGCTGTCCAATCACGCCCGACACGGCCGAGATCCGTCCCCCGCGGAAGGGACCGACGTTGCGCCACACCAGTGCGGAAAGGAGACGTGCATCGAGGGGACCCGATCTCGGTGCCGTGGATTGCGCGCTGAGCGGAGCAGCCGCGAGCGTGAGGGCGCAGAGTATCAGCAGGGAGGTTGCGCGGTCGTTCAGCACAGGGCGTTGCATCACGACTTGCCGCGGCGACACCCGAAGACGCAGAAGTCAACCGGTTGGGCGACGCGCGCGCGCACCGCCTGAGCGTCACGGCAGGCCGGCCAGTAGGACACGCTCCGGATCCAGCGCAATGCCGCACGATCAAAGGCTGGATCGGCGTTCTGGACGATGCGCGCGGAGCTCTGATCGGGCGTGCCATCGGCCCCGACGACCACGGCCACGATCACCCGACCCTCGACGCCGAGATCCCGCTCGATCGGTGGGTACGTAGGCTCGGGAGCGCTCCGCAGACTGGCGCGCTCGGTGACCTGCGTCGTGTCGTAGACGGTGGAATCAGTGCTCGCGAGCTTTGCACATGATGTGGCAGGAGTGCCCAGGACCCTGCTGCGAGCGCCCCCGAAGGCGAACGCAACTCTGATCGCAAAGGTCGTCGAAGCACCGCTCACTCCAAAGGGACGCGAGATCGAGGGCGTGATGCTTGTTTCTTGACCGAGCACGAGGCCCACCCCGAGACTGAAAACTCCAAACGCCCCTGAATGGGAATCTGAAACCGAGCCCAACGAATTGGTGAACGTGCCGTTCGCGTTTCCAAACGCGATGGACCCGGTGGGTATGATCTCGACCTGCGGAGCGGTGCCGTTTGCCACGACACCGGCCGCCAGACCGAACGAGAAATCGGTCTCACTGTAGTCCAAGCCGCTCCCATTGACATTCTTGGGGCCGCTCGCGAATACCGCTTGCGCAATCGGGCATAATTGAGCTGTACCGCGTTCGTTCAGAGGAACCTGGTAGCCAACAGCGCCCCTGATGGTGCGCGACGACGCGGCCGCGAAGGCATCGACGTCGATCGCTCCCAATTCCAGTTCCGCGAACGCGCCGGTGCTGCCAAGCGCCACTCCCGCAGCATACCATCTCGACTCGTCGCCCAACTGTCCGCGCACGAACGCCTGAACCGGTCGTCGCTGAAACGACATGAAACCCTGACAGCGTTGCGCGGCGGCGAAGCGGCTCGCGAGCAGGCTGGCAAGAATCGCCACGACGGAGGCACGCGGCATATGCTGACCGCAAGAATACGGCGTGTTCCGGACATCGGATAGGTGGTTCGAGTCGTTGACAGAGCCTCGGGCGCCGTGCTAGTCTCGGCGCGATGACCGACCTGCCGTCGCTTCCGGCCTGGGCCAAGACGCTGCAGCGGCGCATTCGCCAGCGCGGCATCGACTTTTTCATCCTCACCGGGCCCGGCGTGCGCGACCTCCACGCGCTCGGCGCCCGGCGCTTCGGCACGATCGGCGACTGCCTCGCGCAGGTGATCTTGAACGACCGCTCGGCGATCGTCACCTACGACCGCGGCGCGGGGATCGGGTTCTCCGACCGGGACGTCGAGAACGACTTCAAGATGGTCCTGAAGGCGTACGACAAACTCGGCGGGACCAATCTGGCGCAAGTACAGCCGCGCGATCCCGACCGCGCGCTGCAGCTGATCGAGACGTACCTCCGTTACCAGCTCGCCGGGAATCCGCGCTTCTCGGCTGCAGTGATCATCGACTATGGAGAAACGGTGGCGCCCGCCGGCGAGCCGGGGCAGCTCCCGGCGGAGGATCGCGGCGCCATCGTTACGCTGCGCCGCTGGGCGAGCGAGCCGCTGTTCCTGCAGCGCCGTGTGACGTTCTGCCTGCTCGCGGAGACGACGGCGACACTCTCGGCCGCCCTGGTGAGCGACGCCCGCACCTTCGAAATCACGGTCCCCGTGCCGGACGAGCAGGAGCGCTATGCTTACCTCGCGGGGCGCGGCAGTCGCCCCGAGACGTTCGCCGTCGTGGACGCGCACCGCGTCGCCATCCTCACCGCGGGCCTCACGCGTCTCCACCTCGAGAGCCTGCTCGCCGAAGCCGAAGCGGGCGGCGCCCCGCTCGATCAGGACGCGCTCACCCGGGAAAAGAAGCGGTTGATCGAGGAGGCGAGCGGCGGCCTGCTCACGTTCATGACCAGCAAGGTCGGGCTCGACGCGGTCGCCGGGCACGAGGGCGCCAAGGCACAGTTGCGCGAGACGGCGCAGGCGCTGTCGCAAGGACGGCTCGACGAGGTGCCGATGGGCTACCTGATCTGCGGGCCGGTGGGGACCGGCAAGAGCTTCATCGTCCAGTGCTTCGCGAAGGAGATCGGGATCCCGGTCGTCGAGCTCTTGAACTTCCGCTCCAAGTGGCAGGGGCAGACCGAAGCGAATTTAGAGCGCGTCCTGGCGCTGCTCGACGCGATCGGCCCCGTCGCGGTGGTGGTGGACGAAGCCGACGCGGCGCTCGGTACGCGCGAAACGGGCGGAGCGGACTCCGGGGTTTCCGAGCGCGTGTTCGCCTCGCTCGCGGCCTTCATGGGCGACACGCGCCGCCGTGGCAAGGTGATCTGGTTCCTGATGACCAGCCGCCCGGACCTCGTGCCCGTGGACCTGAAGCGTCAGGGGCGGGCCGAGGAGCACCTGGCGCTGTTCCCGCCCGCGACGGTCGCCGAGCGCGCGCGGGTATTCGATCTGCTGCGGGAACGGCTGGGCATCGCGCTCGAGCCCGGGGTCGATGCGACGGCGCTGCTCGGCGAAAGCCGCGAGGCGCTCTCCGCCGCCGACCTCGAAGCGATTCTGGTGCGCGGCAGCCGGCGCCTGGCGGCGGCGGGCCAGACGACCCTCGGCACGACGCTGCTGCGCGAGCTGATCCACGACTTCCAGCCGCCGTCCTATCCGCTCGAGCTCGAGTACCAGCGTCTCATCGCGGCATTCGAATGCACCAGTCGCCGGCTGCTGCCGCCTGACCTGGTCGCCATCCCGCCGGAAGCGATCGGCGCCCGGCTCGCCGAGCTGCGGGCGGCGCTCGGCAAGCCGGCGTGACGGTGCTCTAGGGCGTGCTCGTGCCCGCCTTCTGCTGCGCGTCTTTGCGCACCAGGGCGAAACCCACAGTGTTGAAATTGTACTCCGCCACTTCTCGGTACAGCTGCTTCGCCTGCGCGACGTCCCCCGCCCCTTCGGTCGCGACGGCGACCTGATACTTGATGTAGGGGTCGAGCAGGTTGCCCTGTCGCAGGTGCGCCGCCGCGTCGCCGTACTTGCCCTGATACAGCGCGATGAACCCCTCGAGCTGGTGCATCGGCTCGAGCTTGCGCGGGTTCGCGTCCGGTGCCAGGAGCTGTGCGATGCGGTCCGCCTGACGCTGCGCCGACCCGTAGTCCCCTCGCCGGGCCGCCCACCACCCGTCGAAGTAGGCGACGGTCGCTTCCTGGCCCCGCCGGAAGGCGGGATTCGCCGCCTCGTCGGCCTGTTTCATGAGTATGGGCGCGAGCTGCTTGAGCGCCTGATCCGCCGCCGGCTGGTTGCGAATATGAATCGCGATCACGGCGACGTTGCTCAACGCGGCGACCTTCGCCGCCTTGGGGTCCGGGACGCCCATGCCGTCGACCGACGCGACCAGCCGATTGAGCTCGTCGATGGCGGCACCTGGCTCCCCGGCATACACGCTGACATAGGCCCGGAACGGAGCGTAGGCGGCCTTTTCATTCGCCCGGCCCACGGCGATGGCGGAGTCGTAGTCGGCGCGCGCCGCTGGGTAGTCGCTCAGCAGCGTGTTGGCGTGGCCGCGTTTCACGAGCAGGATCGCGTCCCGCGGGTTCAACTGGTGGCCTCGCGCGTACTCGTCGCGCGCCTGCTCCAGGTGGCGTTGCGCACGGTACACGTCTCCCAGGAACGTGTGCGCTCCAGGCTCCTCCGGTGCGAGATTCTCCGCCGCCTGCATGTGCTCGAGTGCCTTCGTGAAGTCGCGCGGCTCACCGAACACGTACGACAGACCGAGGGTGGTGTGTGCGACGAACATCCGGGGCGCGAGCGCCAGCGCCTTCGCGATCGACGCACGAGCTTCCTCGTTGCGGTTCAACGCTCCCTGGACGCCGGCGAGCGCGAGCCAGGCACGCGGGCTGCCGGGATACTTCTGGATGAGCGCTTGCCCCAGCGCGAGCTGGCCGGTCAGGTCCTGGTCGAACCCTTTGCGGGCCATCTGGATCTGGAGCCGTTCCGCATCCGACGCGCCCGCGGCATGCTGCTCCGCGAGCGCCAGATTGCTCTTGAACTCCGCCAGCGAGTTCGCCGTGTTCGCGACATTCAGGTAGCCGAAGGCGAAGTTCGCATCCGCCGCGACGGCTTCTTTGAAATGCGCGTTCGCGTCGATGAACCGCGCCAGATCGAGCTCCCGCTGACCGCGGAGAAAATGGTCCCGGGCGACGCCCGAGGATGTCGTGATCGGATGCTCGATCACCGCGCTCGTGATGGGATCGAGCGCGGAGCGGGGGTCCTGCGCCGCGGCGCCGCCGTACCAGCCCCCGAACGCGAATACCGCCGCCAGGGCCGCACGCACGCACGCGTGCCTGAGACTTTGCATGGTCGCCTCCGATGTCGAAGTGCTAGGATGAACGCTGACGGCGGGCGACCGGGGGTCGGGAGCGTATCCTGAGGACGCCGAACATGCGCGGCCGTTGAGGGGGTCACAAGAGGACTCGCCGAACCTTGACAGCTCCTGGACAGCGCCGTGGCATCGTTGCCACATCCCCCGCCGCCTTGCCTCCACGTCGACTATCGGCATCGGTTTTGCCGGCATGGGGTGGGACGATTCCCGGTGTTGCGCCCCCCCAACGTCGCCGTGGAGGTCCGATGAGACGACTTCTTCTCGCCGCATCCTTGCTCTTCGTGACCGGGTGCGAGGCGCCGCGCGAGGTCGCCGCGCCCGCCCGTCCCGCGTCGCCGCGCCTGCAGGCTAGCCTGGTCGACCCGGCGCTCATGAGCGCGCTCGCCGGCGCGGCGCCCACTGCTACGCTCGAGATCATCGTCAACTACGACGAGACAGTCACCACGCGCGACGCGGTCACGAGCGCGATGCTGAACCTCGGCGCGGGCGTGGTGCAGTTCAAGCATCTCGAGCTCGTCGCGGGGGTCGCGACGCCGGCCCAGATCAGCGCGATCGCCGCCGTACCCGGCGTCCAGGGAGTGTACCTGAACCGCCAGCTCCAGTACTACGGGCATGGCGGGGGCCTCTACGCCCTGATGCTGCACGAGAGCGTCCCGACGATTCGTGCCGACGCCGTGCACGCGATGGGGATCACGGGAAAAGGGATGGGGATCGCGATCCTCGATTCGGGGATCGACGGGCTCTACAACCCGGACTTGGTCTACCCCAGCCATACCGTCCAGAACGTGAAGGTCATCTTCAACTTGAGTGACGTCGTCACGTTCGGAAACTCCGCCCCCAAGCCGCTCAAGCAGGGCGTCGACATCTTTGCCGAAAACCTGCCCAACAGCGAGACGTCGGTGGGTCATGGCTCCCACGTCGCCGGAATCACGGCGGGCCTCGGGACCGCTTCGGCCGGCTACTACACGGGGGTGGCGCCGGGCGCGCAGCTGGTGGGCATCGGTACCGGAGACGTGCTCTTCATCTTCTTCGCGCTCGCCGGATTCGACTACATCCTGGACCATCAAGCGGCCTACAACATCAAGGTCGTGAACAACTCGTGGGGCACGAGCGGCGCGTTCGATCCCAAGGATCCCATCAACAAGGCGTCGAAGACGGTGCACAACCACGGGATCACGGTCGTCTTCGCCGCCGGCAACGACGGGCCCGATCAGAACACGCTCAACCCGTACAGCGTGGCGCCGTGGGTGATCGGCGTGGCCGCGGGGTGCAAACTCGTCAGCCCCGATCCGACCAACTCGGCCATCCACTGCGACGACCCGACCGGTCAGAACCGCGCGCCGATCCTCGCCGACTTCTCCTCGCGCGGCATGCCCGGCGACAAGCTGTACCACCCCGACATCACCGCGCCCGGCGTGCACATCGTCTCGACCCGCGCGTCCACCGGCACGGTGCTCAACGCCGCCGACGCGCCCCATGACTTCGATCTTACCAGCAGCTGCGCCATCAGCCAGGCGAACTTGCCGTACTACACCTGCGCGTCCGGCACGTCGATGGCGACGCCGCACGTCGCGGGGGTGGTGGCGCTGTTGCAGGAAGCGGCCGGCGGCACGCTCACTCCCGACCAGGTCGCCATGGCGATCACCCAGACGGCGCGCCCCCTGCCGGGGTTCGCCCTGTGGGAGGTCGGCACCGGCTACCTGGACGCCCTGGCGGCGGTCATGGCGGTCAAGAAGTAGCAATCCCCCACCGCTGCGCGCCCCGAGCGTTTCCCAGCGGGGTGCGCAGCGGGCTGGCACGATCCATTAATATTCAGTCGCCGGGCGTGACGCGGGACCGTTCCACCGGGTCTCCCTGCGGCCGTGGGCGTCCGGCTCACTCACCTGCGACGTTTTCCCGAGGAGATCACGGGCACGTGTGGTTGCTCGCGGTTCTGCTGCTCAGCGACAGCGCGTCCACCACGCGGGTGTTCAAGGTCTCCGTCGCCCCCACCGAATCGCTCGCGGTGGAGGTGGCCGGCAGGGTCGTGGGAGCGCCCGTGGTGCTCGTCCCGGGCCTGTTTGGCTCCGCGTTCGGGTTCCGCAAGCTCGTTCCCCTGCTCACCGCCGCCGGCTACCGGGCCGTGGTGGTCGAGCCGCTGGGCATCGGGTCGTCCAGTCGTCCCCGCAAGGCGAATTACTCCCTTACGGCTCAGGCCGGCCGCATCGCGGCGGTGCTCGATACCCTGCGTGTGCGAGGCGTCTTGCTCGTGGCCCACTCGATCGGGGGGTCGGAGGCGTTCCGCCTCGCCTACCATCGCCCCGACCTGGTGCGGGGGCTGGTGTCGATAGAGGGGGGGCCGACGGAGTCGGCGCTCACGCCGGCGTTCAAACGGGCCCTGCGGTTCGCCCCCTGGATCAAGCTGTTCGGCGGAATCCGGTTGATCCGGCGCAAGATCCGCGGCCTGTTGATCGACTCGTCGGGGGACCCGACCTGGGTCACGGACGACGTGGTCCAGGGGTACACCGCGGGGGCGGCGCGCGATCTCGACGCGACGCTCAGGGCTTATCTGGCCATGGGCGACGCCCGCGAGCCGGAGAAGCTCGCGCCCCACCTGGCCGAGCTGCGCTGCCCCGTGCGGCTGATCGTGGGCGGGGCGCGCCACGACGGCGACGTGGGCGATCAGGAGGTGCGACTGCTGGAGCATACCCTCCGCTCGTTCGCCCTCGACTCGGTGCCCGGGGCCGGTCACTTCATCTATGAAGAGCAGCCCCGGGCGGTGCTCGCCGCCGTCACCCGGCTCGCGGCGAGCGTGACCGCGACGCGCGCTCCGGGGTCACAGTGACGAAGCCGTTCGCCCGTCCACCACTCGCCTGACAGGTTGGTCATGCGCATCGCCCTGGTCGCCGAGGACTACTATCCCCAGCTCGGGGGGATCCCGGAGCACGTGCACAATCTCGCCCTGCAGCTCAATGCCTGGGGCCACACCGCCACGGTCGTCACGTCCCAGATGGGCGACCATCGCGACGCTCCGTTCGTGCGCCGGGTGGGCAGGAGCCGGTTGATCTACGCGAACGGCGGCGTGTCGCGCATCACCACCGGATGGCGGCTGCGTCGGCGGCTGGAGCAGCTGTTCCGCGCCGGGCGCTACGACCTCGTGCACGTCCACGGCGGCCTTGCCCCCACGTTGGGGCTCGTGGCCCCGTTCGCGGCATGGCGGGCCGGGATTCCCGTGGTCGCCACCTTTCATTCGTGGTTCGCGCACTCGCTGGGCTGCCGGGTGTTCCGGCGCCCGTTCCAGAGGATCCTCGACCGCCACGCCGCGACGATTGCGGTGAGTCAGCCGGTGGTCGAGGCAAACGCCCGCTATTTCGACCTCCAGTGGGACATCATCCCGAACGGCGTGGACACCACCTTCTTCAAGCCCAACGGGCGCCGGCCCACAGACGCCCTCACCGACCATCCGCGGCTCTTGTTCCTCGGGCGGATCGAGCCCCGCAACGGCCTGGGCACGTTGCTCGAAGCCATGCCCCGGATCCTGGCGCGCTATCCGTGTGCAGTCCTCACCGTGGCCGGTGACGGGCCGTGGCGGCGCTACTACGAGCGGCGCGCACGGGCGGAGGGCCTGAGCGCGAGCGTGCGGTTCGCCGGGCAGGTGTTCGAGGACCGCCCCGCCTACTACGGCTCGACCGACCTGTACCTGTGTCCCACCACCATTGCGTCGTTCGGCGTCACGCTGCTCGAGGCGATGGCGTGCGGTACGCCGATGGTCGTGTCGGACAACCACGGCTTCCGCTCGGTGATCGCCGGCGGCGACGAAGCGGTCGTCATCCCCAAGGACGATCCCGCCGTGTGGGCGGAGACGACCATCGCGCTACTGGGCGATCCCGCCCGGCGCGAGGCTATGGGGCGTGCCGGGATCGAGAAGGCGCAGCGCTTCGCGTGGCCGCGGATCGCGCGTCAGGAGCTCGCGGTGTACGAGCGGGTGCTGGGCCGGACTGCCAGGCCGGTGCGGCCTCCCAGCCGCAGATCCTCCATGCTGGTCTCGACGACGCCCTGATCTAGATTACCGGCGATGCGCCAGCTCGCCGTCGTCGTCACCATCGTTTTCGCCACGCCCGGTCTCAGCGGGGCGTGCCGCGCCCGGCAAAACGCGCCGGCGTCGCAGGACATGGACGCGATGGACTCGACCGAGCAGCACGCGACCCTCGCGGCCCAGGAAGCGATGGGCGGACCCATGCCTGCCGACCCGCACATGACGCTCACGCCGCTCCGTCCCGGCAGCGTCGCCGACTCGACGCGCGCCGCTGTCATCGTAGCCCAGATGCGTGCCGCGCTCGGCAAGTACCGCGATGTGCGAGTCGCGGAGGCGGACGGCTTCCGGCAGTTCCTCCCCGGGGTGCCACAGCCGGTCTATCACTTCACCAACCGCCGTTGGGCGCTCGCGGAGATGCTGCGCTTCGACCCGGCGAAGCCGACGTCGCTGTTGTACCGCAAGCAGCCGGGCGGGACGTTCGAGCTCGTGGGGGCGATGTACGCCGCGCCGGGGCGCGCGTCGCTCGACCAGTTGGACGCCCGCGTCCCGCTGTCGGTGGCGCGCTGGCACGAGCATGTGAACTGGTGCGTGCCGCCCCGGGGCCAGGGCGGACGGTGGCGCGACACTCGTGAGGGCCGGCCCGTCTTCGGCCCCAAGTCGAGCATCGCGACCGCCGAACGGTGCGCCGCCGTGGGCGGGCGGTTCCTGCCCCACATCTTCGGCTGGATGGTGCACGTGCTGGCGTTCGCGGGCGACGATCCGCACGTCATCTGGGGCGCTGGGCACGAGCACGCCCATTCGTGACGACCGAGCCTCCCGCCGTACGTTCCTCCCGGTTGCGACTCGGCCCCCTCGTCGCGGTGATGTTTTTCACTGTGTCGGGCGGGCCGTTCGGCTTGGAGGGGCTGGTGGGCTCGGTCGGGCCCGGCGTCGCCCTGCTGCTGCTCGTCGCCACGCCGCTCCTCTACAGCGTGCCCGAAACGCTGCTCGTGGGCGAGCTCGCCTCGATGCTCCCGGCCGAGGGCGGCTATTACCAATGGGTGAAGCGGGCGTTTGGCCGGTTCTGGGGCTTCTGGAACGGCTGGCTGTCGTGGACCTACTCGCTGCTCGATATGGCGATCTACCCGGTGCTCCTGATCCAGTATTTGGGCTTCTTCTTGCCGGGGCTCGGCTGGGTCGAGCGCTGGCTCGTCGCGCTGGCGATGATCTGGGGAGCGACGTGGCTGAACCTGCGTGGAACGCGCGTGGTCGGCACGGCGTCGGGGTGGTTCGTGGCGGCGGTGCTGGCGCCGTTTGCGGTGCTCGCCGCTGTGGCGGTCGCCCGCTGGCTAGGGGCTTCCGCAACGCCATTCCCGGTAACGCCGTTTCACGCCGCGGGCACGTCCTTCCTGGGTGCCCTCGGCATTGGTGTGTCGCAAAGCATCTGGAACTACAGCGGCTGGGACAACGCCTCGACGATCGGCGGTGAGATCGAGCAAGCGTCGGCCACATACCCGCGCGCCCTGGCGCGCGCGCTGCCGCTCGTGACCGTCGTGTACCTGCTCACGATCGTTCCCGTGCTGGCGCTCACCGACTGGACGACGTGGACGGACGGCGCCTGGCCGGGGCTCGCGCGCGCGGTAGTGGGCGGATGGCTGGGGGTGTGGGTGGCGCTGGCGGGCATGCTGAGTGCGTTCGCGCTGTTCAACGCGCTGCTGCTCGTGTATTCGCGGATTCCGCTGGTGTTGGCGCAGGACGGGCTCTTGCCTGCGGCGCTGGCGCGCACCGATGCGCGGGGCACGCCGCGCAACGCGGTGCTGGTATCGGCCCTCGTGTACTCGGGCTTCGCGCTGCTGCCGTTCGGCGGCCTGCTCGCGGGCGACGTGCTGCTCTACACGGCGGCGCTCGGGCTCGAGTTCGCGGCGCTGATCCGGCTGCGGCGCGCGGAGCCGACGTTGCGGGGCGCGTTCCGCGTGCCGCTCGGTGTACCGTGGCTCGTGGCGCTCGCGTCGCTGCCGCTGGTGGTGCTCGTCGCGGGTCTGGTGCTCGAGGTGCGGAGCCGGGCGATCGGGTTGCCGGGCGTGGTGGTGGCGGTGCTGCTCGCGGTGGCGGGGCCGCCGGTGTATCTGGCGTTGCGGGCGCGCCGGGCGACGGCCTCGGCCGTCGCGCCCTGACCTCCCCTCCTTGCGGACCTCGGGAATCGCGCGCAACGTAGCGGGCGTTTACCGTTCCGTGCGGCGTAACCAGGTCCGGAGGGATCGTGATACCACGTGCCTTGTTTGTCTCGCTCGCGCTGAGTCTCGCCGTCGGGGTCGGGGCGGCGGCCGGTCAGCAACGCCAGATCACCGGTCGGGTCATCAGCGCCACCACTCATGAGCCGGTTGGGGGGGCGAGCGTCTCCGTCCTCGGAACCACCATCGTCACCCTGGTGCGGGATCAAGGGCAGTTCTCCTTGTCGGCGCCTCAGGGAGAGGTCACGCTCGTCGTTCGGCGCATCGGCTACAAGCGCAGCCAAGTGGTGGTCCCCGCGACTCAGGAGAGCGTGGAGTTCGCTCTCGAGCCAGACGTATTCAACCTCGAAGCGGTCGTGGTCACGGGTATCGCCACCGGCGTCGAGCGCCGCAACGCCGGTAACGCGGTGGCCGCGGTTTCGTCGTCGGACCTCGCCTACGCGCCCACGCCGAGCATTGAACAGCAGCTGCAAGGGAAGGTGGCCGGCGCGGACATCCAACAGAACTCGGGAGCGCCGGGCGGCGGCCTTCAGGTTCGGCTCCGCGGCGTGACGTCCATCAACGCGACGGCCGAGCCCCTGTACGTGGTAGACGGGGTGATCGTAAGCGACATCGCCATCCCGTCCAACCAGAATGCGGTGACGGCCGCGTCGGGGGGGTCAAACCCCTCGCTCGACCAGGACGCGCAGGTGAACCGCATCGCCGACGTGAATCCCAACGACATCGAGAACATCGAGATTCTGCGCGGGGCGTCGGCATCGGCGATCTACGGACAAAAGGCGTCGAACGGCGTCGTCGTGATCAAAACGAAGCGCGGACAGGCGGGAGCGCCCAAGTTCGATGTGGTGCAGCGATTCGGAGTGTTCGAGATCTCGAAGAAATTCGGCCAGCGAACTTTCCCGGACTCGTTCGCGGCCAAGGCGGCGTTCGGAGCGAGTGCGGCCCGGTTCTTTCGCGCGGATACGTCCAACCCGTACGTAAAGCTGCAGCTGCCCGGATACACGCCTGGCAAAGCGTTCGACCTCGAGGACCAGCTGGCGGGGCGCAAACCGCTCTCGTACGAAACGGCACTCAGCCTTTCCGGCGGAACGGATAACACACAATACTTCGGTTCGGTGACCTCGAAGGGCGACGGAGGTATCATCGATAACACGGGCTTCAAGCGCCAGGCCGTGCGCTTGAACCTCGACCAGCGACTGGGATCGCGAGTCCACGCCACTCTCAACACGAGCTACACCCATACACTGGCGCAACGCGGCCTCACCAATAACGACAATACGGGGACGAGCTTCTACGTGGTGCTCTCGGGCACGCCGAGCTTCGTGGATCTGGGTCAGGTGCCGGGCGACACGTTCGCCCGCAACCCGTTCGTGCCGAGCAATCCGGTGCAGACGGCGGCACTGATGAAGAACAATGAAGACGTGTGGCGGTTCATCGGGAGCACAAACCTCCAATGGGACGCGGTGCAGACCGGACGGCACTATCTGCGCTTTGTGGCGACCGGTGGCGTGGATCAATTCTCACAACAGAACGCGCTGTTCTTCCCGCCGGAGTTGCAGTTCGAGCCCAACGACGGAGAACCGGGCACGTCGCTGCTCTCGAACACCGACAACCTCAACTACAACGTGAACGCGAGCGCGATCCATACCTTCACGCCCAGTAGCAACGCGTTTTCAGCCACCACCTCGATCGGCTTACAGCACGCGCAACGCAAGACCAACACCTCGCGCATCACGAGCCGCGATCTGAACGCGGGACAGCAGAACGTCGCCGCCGGGAAGGACATCCAGATCACGGAAGACCAGGCGCAGATCAAGGATCTGGGCTTTTTCGCCCAAGAGGAATTCCTCGCGTCACAGGAGCGTCTGTTGTTGACGGCCGGGATTCGGGCGGACCAGAGCAGTCTCAACGCGGATGCGAGCAAGCTTTACTACTTCCCCAAGGCCTCGGTCTCGTACCGGTTCTTGCACCCGGCGGGGGCGGTGGACGAGTTGAAGCTGCGAGCGGCGTACGGCGAAGCCGGGAACGAGCCGTTCTACGGCCAAAAGTTCACCTCCTTGCGGATCACCGGGAAAGTAGGCGGCGTCCCCGGTACCGTTGGTGGCGACACGACCGGCGCCAAGGATCTCCGTTTCGAGCGGGAGCGGGAGTTGGAGGGGGGCTTCGATGCGACGTTGTGGAACAGTCGCGCCAACCTTGAATTCACCGCATACCAGAAGAACGTCAGCGACCTGCTGTTGCCCCGCCAGCTCGCACCGATCGGCGGGGTCAACTTCGAGATCTTCAACGGCGGGAAGCTCCGTACCCGCGGCGTCGAGGTGTCACTGGCCTTGATTCCGGTACAGCGTCCCGATTTCAACTGGCTCTTCCGGACCACGTTTTCACGCAACCGCAGCGTCATCACCGAGCTGCCCATTCCGGCCTTTAGCGCCGGTGGCTTCGGGGCGTCGATCGGGCAGTTCCGCGTGGAGCAGGGGGCGTCCGCGACCCAGATCGTCGGCAACGACACGCTCACGGCCGCCGACATCGCATCTGGGAGTTACCCCGGCAAGAGCGTCGGTGATATCGTCGTGCGGAAAATCGCCGACGCGAACCCCGACTTCCGGATGTCGTTCACGAACGACCTCACCTACAAACGATTCAGCGTGCACTTCCTGCTCGATTGGCAGAAGGGTAGCGCCATCCTGAATCTCACCAGATTGCTGTACGACTTCGGACAAGTCACGTCGGATTACGCGGACCCGCTCCGCGACACCTTGGTCACGAGTGCGGGGGATACGCTGAAGACCGTGGGGCAGAAGCGCCTCGCAGGCTTCACGAAGGTGACGCGGAACTACATCGAGAGCGCCAGTTTCCTCAAGTTGCGAGAGATCACGCTGAGCTATGAGCTCCCGCCGAACGTCCTTCACGGCATCTGGCAGGGCGCTCGGTACGCGCGCCTCAGCGTGAGCGGACGCAACCTGTTCACGAGCACGCCCTATACGGGAGTGGATCCGGAAGTGAGCAACTTCGGGAACCAACCGATCGCTCGCAATATCGATGTGACACCGTTCCCGCCGAGCCGGAGTTTTTGGTTCGCCGTCGACGTGGGGTTCTAACCATGAGCGCGCCTGCGAGGTACTCGAAGATGAATGCGACACGCTGGCTGCCGGCCTGCCTGGGCCTCGTCGCGCTGGCGGCGTGCAAGGACCTGGACGTGCCCAACCTGAACAGCCCCGATCTCGGTGACTTCCAGAACAACCCGACGCGCAGCCAGGTCCTCTCGGTCGCTTCGGGGTTGCTGCTGGGAACGCGCACCGGGGTGGCGCCGCAGAACGGCTACGTGTCGCTCCTCGGCATTCTGGGCCGGGAGTCCTACAATCTTGATCCCGCCGATCCCCGCTTCGTGAGCGAGATGCTCGTAGGCCCGCTCGATGGCGGCAGCCCGGCGTTCGGGGGCAACCTGTGGGCCAACCCATATCGCAACATCCGCAATGCCAATCTGGAGCTCGCGGCGGTGGACAAGGTGCCCCTTGTGAACGATGCCGAGAAAGAGGCGATTCGCGGGTTCACGCAAACGATCCAGGCGTTCGATTACCTCAAGGTGATCGTCACCCGGGACGCAAACGGCGCCGGGATCCCCACCGACCTCGACCCACTCGCACCGCCAGCGGCGATCGTGACCAGAGATGCTATCTTCGCTCACATTGCCCGGGTGCTCGATTCCGCAGCGGCCCATTTGGATTCGGCCACGACCCTCGGCGCCGGCGACGATCCATTCCCGTTTAACCTGAGCCCGGGGTTCACCGGGTTCACTACTGCCGTGTCGTTCCGCACGTTCAACCGTGCACTCATGGCGCGTGTGCAGGTGTACAAGGGCAGCTTCGGATGCACGACTTGCTGGGACTCGGCCCTGACCGCGTTGAGCGCTTCCTTCATCGACACGACCGCGAACCTGGACGATGGCGTCTACTACTCGTACGCCACGGTCTCTGGTGACGAGACCAACGCCTTATACGATCCGAACGCCCGGGCCTTGGTGGCGCACCCATCGTTCGAGACCGACGCGCAGCTGCAAGGGAACGGCATCACGAAGGATGACCGCTTCGTGCGCAAGACCGCACGGCTCGCGGATCCCAAGACGACGCAGGGCCTGACGTCGCAGCTGCAGTATGTGATCTACAAGAGCAACATCGACCCGATTGCGATCATTCGGAACGAGGAGCTGATACTGATCCGCGCGGAGGCGAACATCGGTAAGGGTGGGGCGGCGGATCTCGCCGCCGCCGTCGCGGACCTCAACACGATCCGGATCAAGTCCGGAAAGCTCCTGGCCTATGCCGGCCCCGTGACCCAAGCAGCGTTGCTGGACGAGTTGCTGTACAACCGCCGCTACTCGCTCGCCTTCGAGGGCGGCCATCGCTGGATCGACTTGCGCCGATACGGTCGACTCGCGACGCTGCCCACCGAGGCCACGAGCACTGGGGCGGCCAAGCGGTTCGCCAAGTTCCCTTTCCCTCAGTTCGACTGCGACGCCCGGTCCACCAAGCCGGCGGGATGCGGTACGGAGGCGGGCTTCTAGATACCTCGCACCACCGGACAGTAAACCGCCGGGCGCGGATTGCGCGCCCGGCGGTTTTTGTTGCCCCCTCCCGAGCCTCACCCCCGCCCCACCTCGTACAGATACTCGACATAGGAGCGCGCCGCGCCGTCGATCCCCCGCACGCCGGCGTTCTGCGACTCGATCACGTAATACTCGTCGGGCGCGTGCGCGCCGCTGCCGTGCCCCAACCCGAAATGGCCGGCCGGGAGCCGCAGCGGATCGCCCGTGAACACGTAGCCTGGCCAGGAGCCCGCGATGCGCGGCAGGATCACGGGATCGATCCCTGAGCGCCGATACACGGCGACCTGCGCTTTGATGAGCGCGGCGTCGCCCGGCGTGGTCGTGGGATCGTAGCCACCCGTCATATTCACCTCGATATCGCCGAAGCCCCGCTTGGCGAGATGCGCCTTGAGCGCCGCCAGCGACTCGGCCGCCGTCATGTCGGGCACGAGCCGCAGGTCGAGCTTCGCCACCGCGCGGTGCGGCAGGATGGTCTTGCCGCCCGGACCGGTGTAGCCCCCGACCAGGCCCTCGATGTTGACCGTGGGACGCGACACGAGGCGCTCCAGCGCCTCGACCCAGCTCACGTCGTGCACCCAGTGGTCCACGCCCATCTCGCGCTTCGCGACCGCCTCGTCGAGGCGGCGCGCCGCCGTCGCCACCATCGCCTTCTCACTGGCCGAGAGCGGGCGGGCCTTGTCGGCGTAGCCGTCGATGGCCGGCTCGTTGCCGTCGGGCGAGACCAGCGTCGCGAGCGCCTCGACCAGATGCCACGCCGGGCTGTCCACGCGCGCTTTGTTGCTCGAGTGAATGTCCTTCTTGGGCCCGCGACCCCAGCGCTCCCCGCTCGAGACCACCTCGCACTCGATCACGCCCTTGGCGCCCAGCGTGATGGTCACCTGGCCGTCGGACGCCTGCGCCGCCGAGGGCATGAAGATCCCCGCGACGCGCCGCAGGGCGGCCTGCACCTCGGGCCGGCGCACGATCTGAGGGAAGTGCGGCGAGCCGATCTCCTCCTCGCCCTCGGCCACGAGCACGAAATTGAGCGGCGGCTTCCTGCCCGCCGCGCGGATGGCGTGCAGCGCGGCGAGGAACGTCGCTTCGGGTCCCTTCTGGTTCACGGCCCCGCGGCCCATGATCACCTTGCCGAGCCCGGGCCGGTCGACGAGGGCGGCGTCCCAGGGCGGGGACGACCACTCAGCCGGATCGGCCTGCTTCACGTCGTACATGAAGTAGAGGCCGAGGGTGCGCGGGGCGCCGGCGTCGAGCGTGGCGAAGATGCCGGGCTGGCCGTCGCTCGGGATCTTCGTCACCGGGTCGAAGCCCGCGTCCTTGAGCAGGCGCATGGTGAGCTCGCAGCCCTCGTTCACGCCGCGGTTCTCGGCGGCGATGGACGGCTGCCGGATCCACTCCTGCAGGCGCCCCACGGCTTCGTCGTGGCGCTTTTCGATCTCGGTGAAAATCGGAGCTAGGTCGTCGGAGCGACGCGTCGAGGGGGGAGCGCCGGGCCAGGCGACGGCGGCGGTGGCGGCGGCGGTGCGCTCGAGGAAGGTGCGGCGGTCCACGCTCATGAACGGCCTCCGGGGTGTTGGGGTCGGGGCAGGGGGCGGGGGCGCGTTTCAAATTAGCCTGCCGGGCCCCTTCTTGCGGGGGCGCCGAATGAACCGCAGCATATGGGGGTTTTCGTGCGGCTCACCGTGGTGAACTCTGTGGCACCGCTCGAGGAGGTTTCGTGGGACAGCGTACTTCGCTCTTCGCCCTAGCGCTGGTGGCGCTGGGCGCGGCCGGCGCATCCGGCCAGGAGCGCCAGATCACCGGCCGCGTGACGTCGGCCACGAACGGCGAGGCGATCGCGGGCGTCAACGTGTCCGTGACCGGCGCGGCGTTCGCCGCCGTGACCAACGGCGACGGTCGCTACGCGATCTCGGCGCCCGCCGGCGCCGCGACACTGGCGTTCCGCCGCATCGGGTTCAAGCGTAAAGAGATCCCCGTGCCCCCCGGCCAGGCCACAGTCGACGTCCAGCTGCAAGAGGACGTGTTCAACCTCGAGGCGGTGGTAGTCACCGGCCAGGCCACGGGTGTTGAGCGCCGCAACGCGGCGACCGCAACGACCACCGTGAGCGGCCAAGAAGTCTCCCAGGTGCCGTCCCCCGCGCTCGACCGATCGCTCGCTGGGCGGATTCCTGGCGCGATCATCAGCCAGAACTCGGGAGCGCCGGGCGGCGGGACGCAGATCCAGGTGCGTGGCAACAACACCGTGATCGGCAGTCCCGATCCGCTCTTCGTGGTGGACGGCGTGCTGTACAGCAATGCCTCCCTGCCCACGGGGTTATTCAGCGTCACCCGGAGCTCTTCCAACCAAGGCTTCGGTGAGCAACAGGACGATCCCGTGAATCGCCTTGCCGACATGAACCCGGCCGATATCGAGTCGGTCGAGCTGTTGCGCGGCGCGGCCGCGTCGTCGATTTACGGCTCCAAGGCGGCGAACGGCGTGCTCATCATCAAGACGAAGCGTGGCCAGCCTGGGCAGGCCCGCGCGACGATCACGCAGCGGATGGGGTATTCGGAGCTGCAGCGCGGCCCGGCGACGCGCCAGTTCAGCCTTAGCGACACGTTCCCGTACACGTCGGCGCGTATCGCGTCGTACATGGTGAGCGGCCAGCTGCCGTTCTACGATCATTTGAAGGAACTGACCGACTCCAAGCCGCTCGGCTACGAAACCGATATCAGCGTTACGGGTGGCACGGAGAACACCAGCTATTTCTTCGGGGGCGGCTCGAAGCGCGATGGTGGCATCGTCGGTAACACATTCGACGAGCGCCAAAATCTCCGCGCCAATATCGACCAGTCGTTCTCGAATAAGCTGCACCTGGCTGTTTCGATGGGGTTCAACCGCACTGCCACGGACAAGGGGTTCACCAACAACGACAACAACGGCGCGAGCGTGACGTACGCGATCGCCTACGTTCCCGGGTTCGTCAACCTGCTTCCGACAGCCGGCACGTATCCCAAGCCCGGGATCGGCTACCTCGGTTCGAACCCGCTCCAGACAGCGGCACTCGCCAAAGCCACCGAAACGGTCTATCGCTTCAGCGGCGGTGGAACGCTCACCTGGGAGGCCCTGCAGACGGCCCACCACCGGCTGCAGATCGTCGGCGCGGGCGGCATGGATCTGTTCCAGCAAAAAGCGGTCCTCGTGTCGCCGCCTGAGCTGTTTTTCGAGCAGACTCAAACCAATCCCGGAACGTCGACGCGATCGAACGCCGACAGCCGCCAGTGGAACTGGAATCTCAATGCGATTCACAGCTACGTTCCTGCTACCGGCGCGCTCAAGGCCACGACATCCGCGGGGGTGCAGGTCGAGGACCGCGAGCTCAGCCGGGAACGCGTCGTCGCGAAGGGCCTTCTCCCGGGCCAGTCGAACATCGACGAGGCGTCCGTGCTGCAGGGGCCGTTCGAGCGGAACCCCAAAGAGCGCACCCTCGCCTTCTACGGGCAGGAAGAGGTTCTGGCGCTCCAAGAGCGGTTGTTACTGTCCGGGGGGTTTCGGGCGGAGCGTTCGAGCGCCAACGGCGATCCGAACAAGTATTATCTGTTCCCGAAAGCCTCGGCCTCGTACCGGTTCCCGGGGCTGCTTGGCGAAGGTAGTGAGCTCAAGCTCCGGGGCGCGTACGGCGAGACCGGGAATCAACCAATCTTCGGGCAGAAGTTCACGCCGCTCGCGACCGCGGTCATCGGTGGGGTGGTAGGTACTGTCGTTGGTCCCACGGCGGGCGCACCGAACATCAAGCCGGAGCGCTTGAAGGAGTTCGAGGCGGGAGTAGATGCGCAGCTGTGGAACGGCCGCGCGTCCGTCGAGATAACCGGGTATACCCGGCACACCTACGATCTCTTGCTCCAAGCGACTCCGGCGCCGTTCACCGGCTATGGGAACCGGATCTTCAATGGCGGAGTGCTGTGGAATGAGGGTCTTGAGATCGCGCTGGGCGTGACGCCCGTCCGCACAAAGAATCTGAACTGGGTGTTTCGAACCAACTACACATCCCTCAAGAACCGCGTACAGGACCTGCCGAGCCCCGATATCTGCAAGCCCGGTGCTCAGATTTGCGGCTTCCGACCGCCCGTGGCGGGATTCGGGCTGCCGTACGGCGAGTTCTTCATCCAAAAGGGCCAGCCGATCACCCAGATCATCGGCACCGATACGGTGCCCGGCGGCGGAGGAACGCTCGCTACCCGCTACCTCGGCCAGGCCAACCCGCGGTTCCGGTGGTCGTTCCTGAACGACGTCTCTTACAAGCGTTTGTCCTTCTCGATGTTGTGGGATTGGCAGTTCGGCGGCGCCGAGCAGAACCAGACGCTATCGCTGTACGACTGCAACGGCCTCGCTCCCGATCAAGCGACGGTGGCCGGGCGGGCGCGCTATGACGCGTGCAACGTCTGGGGGATTGCCACACCGTTCGTGCAGTCCACGACGTTCCTGAAACTGCGCGAGGCCAGTCTCGGCATCGATCTGCCGGAACAGTGGGCGAGCCGGCTCGGCGCCCACAACGCCCGCGTAAGCGTCACGGGGCGAAACCTGATCTTGATCACGGACTACTTCGGGTACGACCCCGAGGAGAGCAATTTTGGCCAGCAGGCCGTCTCGCGGAACATCGACCTCGGCCCCTATCCGCCGATGCGAAGCTTCTTTTTCTCGATCACGGCGGGGTTCTGACCATGACCACGAAACTAATGGCGGCGGGCCTCCTGGCGGCGGCGCTCGCGGTGGCGTCGTGCACCGATTTCTTCAATGTGCCGAATACCGACCAGCCGAACCAGGAAGACTTGCTCACGGCGCCGACCCGGGCAAAGCTGTCGGCTGCCGCGACCGGGATCTTCGCGAGCGCCCGCGGCGACATCCAGGGTCAGATCTGGCGCATCGGCTCCCTTGGCCGGGAGGGCATCAACCTGTCCGGCAACAACCAGCCCGACTACCAGGAACCGTATTTCCTGGCCGCCCTGACTGGCAACTTCGGGGGCGCATTGTGGCTCGGTCGTTACTCGGCGATTCGCGGCGTCAACATCTACCTTACGGCGCTGGACCGTGTCGGCTCGGGGGACGTGAGCGACGCGGAGAAGGCGGCGTCACGCGGGATGGCGAACACGATCAAGGCGCTCGCGTTCCTGTACCTCATCGAGACGCGTGACTCCCTCGGTGCAGCCGTCGACGTGGACGTGTCGATTACCGCCTCGCCCGCCCCGTTCGTGACCAAGGACAGCGTGTACGGCTACGCGCTGCACCTCCTAGACTCCGCGAGAGCGGACCTCGTGCGGGCGGACAGCACGCCGTTCCCGTTCCCGCTTCCTCCGGGGTTTGCCGGGACAGCGCTGAACGCGGAGGACTTCAGCCTGCCGGTGTCGTTCCTCAAGTTCAACCGGGCGCTCGCGGCCAAGGCGGAAGTACTGCGCGCGACTGCGGCGGGGTGTGGCGTGCCGTGCTATACCGCGGCACTCGCGGCCCTCTCGGCCTCTTTCGTCACGAACAGCCCCGGCGATTTCGCCAAGGGAGCCTACTTCGATTTCTCCAATGCCGCGGGAGACGTTGCGAATGCGCTCTCCGAGCCCCTCAACGGAGTCACCTACTTCGCACACCCGTCGGACAGCGTGGACGCCCAGCTCCAACCGGCCGGCCAGCCCGACCAGCGGGTCATCGACAAGATCGTAGCGGCGCAGGACACGCAGGTGCTGGGCGGCATCAGCATCATCGGCCAGCAGAAGTTCACCATGTACTTCACGGGGGGGGCTGCTGATCCTGCCCGCCCGATCCCCGTCATCCGGGACGAGGAGCTCGTGTTGTTACGTGCGGAGGCGGAGTGGTTCACGGGAGCGAAGGCACCAGCGCTCACCGATATCAATCTGGTTCGGCAAAACGCTGGTGGACTCGCACCGACGACGCTCATCATCGCCAGCCCGGATTCGGACTTCGTAAAGGAGTTGTTGTACAACCGGCGGTATTCCCTATTGTGGGAGCAGGGCACTCGCTGGATCGACGCGCGTCGCTTCCAACGTATGGGAGACATTCCGAAGCAGCCCCCGGTAGGCGGCAACGTCGCGCCTGTGATGCCGATTCCAGACCCGGAGTGTAACGCACGCGGGCTGCCCAACAGCTGTACACCTTTGACGCCGTAATTTGCAGACAGGCAGGAGAAATGAGTGCGGCGGGGCGTCCTCCGTGGGCACCCCGCCGTTCATCTACCCTACATCTCCTTATACACGTACGCCCCCACCGCCCCCGCCGCCGCATACTTCACCAGCTCCACGATCGTTCCGACCGTGTACATCTGCTGCGGGAACAACCCCATCGGCGCCTCTCCCAACGAGTGCAGCAGGGCGGCGAAGAACCACACCGCGACCCCCGCGATGACCGCCGTTTTCGCGCCCGCACCAAACCGCGGCCGGATCGCCGCGTACACCCACAGCAGACCGATGCCGTAGACGAAGTCGAGCACGACGAACAGCGGCACCAGACTGTCCATCGCACCCGGCTGCTTGCCCAGCGCCTGCATCGCCGCGGCGATCGCCTGCTTCATCACCACGCCGAAGAACACAAAGTCCACGATGTTCAGCACCACCCCCGCCAGGAGCCCGCCCACTACCACCCGACCCCAGTTGATCTTGCCCATAGCGCACCTCGTGAGAGGGACGCCCTACACTACGGTACGATGAGTACGGCCACCATCCCACCCATCCCGTCGGGCACGGTCGCCACGCCGTTCGGCACCACCCAATCCGAGCCGTCGACCAGTAGGTTGAAGTGATAGAGGCCGCGCCTGAGGCCCAGCACTCCCTCCCAGACGTCGTCGCCCAGCGGGCGCAACGCCACCTGCCCCCAGGAGTTCCAATCGCCGGCGATCGCCACCGAGCGGGCCCCCGCCATCCGGAAACGCACTACCAGGCTGTCGCTCCGCACCCCGGGCACGAGCGGCGCCAACTGCGTCCGGGGTGCGCGCGCCGAGCGATGGAGTCGCACGCCCACGGCGACGAACCCCGCGCGCGGCAGGCCTTGGTAGGGGTCCGGGAGATAGCTCCCGCCGCCGAACTCGACCGCGACCCTGGGCGTCGCGTAGAACTGCACGAACGCGCCCCCGGCTCCCTCCGACGGGAAGGCCGCCGATGTCCGCCCGGCGACCCACAGCGACACGATCGCCCGCCCTCGCTCGAGCGTGGCCGCTAGGCTCGCGTCCGTGAACCAATAGTCCGGAAATCGGGTGGGCTCGACGCTCAATTGGAGCTCCTGCGCCCCCGCGCCGCTTCCCGGTCGCCACCACACCCGCGCGCGACTGTGCAACGCCGTGATTGGTAGGTCGCCCGAAATCGCGCCGCTGGACGGGCCGGCGCCGATCCCGAGCCCCCACGTGTTCGCAGACCGCGAGAACTCCGCGAGGGCGTGTGCCGCCGCGGTCGAGCCGCCATCGGTACGCGTGGTGCCGCCGAGTGTGAGCTCGGCACTGAAGCGCACGGCCCGGGCGAGCGGAGCGCTGACCAGAGAGAGGCCGGTGAGTCCTTGGGCGGCCCATGCGCCGCCCGGAAGCGAGGCGACCGAGCCGGAAAAATCCGCCGTCCAGGCCGCGGACGTGCGTCGGATGGCGGGCGAGAGCACGGCCGTGCCGAAACCCGCGCCCGCGGAATACCGCACGGTGCCCATGCCCAGGCCGACGGACATCTCGGTCTGCGCGGCCGCCGGCGCGGGAAGTGTGATCACCGCCGCCAGCAGCGCAACCATCCCCCGCTTCACGGCACCAAAGCTATGACGCGCGGGGACGGAGGGGTACGGTGGGAGAAAAGCGAGTAGGGGCGCAGCCTACTGCGCCCCTACGTCCCCTTTTGAACTGTGCTGTCGTTACGGCCGATGCGGGTTGGTCGGCTGGCCCTGCTTGTGAGCCGGCGTCGCCGGCGTGGCCCGGTGCGCGGGCAAAGTGGGCACGTCGCCATGCCCGGGCACGGCAGGCGTGGCACGTGTCGCCGGCGTGGCGGCGTTGGGGTTGCGTGTCACGTCGACCGCGACCAACTCCCCTCGCCGGTGCGTCGCCCGGTGCGCGGCACCTTGCGAGTGCAGCGCGACCATGGCTTTGCCCCGATCGGACGCGTGCTCGTTGGGAATCTGCGGCGTCTGCGCCGCCAACAGGGTGGGCACCGCGTATACGACGGCGAGCCCGAAGAGCTTGCGAATCATGGAGTTCTCCTTCACCTAGAAAAGTCGGTTACCGGTTCGAGGGATCCTCCCGCCCACTCGCGCGACAACAACACCGCACGGGCGCGGCTGCGGGTGATCTCACCGAGCCAGGTTGCAACCGACGTGTTGGCGGTCTCGACGAAGCGGGCGGCGCTGAGCCAGACGTAGGCGAACGTTTCGGCCACTACCTCGTCCGCTTCCCCGGGGTCGATGACGATGCCATAGGCGAGCGCGTACACGCTGCTGCCGTGACGTTGCTCGAGCTCGCGCAGCGCCGCCGCGTCGCCGCTCGCCACCCAGCCGAGCAGGGTTAGATCCGCCACGGAGCGATTGTGCTGAGGCATGCTCGACCCTCCGGTATTGTCATAGAAGAGTGCCGGGCCCCGAGCGAGGTAACGCCTTGTGTCGCAAGTTCCAGCAGGGTCCGGCGTTACTAACCCTGACCCAGGTGACTCTTTAGGAGCGGACGGGTTGCCCGCGTCGGCCGCTGCCCCTAGCATCACCTGCACAACTTCGGGCAGCGAGGGCGACGGTTGGGTCTCGCGGGCGACGCAACGGACGGCGAGGTCGTGCGGGCGGTACTGGGGGGCGAGGTGGAGCGGTACGCGGTGCTGGTGCATCGCTACCGCGACCGCTATGCGCGCTACGCGGCGCGCATGCTGGGCTCCCTCGACGCGGGCGAAGACGCGGTGCAGGACGCGCTGGTGCGGGCGTTCGATCGCCTGGCGGATTGCCGCGAGCCGGACAAGTTTGCGGGGTGGCTGTTCCTGATCGTGCGCAATCGCTGCTACGCTGAGCGGCGCCGGCAGCAGCGGGAAGGGCGGCCGCTCGACGAGCGAGATGACGGTGTGGCGGCCGCCGACCGGCCCGATGGGACGTACGAGCAGACGGAGCGGATGCGGGCACTCGAGCGGTCGCTCGGACACCTCACGCCGGAGCAGCGCGAAGTCTTCGTGCTGAAGCATGTCGAAGGGCTGGCGTACGACGAAATCGCGGGGCGGACGGGGGCGACCGTGGCCTCCCTCAAGATGCGGATGCATCGGGCGTACGACAGATTGCGGGACCTGATGAAGGAGCACCTATGAGCCTCGGCTTTCACCCTCTCGTGAAGCAGCTGCTGGACGGCGAGCTGTCGCTCGCCGAGCTCCCGCCCGAGCTGCGTGCGGAGGGCGCGGAGGCGCTGCGACTGATCGGCGCGGTGGATCGCCGCCCCGTCGTCCTGTCGGCGGCGCTGGACGACCGCGTGATGGCCGTGGTGCGGCAGCATGCCGCCTCTCGCACGCGCCGCGCGTGGCACTGGCTGACGGCGCCACGCGACGTGGAGCTGCAGCTGCGGCTGCGTCCGGTGGTGTGGGCCGGCGCGCTCGCCATCGCGGCGGGCGTCGCGCTCCTGCTGCTCGGGCGGGTCCCGGCCTCCGCGCCCGTCCCGGCCTCAGTGGCACGCAGCGGGGCACGCGACTCCGTGTTCGTGCGATTCGTGCTGTACGCTCCAGGCGCCCGGCATGTCGCCGTGGCGGGCACCTTCAATCAGTGGGATCTGAACGCGGCGCCGTTGGCGCGGGCGGGCTCGAGTGGCGTGTGGACGACCACGCTCGCGCTGCCCGTGGGCCAGCACCAATACGCCTTTGTCGTGGACGGCGAGCGCTGGGTCGCAGACCCGGCGGCACCGGCGATCGACGACGGGTTCGGCCGCCGCAACAGCATGGTCGCCGTGACCCTCCGGGGAGCACGCACGCTGTGAAATCGTTCCTGGCGCTCGCGTTCGCGCTGTCGACGACGCTGCGGCTGACGGCGCAAGACGTCGGGGCGCGCCTCGACGGGCGCGTCCCGCTGGAGGTGCAGCGCGCCGTTCAGGACATCGCCGCGGACGCCGCAGCGCACGGCCTGCCGACCGAGCCGCTCGTCCAGAAGGCCATCGAGGGCGGCGCGAAGCGGGTCCCGGCCGAGCGGCTGATCGCGGCGGTGCGCGCGCTCGCCGGGCGGCTGGCGGGCGCTTGGGACGCGGTACGCGCGGGGGGCCTGGAAAGTCCCACCGCCGATGTGGTGGAAGGCGGGGCGGACGGGCTCAGCGCCGGGCTTTCCGCCGGGTACGTGAGCGAACTGGTGCGCGCCAGCCGCGCCCCGTACGATCCGGCGCTGGTACTGCGGGTCGCCGCCACACTGGCGGCCCTCGGTGTCTCCCCAAAGCAGACGGTCCAGCTCGTTGAAGGCATGATCAAGGACGGGAAGTCGCCGAGCGATCTCCTGAGCTTGCCGGGCCAAGTGCAGGCCGGCGTGGCCGACGGCGCTACGCCCGCGGAGGCGGCAGAGCGGGTCAACCACGGCGGCGGTAACGGCGTGGGTAATGCCGGGGGCAACCATGGCTCACCGCCACCCGATTGGGTGCCACCAGGTCAGGGGAAAGGCCACAAGCCGGCGAACCCCCACAAGCCGTAGGCCCCCCTCGCCGGACCGGACTGGACGCGCGTTACCTCCGGCCCCGGGCGTAGGTAGATTCCATTTCCTATGCCCCTTTCTCACAATCTCGGATTCCCGCACCTCGGCGCCGCCCGCGAGCTGAAGCGCGCCACCGAGGGCCATTGGAGCGGCAAGGTCTCTCAGGCCGACCTGCTCAAGACCGGCGCCACCCTGCGCGAGCGTCATTGGCGCCTGCAGCGGGACGCCGGTATCGACCTCGTCCCGTCGAACGACTTCTCCTACTACGACCGCGTGCTCGACACCTGCACGCTGGTGGGGGCCGTGCCCAAACGATACGGCTGGACGGGCGGCCCGGTGGACCTGGATACGTACTTCGCGATGGCGCGCGGCGTGCAGGCGGGCGGGCGCGACGTCACGGCGATGGAAATGACGAAGTGGTTCGACACCAACTATCACTACATCGTACCCGAGTTCGACCCGGGGCAGGCGTTCCGGCTGTCGTCCTCGAAGCCGGTGGACGAGTTCCTCGAGGCCAAGGCGCTCGGTATCCAGACCAAACCGGTGCTGATCGGTCCCGTGACGTTCCTGCTGCTCGGCAAGACGAGAACCGCGCGCTTCGATCGTCTGGCGCTGCTGGACGCGCTGCTGCCGGTCTACGCCGAGGTGCTGTCGCGCCTGGCTGCGGCGGGCGCCACGTGGGTCCAGCTCGACGAGCCCTGCCTCGCCCTCGACCGCACCGCCGCGGAGCGCGACGCGTTCGCGCGGGCGTATCGCTCGCTCGCCGATCAGGCGCCCAAGGTGAAGCTCCTGGTCGCGACGTATTTCGGCGCGCTGGACGACAACCTCCCGACGGCGCTCGACCTGCCCGTGGCCGGTCTGCACGTGGACGCTGTGCGCACCGGGGCGCGGTTGGGGTCGCTACTCCAGGCGTGGCCGGCGGGCGGCGGGCGGGCTGGCAAAATCCTGTCGCTCGGCGTGATCGACGGGCGCAACGTCTGGAGGGCAGATCTCGCCGCGGCGCTGCGCCAGCTCGAGGACGCGCTGGAGCGGGCCGGCGCCGCGCAGCTCTGGGTGGCGCCGTCGTGCTCGCTGCTCCATGTCCCGATCGATCTCGACCTCGAGCGGCGGCTCGACAGCGAGCTCAAGGGATGGCTGGCGTTCGCGAAACAGAAGCTGGTCGACGTGGCGACGCTGGCGCGCGCGCTGCGTGACGGACGGGAGTCCGCGGCAGCGGCGCTCGAGGCGAACGAGCGCGCGCTCGCCAGTCGGCGCATCTCCCGGCGCATCCACAATCCGGCGGTCAAGCAACGGGCGCGCGGCGTGACGGAGCACGACATGCGCCGCGCGTCGCCGTTCGGTGAGCGCCGTCGCAAGCAGCTCCGTCTGCCGCTCTTCCCCACGACGACCATCGGGTCGTTCCCCCAGACGGCGGAAGTCCGCGCCGCGCGCAAGCAGCTGCACGATGGCAAGCTGACGGGGCCCGAGTACGACGCGTTCATCGCGGAGCAGATCACCCGCACCTTGAAGCTCCAGGAGGAGCTGGGGCTGGACGTGCTGGTCCACGGTGAGTTCGAGCGCAACGACATGGTCGAGTACTTCGGGGAGCAGCTCGAGGGATTCGCCTTCACGGAGCACGGCTGGGTGCAGTCGTACGGGACGCGCTACGTGAAGCCGCCGATCATTTACGGCGACGTGTCCCGGCCCAAGGCGATGACGGTGCGCTGGAGCACCTTCGCGCAGTCCAAGACGGCACGCCCGGTGAAGGGCATGCTGACCGGCCCGGTGACCATCCTGCAGTGGTCGTTCGTACGCGACGATCAGCCGCGCGCCGAGACGGCGAAGCAGCTGGCGCTGGCGATCCGCGACGAGGTCAAGGACCTCGAGGCGGCCGGGATCCGGGTGATTCAAATCGACGAGCCGGCGCTGCGCGAAGGCCTGCCGCTGCGGCGCGCGGAATGGGCCCCCTACCTCGAGTGGGCGGTGAACGCGTTCCGGCTCGCTACCGCGGGCGTGTCGGACGCGACCCAGATCCACACGCACATGTGCTACAGCGAGTTCAACGACGTGATCCGGGTGATCGAGAAGATGGACGCCGATGTGATTTCGATCGAGAACGCGCGCTCAGGGTCGGAGCTGCTCGAGGGCTTCAAGGAATACCGCTATCCCAACGAGATCGGGCCGGGCGTGTACGACATCCATTCCCCCCGCGTGCCGAGCACGGCGGAGATCGTGCAGGCGTTGAAGCGCATGCAGGAGGTGCTCGGGGACCGTCAGATCTGGGTCAACCCCGACTGCGGGCTCAAGACGCGCGGCTGGCAGGAGACGCTGGCGGCGCTGCGCAACCTGGTGCATGCGGCGCGCCAGATGCGGCCGGTGCCGGCCGTCACAGGACCGGCCGGCGAGGTTACGCCGGGCTCGCGCCCGGGGTTAGTTTAGACGCATGAACCCCGCCGAGATTCGTATCAGCGCTGAGCCAATCGACACGGGCCGCTGCAAGTTCGTCGTGAGCGAGCCGGTGCACGCGGGTGGAGTGCGGCGGTTCGCGTCGCCCGACGACGCGCGTGGCTCCCCACTGGCCGAGGCGATCTTCGCGATCCCGGACGCGGACGTGGGCGAGGTGATCGTGTCGGGGAACCTCGTGACGGTGGTGAAGCGCAGCCCGGCCCCGTGGCAGACGGTGGGAAAGGCGGTGGGTCAGGCGATCCGCGCCGCACTCGCCGGGGCGGAGCCGGCCGTGGCGCCGAAGCCGACCGCGCCCGCGGCGCCCGGCACGGACGACGACGCGCTGTACGAGCGGGTCGCCGACCTGTTCGAGAGCCAGGTGAATCCCATGGTCGCGCGGCACGGCGGCCGGGTCGAGCTCATCGACGTGCAGGACGCCGTCGTGATGGTCCGCATGGCGGGCGGGTGCCAGGGATGCGGCATGGCCGACGTCACGCTGCGCCAAGGGATCGAGGCGATGCTGCAGCAGCACGTTCCCGATGTGAAGGGCGTCGTCGACATCACCGATCACGCCGCCGGCTCGAACCCGTACTTCGCCGCCGCCAAGAAGTAAGGCGCGGCATGCCGCGCCAGTCCGTTCCCCGCCTGCTGCTGCTCCTCCCCACGGCGACCTACCGCACGGCCGCGTTCGTAGAGGCCGCGCGCCGCCTGGGCGTCGACCTCACCGTCGCCTCCGAGCGCCCCAGTACGTTCCAGGACGCGAATCCCGGCGGCCTCGTCACCCTCGACCTGTCCCATCCGGAGCGTGCCGCCGCGGAAGCACTGGCCTTCGCGCGCGAGCATCCATTTCAGGGCGTGGTGGGCGTGGACGACGACACGGCGATCGTGGCCGCCGCCATCGCCGGCACACTCGGCCTGCGCGGCAACGACGTGGCCGCCGCGCGCGCGGCCCGCGACAAGCACGAGCAGCGCACGCTGCTCGCCGCGGCGGGCGTGCCCGTGCCGCGCTTCACGCGGTACGGAGTGGAAGACGATGCACGGCAACTCGCGGCGGGCGTGTCCTACCCGTGCGTACTCAAGCCGCTGCGGCTGGCTGCGAGCCGCGGCGTGATCCGCGCCGACACCCCGGCGCAGTTCGTCGCCGCCTTTGCGCGCGTCAAGCGCATCCTCGACGACGCGGGATGCGGGATGCGGGATGCGAGGGGAGTAGGAGATCGCGCATCCCCCATCCCGCATCCCGCATCCCGGTACTTGCTCGTCGAGGACTTTGTTCCGGGTCGCGAGTACGCGCTCGAGGGCCTGCTCGTGGCGGGCGAGCTCCAGATGCTGGCGCTGTTCGACAAGCCCGACCCGCTCGACGGCCCCTACTTCGAAGAGACGATTTACGTCACGCCGTCGCGCCTCCCGGGGGACACCCGGGGCGCGGTGGCCGCGTGCGCTGCGCGGGCCGCCGCCGCGCTCGGGCTCCGGGAAGGACCGGTGCACGCCGAGCTGCGGGTGAACTCGAGAGGCCCCTGGCTGATCGAGCTCGCGGCACGACCGATCGGCGGGCGGTGCAGCGGAGCGCTGCGATTCGGGAGGGGGGACGAGGGAGGAGGGACGGGTTGGGTCTCGCTCGAGGAGATCGTCGTCCGGCACGCCTTGGGCATGGAGCTGCCCGCGCTCGAGCGTGAACCACAGGCGTCCGGTGTGATGATGATCCCCGTGCCGGACGCGGGCGTGTTACGGGAAGTGCGGGGGGTGGAGGCGGCGCGGAGCGTGCCGCTGGTCGAGGAGGTCGTGATCACCGCGCATCCGGGCCAGGAGCTGGTGCCGTGGCCCGAGGGCGCGCGCTATCCGGGATTCATCTTCGCACGCGGCGGGACGCCCGACGCGGTGGAGGCTGCGCTGCGTGCCGCCCATCAGCGGCTGCAGTTCGTACTAATGTAGGGGCGCAGCATGCTGCGCCCCTACGCCGCCGTGGCCACGCACTCGAGCCAGTTGCGTGGCACGTTGTTCATGCCCGTTTCGTCGATCGTGCGGTGCAGCCCCTCTTTCAACGCGCTCGAGCCTTCCTCGAGCGGGACTCCCGGCAGCGCACCCTCGATGAACAACGAGAAGCGCCCGATGTCTTCCAGCGCCTCGGGGGTCATCTCGATGCGCACCAGGTCGACCGCCGGGCGCGTGAAGCCGGCCTGCACGCACAACTCGCCGTACTCCTCGGCCGAGAGGAACTGGCGTGCGACCGCGTGGGCCTTGTGCTGGACTTCGAGCCCGCGCTCGCGCAGCACCTGCACGGCGCGCACCACCCAGCGGCGCCAGAATCCCGCCGTCCCCTCGACGTAAGCGCCGTTGAAGAACGTCGTATTGAACGCAAACACGCCGTCCGGCTTCAGCGCCTTGCGGATCTCGGCGAGCACCTGCGCCTTGTCGGGCACGAGGTGGATGGCGTTCAGGAACACGACCGCATCGGCCGACGAGACGAGGCGCGATACCCACTCGGCGCTGCCCTCGATGAACTCGACGACTCTGGAGTGGATGGCGGCTCGGGCTTTGGAGAGGGCTGATGCGGAGGGATCGATGCCGATCACTGTGGCGTTGCGCGCGTCGCCCAGGCGCTCCAGGATGAGCTTGGTGACGGCTCCCGGGCCGCAACCCAGGTCGACGATCTTGCGGCGACCGGGGCAGATGACCCGCTCGACGATCCACCGATTGACCTCGGTAAAGAACGGGTGCTGGGTGAACGCTTCAAACGAGAAGCGTTCGTCGCCGCCCGCTTCGTGAGCTGTCATGGGCCCCTCCCCGCTCTCAGACTTGTGAATCGCGGCCGCACCGCGTCGATTCCCAAGGTTCCAAGATACACGCTTGGGGCTGGCTTCGCGCCCAAGCGCCGTCTAGTATGGGCATCTAAGTGACCCCGCCAAGACGTCTCAGTCAAGAGGAAGAACGCTCGTTGGTGCGCCGCCTCAAGGCGCGAGACGAGCACGCGCTCCGCGAGTTATATGACGCGCTCGCACCGTGGGTTCTCGGCCTCGCCTATCGCATCTTGCACGACGAGGACGAGGCGGAAGAAGTCGTCGGTGACGTCTTCGTGAAAGTGTGGCGTCACGTCCACAGGCACGATCCCCGGCGCGGGCCGCTGGTGCCGTGGGTCCTGTCGATCACGCGGAACCGGGCGCTCGACGAGCTGCGGCGACGCCGGCGCTGGTGGCGGAAGGCGGACCGTTTGGGGCAGGCGCAGGGGCCGGGAGAGGAGCTCGAGAACCCCGCGCCGCACGAAGCCACCGTCCCGGGGTGGCCGCTGCACCGCGAGGTGCACGCCGCGCTCGCGACGCTGCCGGACGAGCTGCGGCGTGTCGTGACGCTCGCGTATTTCGAAGGGCTGTCGCACAGCCAGATCGCGCGCCGCCTGCAGCAGCCGTTGGGTACGGTCAAGACGCGGCTGCGGGCCGCTCATCACAAGTTGACGGACCAGTTGGCGCATCTCAAGGATTGGCTGGAATGACGGACTGGTTGGGCATGTCGGTGCCACCGCGGACCCCGCGCCCCGAGCTCAAGGGGCGGGTGCTGGCGCGCGCCCTGGCGCGCCGGCGGCGCTGGCCGCTCGCGGTGGCGGCGGCGCTCGTGGTCGTGGCGGCGGGAGTGGGGAGCGCGTGGTGGGCGCAGCGCACGATCGCCGCGCTCGCGGCGGAGCGCGATCGACTCGCGGCGCGGGTCGCGGCCCTCGAAGACACCGTCTCGAGCTTCATCCACGACCCCGCGACCCGACTCGTCCAGGTGCCCGTCTCGACGGGAGGCCGTGTCGGGTCGGTGACCATTTTCGCCGACAGCGCGCGGCATCGCTGGCTGGTGCGCTGCGACGGCCTGGCCCCGAATGCGAGGGACCAGGCGTATCAGCTCTGGTTCGTCACCGACAAGGGCATGCAGCCCGCGGCGGTGATGGCGATGGATCGAGACCAGCCTATGGTGATGGGGCTGCCGCTGCCGCGAGCGGGGGAACAGGTGAGGGGCGCCGCGATGACCATCGAGCCGCGGGCCGGCTCGGCGAGTCCAAGCGGGCCCATGGTGTTCCATCTCGAACTATGAGGTAGGGGCGCAGCATGCTGCGCCCCTACTTTTTTCCCGCCAGGTCGTGCACGGTCTCGAGCTCCACCACCTTGAAGCGCCGCTGCCCCATGGGAAGGGCGGTGGTGACCGATTGTCCGACCTTGGCGCCCAGCAACGCCTTGCCGAGGGGGGACGCCATCGAGACCGGCGTTTCGTCCCCGTCGTCGTCACCCTCGATGAACTCACCCAGCGTGAGCGCGTACGTTTCCCGCTGCTTGGTGTCGACGTCCTGCACCGTCACGCGAGAGCCGAACCCCACGCGGTCACGCGGGATGTCGGCTTCCTGGACGCTCGAGAGCTTGGACAGGCGCAGCCGCAGATGGCTCAAGCGTAACGTGACGAACTGCTGGCGCTCGAGCGCCGCCTTGTACTCGGAGTTCTCCCGCAGGTCGCCGTGCGCCCGCGCCCGCTCGATCTCCTTCGGCAGCACGAAGTTGATCTCGTGGTTCAGGCGCTCGACCTCGGCCTGTAGTTTCTGCTTGAGCTCGTCAATCATGAGACCGAAAAAATAGCGTTACCCGACGCTACGACGCTACGTCCTAAGAGGATCGTACGACGTAGCGTCGTAGCGTCGTACAACGCATCTTTTCGCCATGCCCCTCAACATTCGCACCTATCACGAGCTGACCGAGCCCGACCGCTCCGGGCTGCCCAGCCAGATCACGGCGCAACGGCGCCGGGTGGCGGCGCGGCTCGGGGGCGTGGGCCGGGTGGTCGCCGTGATGAGCGGCAAGGGCGGCGTGGGGAAAAGCTTCGCCACGGCGGGCCTCGGTCAGGCCCTGGCGCGCGCCGGTCGGCCCGCGGGCGTGCTCGACGCCGACTTCAACGGGCCCACCATCCCCGCCCTGCTTCACATCCCCGTTGCCCGTTGCACGGTGCACGGGGATGCCATCGAACCCGCCCTGAGCCCGGAGGGCGTGCGCTGCTTTTCGATGGCGCTGCTGCTCCAGGACGGGCGGCCGCTCGGGTTCCGAGGCCCCGAGGCCGAGAGCCATGTGTGGCGCGAGACACTCGAGGCGGCGACGCTGCGGGAGTTCCTGGCCGACGTCGCCTGGGGTACGCTGGACCGCCTGCTGGTCGACCTGCCGCCGGGGATCCAGCGGTTCCAGGAGCTCGTCGACCTCCTACCGGCGCCGCCGGCGGTGCTCACGGTGACGATTCCCACGGCCGAGTCGCGCGATGCGGTGCGCCGGGCGATGCAGTTCGCCCGGGAGCGTGGCGCGGAGCTGCTCGGCGTCGTGGAGAACATGGTGGAGGGTCCGTTCACCGGCGATGCGGGCGAAGCGCTCGCTCGCGAGTTCGCCATCCCTCTCGTCGCCCGAGTGCCGTTCAATCCGGACCTTCGGATCTGGGACCAGCTCGCACAACGGATGATGAGCTCGTCATGACGCACTCCGCATTCCACACTCCGCATTCCGCACTATGAAGTTCCTCTGCGTCGAATGCGACCGGCAGATGCTGTTCGAGGAGCGGCAGCTCCCCGGCGATGGCACGCTCGCGGCGGCGTTCCGGTGCCCGCAGTGTGGCCGTGCCGTCGGGTTGTTGACGAATCCGATGGAGACGCAGCTGGTGGCGTCGCTGGGCGTGAAGATCGGCGGGACGACGATCGAGCCGCAGCCGCTCGAAACGGTGCGGGGCATGGTGACGACGGGGCGCGATGATGCCTTCGAAGACGGGAACGGGGAAACGGGAAAGGGGAAAGGTCCCCCTCCCGCCTGGTCTCTGGAAGCGCAGGAGCGGTTGGCCCGGGTCCCGAATTTCGTGCGCGGGATGGTGAAGAAGATCTACGCCGACTATGCCAGGGAGCGCGGCATCGGCGAGATCACGCCGGCCGTGATGGACAGCGCGCGCAGCGAGCTCGGGCTCGAGGGCATGTGAGCCTGGACGAGCGGACGGTCCACGGCCTGCGCATCGTGATCGACCGCGACCAGTGCGTCGGGTTCGGCGATTGTGCGACGGCGGCCCCCGAAGGTTTCAAATTGGACGACGACACGATCGCCACGTTTCTCGAGCCGGAGCGAGTGGAGCGCGAGCGACTGCTGCGCGCGTGTGACGCCTGTCCAGTGGATGCGATTACCGTCTGGGATTCAGAGGGTAGGCAACTGGTGCCCCCGCTTACTTGACAGCCTGTCTCGTCGTTCACATACTCGCCCCGCCCTAAGGGGAGGTGCCGGTGTACCGTGAGATCTTCGTCCCGGTCGACAACTCCAGTCCGTCGGACTGGGCGGTGGACCGGGCTATCGAGTTGTGTCGCAAATCCGCAGGCCGCATCACCGGAAATCACGTCTACGCCGCCCGCCTCCACGACGTCCGCTTTCGCCAGCTCGAGACCGGCCTCCCCGCCCGGTTCCAGACCCCAGACGAGATCAAGAAGCAGCGCAAGATTCACGACAAGCTGATCGAAAAAGGTCTGCAGCTGATCGCGGACAGCTTTCTCGACCAGCTGGGGAAGCGCTGCGAGGCGGCGGGCGTGGGACTGACGCGCCAGCTGCTGGAAGGCATCAACTACGAAGAGATCGTCAACGAGGTGAACCGCGGCGCCGGCCGGCTTCCCGGGCTGATCGGCTTCGACCCCGATCGGGCCGCGGGCTACGACGGGGGCGACAAGGCCCGCTCGGACGTGAAGGTGGGCGAGAACGGGCGGCTCATCGCGGAAGACGAGGACAGCGCCGCACGGCTCGCCGGCTCGTCGGGTCGTCAGTACGACCTACTCGCGATCGGGGCGCACGGCCTGGGCCGCCAGCCGTACTCGCAGCTCGGCGGTGTCGTGGCGCGCGTGCTGCGGGGCATCGAGAAGGACGTGCTGCTGGTGCGCGACGAGCGGCCGTTCGCGGGCGGACGGTTCCTGGTGTGTGTGGACGGGTCGTCGTACGGCTATCGGGCGATGCGGCTGGCGCTCGAGCTGGCCCAGGCGTTCGGCGGGTCGCTGTTCGTGTGCAGCGCGTTCGACGTCGAGTATCACCACGTCGTGTTCCACAACATCAAGGATGTTCTCTCGTATCAGGCTTCCAAAGTTTTCAAGTTCGAGGAGCAGGAGGAGCTGCACAACAACATCATCGACAAGGGCCTCCTGAAGCTATGCCAGGCGAACCTGAAGCGCGCCGAGGTGATGGCGCAGGAGTTCCCCACTGTCCCGCTCAAGACACAGATCCTCGTCGGCAAGCCGTTCCAGGTGGTCCTGCAGTGGGCCGAAGAGATCAAGCCGTCCTTGCTCGTGCTGGCGCGGCACGGCGCGCACCGCATCGAAGGGACGGAGCTGGGAAGTCAGGCCGAGAATGTCTTGCGGCTGGGGCCCTGCAACGTGTTGCTCGCCGGCACGGAGGGGGTGCGGCCCGAGGACATCCCCTGGATCGAGGAGGACGGCGTCGCGGGGCTGCCCTGGGCGCCCGAGGCCGAGGTGCGAATTCTGCGCGTGCCCCCGTTCGCTCAGGGAATCGCGCGCCGGGCGGTCGAGGAGTACGTGCTCGAGCAGACGAATGGCGAGCCGGCGACGGTCACCAACCGGTGGCTGGACGAGGCGATCCGCAAGCTGCTACCCACGCA
>WNGL01006218.1_pt1 | contig 37116 bp, 32 predicted proteins | sample 5400591 | NCBI WGS metagenome assembly WNGL01 (sample SAMN13153377, study PRJNA577476) | soil metagenome | isolation source: 80 cm soil or saprolite under Garry oak tree replicate 1 | place: USA:California | collected 2016-06-15
AGGTTCGGGGGAAACTTTCTGCGGTGTGTGAACTTCGCCTGCCGGAGTGTCTTCTACTTCCCATTCCTCCAAGGTCTGCTTTTCCGCCTGGAAGGGCTTCGCATGCTCTGCTGGAGGCGCATCGAATTCCTCGTCAGAATGTTCACTGGGCCAACTGGCCGCAACCGACTTAGCCGCCTGTCGAACCTGTTCTTCCCAAAGGTTCGAGGCCGGCGTCGCAGCCCCGGAAGCGGCGGGGGCGTGATCTTTTTCTTTGGTATCCGTCGAAATCTCCGCAAACGCGCTGGCAGCATCCGCCGAGTCATCTTCAAGACTGAGCCTCGTCGGCGGTTTCTCTTCTACAAAGAGGCCCGGGTAGGATTCCGATGTAAAGACACTCTCGTAAGCCTTCGACTGCTCCGGCAGATTTTGCGGGGCCTCCGCGTTCTCCTCAGCGGCAACTGGCTCGTGAGTCTCTTCCTGCGCGGTGTGTTCGGTGTGAGATGTTAAAAACGATTCGGCTTCCGTCGCATTGGAATTGCCGCCCGCAGGGCGGCCTTCTGAAATCTTCGGTGCAGGCTCGTGGGCACGGGAACCGCTTGTGGATGCTTTGGATTCTTCTTCCACCGGTTCCACATCGGCATGTGCCGGCGCAGGCTTCGCCGGCTCCTCAAAGTCGCGCCAGTCTTTCACGCTCCCCAGCGAATCGGCAGCGGCAATACTTTCCTCGCCCGATTCGTCTCTTCGCCAGGGCCCCTTGGGTTCCTCTTCTTCTTCGCTCTCCTCTTTGGCGGCGGGCTTGTTGCTCCATTTCCTGGCATCCACCAACGCGGGGCGCTGCGCGGGAGCGACGTATTCTTCCGCTGAGGGCTGCGCCTCGGCGGGCGTAGTACTTGTGGCATTGGTTTCCAGCAAGTTGCCAAATGCCAGAGGAGGAGTTTCGCCTTCGTTGAAGGATACGGATTCGGGCCGAGGTGGGATCCCCAGTTCATCTTGCGTGGGTCCAGCCGGTGCCGCCTCTACGTTGGGAATACCGGCGCCAGCGGGCGGAGCCGCGGGTCGCTTAGGCATGGGAATCGGACGCGGCCGGCCGGATCCACCGCCGGAACGCGACAGCGCCGATTTCACCATGCTGATGAGCGGCTCGGGAGGAACGAACGGTTTCTTCAACACCCCGTCTGCGCCGACCCTTTGCGCTTCGTGCTCATCCAGAGGATCGAAGGCCCCCACCAAAAGAATGACGGGGATGTGCGAAAACCGCTGGTCTTTCTTTACAAATTCGCAAACTTCATACCCGTTTTTTACCGGCATGAACACGTCGGCCAGAACCAGGTCGGGATGCACATCCGGAATCCGCCGGACAGCAGCTTCACCGTTGCCCACAGCAACGACTTCGATGCCCTGATCCTTCAGGGCTATCCCCACCATTTTTTGAATATTGCTGTTGTCGTCAGCAACGAGAATCCTGGACACGCCCCAACCTCCGGTCTACCCATGACCGTTTGCGGAAAAACTTACCCCATTGATATACGTAGCATCCTACTGGGGGGCAGTCAACACGAACTATAAACGCATGTGTCCTTTTGAAACCGTGGTTTGCAGGATACAAGAATGCGCTTAGGAAACTGAGGTACTGAATTCTGTTACCAGGGAATGATTTTGCGCAGCTTCTTCTTTTTCTTGCTGGTGGATTCTTTGCAGCCGTCCTTCTTTCCCTTGTCGTCGCAGGGGGTCTTCGCAGCACTTGCATCCGCAGGACCACTTGCAGGCTTTGTTGCATCTCCGGTGTTCGGCGCATTTGCGGAACTCGCGGCAGCAGCCGCCGGTTGATTCTCCGCCGCGCCGGTCTTGGTCGTTGAAGACCCCGTGCCGGAGTCAGCCGCCGGTGTCGTCGTCGCCGCTTCGGCCGGGGGGGCTCCAGTTCCCGAGTTGCTCCCAGTGCCAGCTCCAGTCCCGGTTCCCGCCGCAGGTCCAGAGCCGCCCGTCGGCACCGTTTGCACGATTGCGGAATTGCCGACTGCGCCGGTACTCCCCAGTGCCGTTGTCCCGCCCGGAGTGAGTGTCTCCGTCCCGGGCGATGCTTCGCCGGACGGTGTCATATTCGGCGAACCGGACCGTGCCGCCATCCTCACTTCAGGGGTCGACCGCAAAAGTCCGGTTGCCTTATGGAACATTCCGGGGCGGCCCCGTTCGATCTCGCGTTCTCTCTTCATCCGCGCCACTGCCACAGGGTCCGGCTGAGGAATCGGCGCGCCCAACTTCGTCAGTTTGCTCTTCGCATTCGAAGCCAGCGGCGACAGCGGATATTCGCGCACAATCCTGGCGTAATAGGCCACAGCAAGGTTCTTTTGCTCGGTGCCTTCCCAAATATTCCCGAGCATCCAGTTCACCTGATCGGCTTTGCTGTACAGCGGGTAGCGGTTGGCCAGTTCGGAGAGCCGCCCGTACGCCGCGCGCTTCGAGCCTTTGATGTAGTAATAACGGCCGATGCGGTAGTCGCCCTCGGCAAGCACTTCCTGGATTTCACGCAAACGCTGTTCGGCATCGGGAGCCAGCTTGTCCTTCGGGAACTCCAGGAGAAACGTTTGGAATTCATCTTCGGCGGCTTTGGCTTCGCTTCGGTCGCGGTCCGGTTTCTCCATGCGCCGGTAATGCGCCATGCCCACCTGCATCTGGGCGTATGCCGCTTCGGGCAGGAAAGGGAAGAACGTCTTGAAGTCTTTGTATTCCTGGATGGCTTGGGCCAGCCCGGCCGTCCCGCCTTCCTTGTAGTAGGAGTCCGCAATCGCCAGTTTTGCCTTTGCCAGGTAATCGCTGTCCGGGTAGGTGTTGATCAGGGTTTGCAAGGTGAGCCGGCCGACGGTGTGCCGCCCGTGCTTGATGTCCTCCAGCGCCCGTTCGTAGAGCACCTTGTCGGGCTCCGCTTGCGTCCCGACTTCAACCGGCTTCTTCTTGTGACCGAAGGGGAAGCAGCCCGCCAGCGCCAGGCAAGCCGCGAGAGGCAGCACCAGGTAATTCAAACTACGGCTACACCTGTTGGTCGTACCCACTGGAATCTCCCATGCAGCGCTATTCTTTGCCGGTCCCCGCGCGAGTGTCTAAACCCTTTGCGCGAAGGCCCCGTCGGCGATCTGGTAGAGGCTCTTCACCGCCGCGCAAGGGTCGGGTGTGTGGAACACCGAGGTCCCTGCAACCAGAATTTCCGCGCCGGCGCGAACCACTTGTGCGGTGTTGGATGGTCCAATGCCGCCATCCACTTCAATGCGGAACCCGTGATTATAGCGCGCACGCAAGTCCTTAAGCTGCTGGATCTTGGTCACCGCCCCGGGGATAAACGATTGGCCCCCAAAGCCCGGGTTTACCGACATCACCAGCACGTAATCCACCTTGTCCAGAACTTCGCTCAGCGCCGCAGCCGGAGTCGCCGGATTGATGACCGCGCCAGCCTCCCGCCCCAACTCGCGAATCCAGTGCAGCACGCGGTCTAAGTGCGCGGTGGCTTCCTGGTGCACGGAAATCATGTCGGCGCCGGCCTCGGCAAATGCTTCCACGTATCGTTCGGGATTCTCAATCATGAGATGCACGTCCAGGGTGAGCCGGGTTGCCTTGCGCAGCGACGCCACCACCGGCACGCCGATGGAAATGTTCGGCACGAAGTGGCCGTCCATGACGTCCACGTGCAGCATCCGCGCTCCCCCCTGTTCAACTGAACGAATCGCGTCGCCCAGGGAGGCGAAATCTGCGGCCAGAATGGAGGGAGCTATTTCGACAGTGCGGAAATTCATGATCCTCCGGAATTCTAGCACATACGCGGCGCAGGATTGGACACAATTGGCCCACAACTGCCGGGGAACCCCTCAGTTGGCGACGGTCAGCTCGGCGGTGGCTGATGCGAGGAAGCGCGTGCCGGGCGCGGGAATCTGGGCGATAACCGTGGCGTGCGGCCACTGGGGTGCCGACTGATAGGTGATCTTGCGGTGCAAATTCGCTGAATCCAGCCGCCGCTGTGCTTCCACGTCGCTCAGACCGACCAAATTGGGCATGACGTACGCTGTCTCTCTCGGCCCGGCCGAAACCAGCAGGTCCACGCGCGGGCTTGTGGCGCCCTCCCCGGGACGTGGGCTCTGCATCGCCACAATCTCCACGGGAACATCCGGCAAATGAGGCTCGGAAACCTCTCCGATCTGCAGTCCCTGGCGCAGCAGCTCGATCCGCGACGCCCGCAGCGAATTGCCTTCCAGGCCGGGGATCGTCAGTTGATGTTTCCCCAGGCTCAACACGACGTGCGCCTGCTGCGATACCTTCATTTGCATTCCCGGCGGAGGGCTTTGGCGCACCACTGCGTTCAGAGGGATGTCGCTGTAGATGCGGTCGGCCACCCGCAGCACCAGGCCGCGCGCGATTAGCTCACGGTTCGCCTCGGCCACGTTTTTGCCGATCAGGTTCGGCATGGTCACTTCGCGGCTGTGGATGGCAAACCGCATCGCCGTTATCGCGCTCAAAAATGCCGCCGAAGCCAGAATGAATACCAGCAGCGACATGCGCATCAGCCATTCCAGCCGCTCTCGTATCGTCATCGAAATCTCTCTCTCTGCGCCAGACTATCATGCAGGAGAACAGTGCTGCAATAATGCGTATCGCGCCGTCCCTTGCTGTGTACCACAGTACAGAAATCGTGGCGGTTTTAACCGGCCTCTTTGCGATCTCTTGCCGCGATAGGGTAACGGCGTTAACATCTTCATGACCCGTATCATTGACCGAGTGGAGAGCCCGAAGGAACATGAAACGAGACGGACGGCTATTCTCTCCCCGACTGTCGATGGAATTCCCGAGTAAAGGAGATCGGAATGGGTGAGCGCTTTACGATGAAACTTCTTTCCCTGATTTCTCTCATTCCTGGTGTCGTTGCCGCGCAGTCGGCCCCAGCTCGAAAGGACATACCAGCGATAGCTAAGGCTGCGAACGGAGCAATCGTAACCATCATCACTGCGACCAACGATAAACCCATAGCACAGGGCACTGGTTTCCTTGTCAGCGCCGACGGCGTGATCGTGACGAACTACCATGTCATCGAGACTGGCAACGTCGCCATCGTCAAATTCCCTGACGATACTGCCTTTCCCGTTGATGGTGTGCTGGCAGCCGATAAAGTCCGCGATCTCGCCGTCATCAAAATACACGGCAAAACCTTCCGAACGCTCACGCTCGGCAATTCAGATCATATTCAAGTCGGTGAAGAGGTTGTTGCCATTGGTAATCCGCTATCTCTCGAATCGACAGTTTCGAACGGAATAATCAGCGGAGTGCGAACATCGAAAGAACACGGCCGTAAATTCTTGCAGACCACTGCACCGATATCTCCGGGTAGCAGCGGTGGCCCTTTGTTCAACATGCTCGGTGAGGTTGTCGGGGTCAACACTATGTATCTCGAAGGCGGAGAAAATCTGAACTTCGCGATCCCGATCAATGACGCAAAGCGATTGCTTCTCGCCAATTCCTCAACACTTCAACAGTTTCCCAACGAACCTGACTCGGCCAAAGTGCAGAAACACGAAGGCGATGCTCCTCCCTCTGCATCGACGACCCCGAGTATGGCCGACCTGAAAACTACCGTTGAGTTCATGGGCCGAATGGTGCAGCCTGAACACCGCGATGTCCTACAAGGCGTATTGGAAGGAGCGGGACTCCGCTCGACAAATGGCCCGAGCATTACGGTCTTGGCTCATCAATTTATGCTTATGGCGGTTATAGACGGCCTGACTGAGAAAAACGGCTATTCGCAGTTCACCTACACAATCGCCTCCGATGACGCCGGCAAGCACGAGCAAAAGGATTATCCAAGGTACATAACGTTCGCCCTCGGAGACATTGATCCAACCTCGATAGAGTCTAAAGAGGGGGGGTACGAGCTTTACGCTCTTTCTGAGTTCTGGGACAAACATCCCAAGTGCGAGGCGAACCCGGAATGCTCTCACGAATACCTCCGTTTTCTCCATTCAGCGCCCAAACTAACGATGGTGCTATTCCACACGACGGACCTCAAGCCGCTCATTGAGCGAGGCGGCTGTTCTGGGACTTCGGGTTGTGGTCTAACCGAGACAACGGGCAACGTGCTCATTTTCTTTAAGAGCAAGGACAGAGCCGAAAGGTTTGTCACGGCTCTCACTTATGCGGTGAAGTTGGGGGGCGGAAAATCGGACCTCTTTCCTCCTACTCGCTAGTCAACAACTGAGATGGAAAGGACGAACGGAAGTGTGGGCCAGCACGGAACTGCAACTGTTCTATGGCGGACGCAATCGAATCACTCCGCAGCAATGAGACAAAACGTTTACATTCTTGGCATCGACCACGAAATTCAAACCTCTGACGGCAGGCGCTCAGCCTACGAAAAAGTTGAATTTGAGAAACTGTTGCGGGTATTGGTGTCCGAGCACCACATTGAATTCATCGGTGATGAGACCTACCTTGAGAAAAATGCGATAGCAAAATCCGTTGCGAGTTCGTTCGACATCCGTTGGGAGCCGATTGAAATGTCGCTGGCGGCTCGCGAGGCGCTGGGAATAGCCGATGAGCAACTGCGTGAACGCCACGAGCCGATCTTTAGCGGCGGCATTCCAATCGGTTCAAAGGTTGTGCGAGTTTTGTCGGATGGAATCCGCGAAGAATACATGCTCTGGCGCACACTCAGAATGGCGGATGAAGCCAAAAATATCCTCCTTCTCTGCGGATTTTCACACGTTGATGAGCTTCGTCAAAGATTCGAGAAGGCAGGCTGTCAAGTCACAACAGACAGTTTGTGCGGGCGTGAGTGGTATGTGAATCCCGAGTGTAAATAGACGGCTGATCGCGCCTCACCGAATTGCTTACCGAGGATTCGTCAGCGGTGGCGGTGGATACTCCGGCAACTTATCCTTGCTGGTGTCCGCGCGCTTCACCTCAAGCTCATCAAATAAGATCGAGGGGCTGATGACCGACGAAGGAAGGCCTCCCGGCCGGTTGCTCACCAGCGGGTCATTTCCCGCAGCCGTCAGGTTGTTGCGCAGAGTGCGGACATCGAGCTCGTTGAACACCGCTCCGCGCACCAGTTCTTCATGGCCATCCTTCACCCAGATACGGTACAGCAGGCGTGGCGACATGCCGGGCCCCAGCGTTTCCACGTAGTAGCCGTACGGGCGCCCTTGATTCCGGCACATTTCAATCATCTGCTTTTTCAATTCCTCCAGCGAGCTGGACTTTTCCGCGCGCACCACCAGGTTCGCCGTGCTCGGCAACGGGCCGGCGCCGAAGGCGGCGCGCGCGTGTCCGTTGGATTCGGGGAAATCCCGGATGGGCTCGCGCCCGAGCAGATAGTTGATCAATTGTCCCTTGTCGATGACCGTCACCGGAGCAGCCTTCACTCCTTCGCTGTCCACGTCATAGCTTCCCACCAGGCTGTGGCCCCGAAACTCCTTCATCGTCGGATCGTCCACCACTGTGAGGAAGTCGGGCAACACCTTGCTCTTGAAACTGGTTGCATACTGTCCCGTGGTCCGCGCCGGACGTCCCGGCTGCGGTTTCCGCCCGAGAACATTGCTGCCCACCAGGCCGGCAAAGACGTCGTCGGCCGCATCGGCGTAAAATACCACCGGCCCGCGATATTCCTCTTCCACAATAGGCGCCTGGCGAAGCCGCACAATCGTGTCCAGCATTTTCGCCGCATCGGCGGAAATCTCCGCGTCTGAGGGCAGCTCCTCCGGCTTTCCCACCATGTAATAAGGACTGCGCTCCAGACGCATTCCATCGAGCGCTTGTGCCGACCCGGACAGGGTCAGCGCGTAGGTTGCATGGCCTTGCCGTGTCACTGTTCCTTCCGAATTGACGAAATATTCGTTGACTGCCGTAAACCGCACGGACGCCTCGACCGATTGAATGTCGGGATACTTCCGGTATAGGCCCGTCACGCTTTCCAGCAGCTTTCGCCAGTGTTCCGGCGAATCCTCGAGCTTGGCCAGCGGGCCGACGGATTGCAGCACCGGGGCGCGCGCAAAGTCGTCCACGGGCTGGTCCACGTTGTACTGCTTGAGCATGGCTTGTTTCGCCGTCAGCGCTTCGCTCGCGGATTTGTACGCTTGGTCGGTGACCAGCCAGATCTGGTGGCGCAGCGCCAGCGGGTCGTTGTCCAGCGGCATCACTTCCGCCGCGCCCGTGCCTTCGCCGTAGTAACTATCCTGCTTGTAATCGCCCACACGGACGACCGCGCGCAGAAACCGCACGTGAAACTCTTGGTCCTCGCGCAGACCCCCGAACGCCGCCTCCGCCGTATAACCTTCCACCTCGCTCAAGCGGTACTCGATGTAATAGGGCGCTTGAACCTGATCCATCTTCAAGCCCGCCAACCATCCAGAGGGATACCACGCAGAGAACGCGAGTCAACGAGGGTGAATTCATTGCCGCACCCCCGCGCCCTCTGAAGTCTTCACCGATGGGGGCGGCGTCTCAAATCCCGGCGGAGGTAGAATCGGCGGGCGCGTGTGGGAATGCGCGCGCTTTTGCACTTCCATCTCGGAGAACAGCATCGCGGGAGCCGCCGCGGAAACAGGCACGCTGCCCGATTCCGCCCCGCAGACCCCATTGAACACGCGCTCCGTGTCCCCCGTCAGCAGAATGCGCGTCAGCGCGGCCAGCGGCGTCCCGACGATATCTACGCCGCGCACCAGCTCGTCCGGCCGTCCATCGGCGTACACGCGGTACACCATCACCGGCAGGACCTGGAAGGCCTGCGGCAGCGACCGCGTCGTCAGCGTGAACCCGCCTTGCACGTCGTCGAAATAAAGCCCGTACGGCTTTCCCTGTTTCTTGATTTCCTCGATCAGTTTTTCGCGCAGCTCTTTTTCGGGAACACTCTTCGAGGATGTGACGATCAAATTTCCCTGGCGGCCCGTGGGCATGCGCCCCGGCTGACTCCGCCCATGTCCATTCGACTGGCTGAACCCCTTAATCGGCATCCGCGACATCAGAAAGCTTTTCAAAACGCCGTTCTGAATTACTTCAACGCGTTGCGCCGGCACGCCTTCGTCGTCGTACGCGTAGGAGCCGGCCAGCTTCACGCCGGCCAGCTCACCCGCCGTTGGATCGTCCGCGATGCTCAGGAAATCGGGCAGGATTGCCTGTCCCACTTTCTTCGTGAACGTCTGTCCCTCGTCCTCGCTCCGTTGCCGGTGCCCCTCCAGGCGATGCCCCAGCACTTCATGGAAAAACACCGCCGAAGCGCGTCCCGAAAGTATCGCCGGCCCGTTATAAGGTTCGGCGACCGGCGCGGCGCGCAGCGCCTTCAGGTCTGCGGCCATCTTTTCGATTTTCGCGTTGATCTCCGCGTCGGGCGGCAGCTCTTTCGCCGAAGGCGCTTGGAACGTCTCCACGCGCAGCAATTCCATCCCGTCTTCGGCGCGCGTTTCCGCTTGAATCACCAGCCGCGCCGACGCGCTCGGCATCGTCAATGCGCTGCCTTCGCTTGAGGCAAAGCGCGACGTGGTCGAATCAACCTGCAAAATCGCCATCGAGCTGTACACTTCCGGGTACCTGCGGAACGCCCGGGAGTAATTGCGGATCTTCTGTTCCCAGATTTCGCGGTCCACTTGGAGCGGCCGCGGCGTCGCCCCCACACGGTTTTGCGCCGCCTCTTTGGAAAAGTCCGGGGATTTGTCTTCCTCTTCGGCGCGCACCACCGAATTCGTCTTCACGTTCAGATAGGTGGGCGCGGCTCGTTTGTATTCGCGGTCCGTCAGCTCCCAGAGGACGCGCGCGATGGCATCGCGGTCGTCATTCACAGGGAGCGGCCCCGAAGTCATTCCCGATTGCCGGTTGTCTCCGTGCGTATTGTCGAGCGCCGGCGAGCCCACGCGCATCGTCACGTCCGCTTCGCGCCGGTGCGCCGAAGCGCTCGTCAGCAAGCTTCCGTACGATCCCACAATAACCACTAAATCTTGGTCGTACACCGAATAACCGATGAAGTAAGGCGGATTCTCCGCCTTGGCCAATTCCTTGGTTGCCCGGCTTAATTCTTGGCGCATGGCATCCAGCACCGCGTCGGACGGTTTGCTCGCCGCCGCTGTGTTCCCGCCGCCTGCGCCGCCGGCGGCTGCGTCGAATGATGCGGGGATCAGACCCAGGACCACCGAAAAAACCAATACAACCCGGAGGAGCGAGGAAAGGAAAGACTTTGTCATTTGGTGGCGGCTGGATTGCCCGCGTTCTCCCTGAGATTATTTATGCCCGGCATTCGCTGAAGATCATTCTTCGGCAATCGTGTTGCTTCAGTTTCAGTATGCCGCGAAGGGCGGCTTCCGGCAAACCCTATCTGCCCTGGTTGTGCTTTGGGCGGGCACCCTCCCGGAATCTTGCACGGCCAATCTCTGGGATGCTACGCGAACTTCTCGTGTTGTTTGAGCCGCGCCCCGTTGGCAAAGTCCGGCGCGGAAACCCGCTTCCGCCCTTCCAGTTGGACGCTGTCCAGCTCCAGCCAGCTCCCGCTGCCGCAGGCCACGAAAATTGATTCGCCAACGGCAACGATAGCTCCCGGCGCGTCCGCAGGACGTCCCGGCGATTTCGGCCGTCCCCAAACGTGGCAAGTCTGCCCGCGAAATGTTGTGAATGCCCCGGGCCACGGCGCAAATCCGCGCATCCGGTTGTAGACCTGCTCCGCGGAAAGCCGCCAGTCCACCCGCCCGTCTTCGCGCTTCAAAATCGGCGCAAACGACGCGCGCGAATGCTCCTGTGCTTTCGGCGTCACTTCGCCGCGCTCGAGTTTCCGCAGTGTCTCGCCCACCAGCGGCGCTCCGGCCTCGGCCATTCGCTTGGAAAGCTCGGGCGCCGTTTCATCCTGGCCAATTGCGATTTCGGATTGCAGCAGGATGTCGCCCGTGTCCAAGCCGGCGTCAATCCGCATGGTCGTCAGCCCCGTCCGCGTTTCCCCGTTGGCGATGGCCCAATGGATCGGAGCGGCTCCGCGGTACTTCGGCAGCAGCGAAGCGTGCAGGTTAATCCATCCGAATCGGGGAATTGCCAGCAGCGGCGCCGGAATGATTTGCCCGTAAGCAATGATCGCTACCGCATCCGGTGCGATGCGCTTGAAAAACTCGAAAGCTTCTTCCCCTTTGATGCTGGCCGGCTGAAACACCGGGACACCCGCCGCGCGCGCCGCTTCCTTCACAGGCGAGGGAACAATTTCTTGTTGCCGTCCTTGCGGGCGCTCCGGCTGCGTGACCACGCTCTCGACCTGGAAATTTGTTTGAGCCAGAAGATGGCTCAGCGCAGGAACGGCGAACTCCGGTGTCCCGCAGAAGACGATGCGCATGGCCCTCCGGCGCAGCCCCGGTCACCACTCGCCGCGCTTGCTGAGCTTGCGGATTTTTCGCTTGATGAGGTCGCGCTTGATCAGGCTGAGGTGCTGGATGAACAGAACGCCGTTCAGATGGTCAATCTCGTGGCAGAAGGCGCGCCCCAGCAGACCTTCGCCGCGCATCTCATACGTTTCTCCTTTTGCATTTTGCGCGCGCACCGTCACAAACTGCGGCCGGATCACCGCGCCGCGAAACCCCGGCACCGAGAGGCATCCTTCTTCGTCGCGATGTTCCCCTTCGGCGTGAATGATCTCCGGGTTGACGAGCACCAGCTTCGCTTCGGGATTCTTTCCCACCGTAACGTCAATCACCGCCAGGCGCACGCTTTTCCCGATTTGCGGCGCCGCCAGTCCCACGCCTTGTGCCGCGTACATGGATTCGAACATATCTGCGCACAGCGTCTCGAAGTCGGCGTCAAATTTCGTGACCCGCGTTGCCGGACGCGTCAGGACCTCCGCGCCGTATTTTACGATGGGGTAGAGCATAGCCGTTTCGTTCGTCGCGCCTTGCCGGCGCGTTTCAGAAGGCCTCCAATTGCCGCTGATAACTCTCGAAATTCCGTTTCGTTTCCGCAACCGAATCGCCGCCGAATTTTTGCAGGAACGCTCCGGCGAGCACCAGCGCGGTCATCGCCTCGCCCGCGACTCCTGCGGCCGGCACGACGCAAATGTCCGAACGCTCGTAGGCGGCTTTCACCGGCGTCTTCGTTTTCAGATCCGCCGTTTCCATGGCGCGCCGCAGCGTGGAGATGGGCTTCAGGTAGCCGCGCACCACGACGTCTTCTCCATTGGTGATCCCGCCCTCCAGCCCCCCGGCGCGATTGGTCGGCCGCTGGAACCTCCGCGCGGCGGCATCGTAACGGATTTCGTCCTGCACTTCCGAACCGTACGATGTGGCGTTTGAAACTCCGCTGCCAATCTCCACTCCCTTGACCGCCTGGATGGACATGACCGCGCGCGCCAGCAACCCGTCGAGTTTTTCGTCCCACTGCGCGTGGTTGCCCAGTCCCGGGACCACGTTGTGCGCCACCACTTCGAAAATTCCCCCCACCGAGTCGCCCGCGCGCAGTGCCTGGTCCACTTCCGCCTTCATGCGCTCCTCCGTCGCGGCATCCACGCAGCGCAGCGGCGATTCCAGGTTTGCGCAGACCGCCGCAATCTCTTGCCAGGTAGCCGCGCGGTCAAGCCGCACTTTCCCCGCAGCGATTACGTGGCTGGCTATTTCTGTTCCGAAGGCGCGCAGCAGAATCTTCGCCAGCGCGCCCGCGGCGACGCGCGCCGCCGTCTCCCGCGCCGACGCCCGCTCCAGCACAAACCGCGCATCGTGAAAGTCAAACTTCAGCGCCCCCGCCAGGTCGGCATGTCCGGGACGCGGCGCCGTCAGCGGCCTCTGCGCGTCTTCGGCGCCCGCGGCGTCCTCCACCGCCAGCGCCTTTTCCCAGTTCGGCCAGTCGCGGTTTTCAATCCGCAAGGCCACCGGCGCCCCGATCGTTTTTCCGTGGCGGATTCCCGAGAGTGCCTCCACGCGGTCTTTCTCAATTTTCTGCCGCCCGCCTCGCCCGTAGCCCAGTTGCCTCCGGTGCAGTTCCGCGTTGATGAACTCCACGTCCACGGGCAGGGAAGCGGGAAGTCCCGAGACCCACGCAATCAGGGCCTGGCCATGCGATTCACCGGCAGTAACAAAGCGCAGCATTGGAATTCGGGAGCGCCCGGCCCGCTCGTCCGCAAGCGTCCGCGCTCACGCGAAACCCGTCATTGTAGCGAAGCGTGGCAGGAGCGTCCAGTAAACGCGCCGGGGCTAGTGGGTCAGTTTCCGGTAAGCGCGTTAACTAGGAGTTACACGTCAAGTTACGCTGCAGTTGGCGAAGGTGGAGGAGAAAAAGTTCGATTTCGGCGCAGTTTTAGCTTTCTCCAACCTTTGACCAAGAGCCAGATAGCGGGCAAAACTAAAATCAGCCATGGAATGATAACAACAATCGTGGTGATAAGAGAGGCAGTACTATCCGCCAGAATTGAGCCTGAATCACGCAAAGCATTCCAGACCTGAGCAAGACCCCCGGTGTTCCGGCTCAGTCTCTCCACACGAAAGGAGATTTCGACCGCAATCTTCTCCGTTTCATTTGCCAGTATCTTCCTCCTGGCTGTCTCGCTGTCCAGTTCCGATTGAGTGTCAGTTAATTGCTTTTGGATTTCCACAAGGTCCTTGACGGTTGCAGAGGGCTTTGCAAGCATCGTTCTCAGGTTGTCCCTGAAGCTGGTGAGATTCTTGAGTTTGGCCTCGGTGTCTACGAGCGCGGTCGTTTTGTCCTCGCGTTGCGTGGTGTGTTGCGCGATTTTGCCCAGCTCTTCAACATAAACCAAGAGCTTTTTGAGGTCGTCCGGGGCAACCCGCAATGAAATAACGCCTGAGGGCACGGAATCACTGGCCCGTGTTGTGATACTAGAAGAAACGACTTCGCATCGAATTGTCCCACAGAAGGCGACCGCCGACTCCCAGGACTTCTGGAGTTCTGACTCCGATGTGATGACTTCAAGCTTATGGCGCTCCGCAATGTAGCGCTGTGGCGACGCCGCGAGTACATCTAGCATCATAGGTTCAATCATTCGTGCGGTCGATGGCGCAGTCTTACTGAAACCACAGCCCGTCGCTATCGAGGTCAGGACCCCAAGAATCAGGACGACAATTTTGCGATTCATGCCTCTCCCTAGTCCACTCAAGAGGTAATCGACGAGCAGCCTGCCTAACGTAGATGCCGGAACATAATAGCTTGGTTACCCTCTCTTGTGCCCGATTAGTCGCATAATCGGAAACTGACCCATCACCCGCCGGGGCGTAGTGGGTCTTTCAAGTGGCCCAGGATCTAAACTCACGCACTGGCCGCCGGGAGTTAAGTTCCGGCCGCGAAGCGCGCCGGTCCGCAGTCGGCAGGATTCAGCTCCGTTCCCTGTCTTTCAATTTGAGTTTGCTCTTGTTCTCTTCCAGGAAAGTGCGCAGTCCATCCGCCGCATCCAGCAGCCGGATCCATTGTTCGTAGTACAGTGTGACCGGGAATCGCCCCAGTCCATACACGCTGACGCCGCCTTTTTCGCCGACCCGGAATTCCAGCGAACCTTTCTTTCTCCCGCCTGCTTGCTTCTCCAGCTCGGCAATCCGCGCCAGCAATTCTTCTTTTGTGGGTTCTGCCATAGTCATCGCTCCGTTCTTTCCCGTTGTTTTTCCGGACCCGTTGTGCGCCCGCATCCTATCAAGTTTTGGCCCGCGGAGTCTTCTCCGGGCGCCCGTAACTAAAGACGGCTCAGGGAATCGCTTGACGTGCCGTTAGCCGGACGCTACGCTTCGGGTCATTGTGCTTTGTGGGCGCTCGGGGCGCCCCGCTTTCAGATGAGTGTAACCGACCCCAGACTACTGGCCAGTTCGGAACCTTCGGCTATAGGTCTCCTGGTAGGCGCGACACAACGCGGCATCGCTGACGTGCAGGAATACGTCTTTCTCGCCGCGCGCTCCCTCACCAACGTCCTTACCCATCCCCGCTATGTCACCGACCTGTTCGAGCAGATGGACCTCATCGGTGTTGGTTCGCTTCCCATTGTTCTGCTGACCTCCTTCTTCATCGGCGCGGTGATGGTTCTGCACACCGCTTCGCAGTTCACGCGCTTTGGCCAGACCGCGCTCACCGGAGACGTCGTCGCCATCGCTCTGGTGCGCGAACTCGGCCCCACCATCGCCGGCTTGCTCGTTGCCGGCCGCTGCGCTTCCGGTATTGCTTCGGAACTTGGCTCCATGGTGGTGACCGAGCAGGTGGATGCCATGCGCGCCATGGGCACCGACCCAAGCCGCAAGCTCGTTTCGCCGCGCGTTTGGGCCACCACGCTGATGCTGCCGCTGCTTACCGCCATGGCCGATTTCGTCGGACTCATCGGCGGCTACGCCGTCTCCACGTTCACCCTCCGCTTGGGCGCTATCGAGTTCTGGACGCGCGCCATCAACGCGCTCGAGTTTTCCGACATTATGCAAGGGATGGTCAAGCCGTTGATATTCGGTTTCATCCTCTCCACGGTCGGTTGCTTCCAGGGCTTGCGCGTGCGCGGCGGTACGCAGGGAGTCGGCCGCGCCACTACGCAGGCCGTGGTCGTTTCTTCCGTCTTGATGCTGGTCACCAATTTCTTCCTCACCAAGATCATGCTGTATATCGCCGGCAAGGGCGTCTAATCAAGCGCGCCCTCAGCGCGGTGGTCATTCTGAGGGGCCGCAAGGCCCGAAGAATCAACTTCCCGGTTGATCCTTACCGGGCAGGAGCATTCGAACCGGCTCGAACACGAATTTTGCTCTCCGAACCATAAGGCGCCCCTCAGCGCGACAACTAACTGCAGAGTTTTCGCTCCTTTCTCCTGCGCGGTCGTGTCACCCGACACCCTTGCCTCGTCTCCTTGTGAAATTACCAATACCAGGTCTCGGCCACGCCGAGTTGCATGTATACTTTTTGTTGGTGGCAAGGCCCAAGGGAGGTTCCGCCTTTGCGCCAAACGAGTGGAAAGATAATGGTGGACCAAGTCGTTCGAGGAAAGAGGATCATCAGAAGAGCTGCACTGGCTCTCTCTCTGCTTCTTCTTGCCCCTCTTGTTTTCAAGTGGGGACACGGTACCGCGGCCGGAAAAACTTCCGTGTCTGCCTCCTACCCTCGCGAAATCAGCCGGATCACGTTTGCCGCCGCCGGCGATGTCATCCTCCCTCATCAATCCGTGGTCAAAGCTGCCGCGGCCCATGAACAAACCGCGAAAGACGCGCCGCCTGCCCGCTCTCCGGAATCAAAAGACGCCTCAACCGCCGCCCCGCCTCCCGCCGAAGGCAATCATGGCGGGTGGGACGCGTTATTCGCAGGCGTGGCCGACGTATTCCGCCAGGCCGATTTCGGCTTTGTCAATCTGGAAACCCCTGTGGCTCCCGCTCATTCGCGGGGATCAAGGCCGTTTCAATTCGATGCGCCCGTTGCTTTACTGCAATCTCTGAAGTTTAGCGGAATTAAGATCGTCTCCTTCGCCAACAATCACGTCTTTGACCAGAGCTATGCGGGCTTTGGTGAAACTCTTGAACATTTGCGCGAACAAGGAATTCTCTTTGCCGGAGCCGGGAGCACGGCCGAAGATGCCTGGAAGCCTGTCGTCATCGAAACGAACGGCATTAAGGTCGGCTGGCTCGGGATGACTCGCTGGCTGAATGGCAATCGCAATCCCGAAAAGGACCGCGAACCTCACGTCGCGTTTTTCCCGTATCCCGGTGAATCGGGTGGCGCTCCGGGGCTCGATGCGCCGGCCGTTTTGGAAAAGATCAAGGCCGCTCGTTCGCAATGCGATTTTCTGCTGATTTCGATTCATTGGGGAACCGAGTATGCTCCTGCGCCGCACCCCGAGGATATCGAGCTCGCTCACAGTTTCCTGGAGGCCGGTGCCGGCGCCGTGCTCGGACATCATCCTCATGTCCTGCAGTCCATCGAGACTTTCCTGACCCAGGATCAGCGCACCGCGGTGATTTTTTATTCCCTGGGGAATTTTCTTTCGAACCAGTCTCGCCAGTATGTCGGAGGGCTGATGCCCGACAAAGCCGGTGAGCCCCGCGATTCTCTGGTGGTCAAGTTCTCGGTCATCAAGAAAGATTACGGGCCCGCGGGTATCCGTGTCGAGCTGGGAGACGTGGGGATTATCCCGGCGTGGACCGAGAATAATCATCATCTGGTCGCCAGCAAGAAGGCCCGGGTCCTTTTCATCGGGCCTGCTTTTATCGACCGGGAAATTCCCCGGCTGCAAGCCAGGTTCGACGAGCTGGATCATCTGGGCCCGCAATTATCTGTGGAGCAGAAGAAGGAATTGATCGAGGTTTCCGGTGAACTGCAGATGCTCAAGCATCGGCGGGAGTTATTGCTGGGACGCACGGGGGATGAATTCTTGATTGCGCCTCCGAATCCTTAGGGGAATGGGAGCCGGCATCTCACCACTGTCCAAGAATCGCGGGAATTCCGTATGACTGCCGGGGCTAACGCCGGGCCGATCATTTCCTTCGAAAATGTCGGCATCGGCTTCGGCGAGGGAGATGTTCTCCGGAATCTTTCTTTTGTTGTCGCGCCCCGCGAGACAAAAGTTCTGGTCGGAGAAACCGGAACGGGCAAGACCCTTACCTTGAAGCTTGCCGCGGGCCTTCTCCGCCCCGGCTCCGGACGCGTGTTCGTCCTGGGCCGCGACCTCGGTGAACTCTCGGAAGTGGAGCTCCTCGGCTTCCGCCGCCAGATCGGATTTGTCTTTCAGGAAGGCGCGTTGTTCGATTCGCTCAGCGTCGCGGACAATGTGTCCTACCGCTTGCGCGAAGACCGCGTGGCGGAAGACGAGGTCGAAGAGCGCGTGCGCGAAGCGCTGCGCTTTGTCGAGATGGAAGATGCCTTGGAAAAATTACCCTCGGAGCTTTCCGGAGGGATGCGCCGCCGCGTTTCCATCGCCCGGGCGTTGGTCAGCCGCCCGCCCATCGTGCTCTATGATTCCCCGACGGCCGGGCTCGACCCCGTCACTTCGCAGACCATCATCACGCTGATTCTGCGTTTGCGCGATACCCTGGGGGTCACTTCGATTTTGGCCACGCATCGCTTGCAGGATGCCTTCGCCCTGGCCAATTTCCGGTTCGATGCCGCCGGCAATCGCGTCGTCCCCATGAGCAGCAACGGATTCGGGGACCTGCAGGCGGCCGAAGTGCCCACGTGTTTTCTGGTCCTCCGCGATGGCGGCGTGTATTTCGAAGGCGACCAGCGCGGCATTCTCGATTCGGAGGATTCCTATCTAAGGAGATTCCTGGTTTAGTTCATTGGAGAGGGAACTATGAGAGACGTAACGCTACGTGTCCCGGGGAGATGGGTCCGGACCTGTTTCTTCATATTGACCGTTGTGGCGATCACCGCCGCCGTTACCTTCGCTCTTGCTCCCTTCGATGTCTTTTGGCCTTCCTATTCCCTCCACGCCTTCTTCCGTGGCACAGAGGGTCTTCAACGGGACTCCAGGGTAGAAATGGATGGAATTACCGTTGGGCACGTCGCCCAGGTGCGACTTGGCCCTCGCTCAGCAAACGGGACATTAAATCCTGACAAGTCGATCGAGGTTATCCTGAATATCGAAAAGCACAACCAGCATGAGATTCTCTCTGACTCCCGGGCAACAGTGGAAACGGAGGGATTACTCGGGAATGCTTTTGTCAGCATTAGGCGGGGGCTCGTGGGGAAAGTGCTTTTAGATGAGGACGAGATCTCAGTTATGGAGCCACATGTCATCAAAGGGGAGATCGTATTGCAACACTTGGTTGATCGGCTCGCAGATCTTGCAAAGAAACCTCCATGCGAGAAAGAAAAATAAAAACTGAAATCAGGAATGTAGTATCCCTGATTACTTAAGGGAGGATGGAATGGCACAGCGCAAGCAAGTATCTTGGAACGAACTGCGCGTTGGATTGTTCGTGTTGGTGGGGTTGTTTCTCTTGGCCGTTGGTATCTTCTACGTCACCGGCCCGGGGATTCTTGGCCCGAAGTATCGCCTGACAGCTTATCTCCCCGAGGTGGAGGGTTTGGCGACTGGCGCGCCCGTGCGCCTGGATGGCCTCGAGATTGGAAACGTGGATGCCATCCGCATGACCCCGCGCACACCAAATCAGCCGCTCGACCGCAAGCGCAATATCGAGGTCATCATGCGGATTGACAAAAAATACCAGAACGAAGTCCGCACCGATTCCGTCGCCAGCCTGGTGACTGAAGGCCTGCTCGGCAATCGCTACGTCACCATTCGCCGCGGCTTTACCGGCACACCCCTCAAGGAAGGCGATGAGGTCAAGGGCCAGGAAGAAAAGGCCGTCAAACAAGTCGTCGAGCGCAGCGCCGAAGTTCTCGGCAACCTCAGTGCTCTTTCTGACCAGATCCGCGAGCTTGTGGATGGCGTTCAGCGCGGCAAAGGGACGCTCGGCAAACTCCTCACCGACGATGCCGCTTACGCCCATTTGAACAGTATCCTGGCCAGGAGCGACCAGATGGTCTCCAATGTCCAGGCAGGGCAGGGAACGCTTGGAAAGGTAGTCGCCTCCGATGAGATCTACAACAAAGCCTACAAGGCCGTAGATCGCGTGGACACCATGCTCGCCGATCTGCAGGCGCAGAAGGGCAGCCTCGGGAAACTCATCTACGACCCATCCTTGTACGACAACGCGAAGCAAGCCATCGAAAAGAGCAATGCATTCATGACCGATGTCCGCGCCGGCAAAGGCTCTCTCGGCAAATTCGCCACCGACGACGCTCTCTACACGCACCTTCGCGACACCAGCGCCAACCTCTCGAAGGTCTCCGCCAAGCTGACGCAGAACGAAGGCACGGCGGGAAAATTTGTGAACGACCCGAAGTTCTATGACAATGTTTCGGGTCTCGCGGGAGACTTGCGCTTGCTGATGGGGGAGTTCCGCCAGAATCCCAAAAAATTCCTGCGCGTCAAGTTCTCTATGTTTTGATGCCCCGGGCAGTGCGGAACCGGTGCCAATCCGTACTTTCGTAACACGCCGTTGACGTTTCGAGGGTAGAATCACTGTCACAAATGCCGGAAGAAACGCAGAAAATTATCGACGTGCCGGAAGCACCGGCGGCAAAGCCTGAGCCGAAGAAGACACCGAAGCCGCTGCCCGGGCGCTCTTATCCCGGCGCTCTCATCGTGGTCGAGGGAACCGATGGTTCGGGCAAGAGCACGCAATTGTACTTGCTGAAGCGATGGCTTGAGATCGGCGGTTACCGGCTGCACTTCACGGAATGGAACTCCTCGCCTCTGGTGAAATCGGCCACGCGGCGCGGCAAGCAGCGCCGCTTGCTCACTCCGGTGACATTCTCCTTGCTGCACGCGGCCGATTTCGCGGACCGCTGCGAGCGGCAGATCATGCCTCTGCTTCAGGGGAATTATCTCGTTCTCGCGGACCGCTACATTTACACGGCCTTCGCTCGCGACACCGCGCGCGGCTGCTCCCCGCGCTGGCTGCGCAACCTCTATCGCTTCGCTCCTGTGCCCGACCTCACGTTCTATTTTCGCGCCCCGCTGGATGTTGCTGTGGATCGTATTCTGAGCGGCCGGCCGAAGTTGAAATACTATGAGGCCGGAATGGATTTGGGTTTGTCTTACGACCGCGCGGAAAGTTTCCGCGTTTTTCAGGGGATGATCCTGAACCAGTACGACAAAATGGCCGAAACGGACAATTTCGTCGTTCTCGATGGAACCATGCCGGTCAATCAGCTCCAGAAACAAATGCGGGAGATCGTTGCCTCGCGGATCGATCTGAAACGGTTTGCACCTGTCCATGACTCCACGTAAGCGCCGTACCGAACAAGATGCGGCGCCACAAGTTGTGGCGCCGAAAAACAACGGACGGCCCGCGGCGGCCCCCGTGGACCCCAACCAGTATTTCTTTGGCGAGTCGCTGGTCGGCGTCCGCCCGGAAGAGTTGACCGGCACGCTTGTGGTCGTGGAAGGAATGGATGGCTCGGGCCGCTCCACGCAAATCGCTCTCCTGCAAGAATGGCTCGAGTCGGAAGGCTTCCCGGTTCAGACCACCGGCTTGCGGCGGTCCTACTTGGTCGGAAAGGATATTGACGACCTGATGGCCAAGAATGCCGTGACGCGCATGACCCTGGTGCTGATGTATGCCGCCGATTTCTTCGACCAACTGGAACACCGCATCATCCCCGCGCTGCGTTCCGGCATGGTCGTCCTGGCCGACCGGTTTATCTATACCCTGATCGCGCGCGGTTCGGTTCGCGGCATCAACCGCGAGTACTTGCTCGGGCTCTACGCCATGGCGCTGCGCCCGCACCTGACGTTCTGGCTGAACGTGCGTCCGGAAACGGCGTTTGCGCGCGAGTTCAAGAAGTCCCAGGCCATCAGTTATTGGGAATCCGGCCGCGACATGTCGCTCTCCAACGATCTCTTTCGCTCCTTCATCCGCTATCAGGCGATGATCAAGAAGGAATTCGAGCTGATGGCTAAGCGCCACGGTTTCCTGGACCTCGACGGCGAAGCCAGCGTGCCCGAGGTGAACAAGCTGTTGCGGCAGCGCATCGGCGAACACCTCGGCATCCGCTCCACGAAGTACACGCCATCGAGCGCGCTGGCGCATCTCTGGCGGTGAACCGGATCTTGGCCGAACCCATTCACATCGCGGCAATGGACGCCGGCTCGAACGCCCTTCGTTTCAGTATCGCGCGCGCACTCTCTCCTCTCGACATCGAAGTCCTTCTGAGCGAACGCTGTCCGGTGCGTTTGGGGGAGAACGCCTTCACGGAGCAGCGCATCAGCGACGAAACCCTTTCCCTGGCAGCGACGGCGTTCCGGGATTTCCGCGGGAAGATGAACGAGTTTGGAGTCGCTGCCTATCGCGCCGTGGCCACAAGCGCGGCTCGGGAAGCGCGCAACCGCCGGGCGCTGGTCGCGCGAGTCCAGCGCGCTGCGGGAATTCGCCTGGAGGTGATCGGCGAGGCGGAAGAGTCGCGGCTTGGCCGCACAGCGGTTCTTGCGGCGCTCGGGCACGAGCGCGCGCCGCGCGTCATTGTGGATTTGGGGGGAGGAAGTCTGGAGTTGAGCATCCTGCGCGACAGCGTGCTCGAACACTCTATGCAGCTTCCTGTCGGCGCTGTCCGTCTGATGGAGACGCTGAACCTCGCGGGTCCGATGCGTCCCAAACACGTCGAGCAGGTGCGCCGTTATGTGCGGGCGCTGCTGGAATCGCGGCTCCCGCGCAGGCCGGATCTTTCCGGAGGAATCGCGGCGGTCTGCGGGGGAAACGCGGAAGCCCTGGCGCAGATTGCGCCCGGCCCGCGCGAGGGCGGATTCCGTTCTCTGGACTTGCCGCGCCTCCGCGCGCACCTTTCCGATATTGTGGAGCGCGACGTTCGCGGGCGCATGAAGGCGTTTGGCGTGCGCCGCGACCGCGCCGATGTTATGGCCATCGCGGCGGTGATCCTTCTGGCGCTGGGGCGCTTCCTGAATCTGCGGGTCATGCTTGTGCCGGGAGTTGGCGTGCGCGATGGTGTGCTGCAGGATCTGGCGCACAAACACTTCGCGCGGCAACGCGAGCCGCGCTACGGCGCGGCGGCGCGCGACCTGCTGACCGCGGTGCGCTGGTACGCGCGGCGGCTCGATTCCGACCAGCATCATTCCGAGCACGTGCGCGAACTGGCGCGGATGCTGTTCGACGAGTTGCGTCCGGTGCATGGACTTCCGGCGGAATCGCGCCTGCTGCTTGAAGCAGCGGGTCTATTGCATGACATCGGGCACATCGTGAACCATCGCGGCCACCACAAGCACGGCGAGTATTTGGTGCGCAACGCCGACATCGCCGGACTCGATTCCGAGCAGCGGGACATGGTTGCCTGCATCGTGCGCTATCACAATCGCAAGTCCGAGCCCGCGGGACGTCATTCGGGTTATGCGGCGCTCGCTCCGGCGGAACGCAAGCGCCTGCGCGCGCTGGCGTCGCTGCTGCGCATCGCGGAAGGATTCGACCATTCGCACCAGCAAAGCGTGGCGCGAGTGGAGGCCAGCTTCAAGCGCGGGGAAATCGGTTTGCGCGTCACTGCGCGCGGCGATGCGGCGGAAGATATTCAGGATGCGCAGCGCGGCGCGGCGCTGTTCGAACGCGAATACGGAGTCAGGGTTTTCATCCGCGCGAGCGTTGCGTCGAGCCGCGTTGCGTGACGAGCCGGCACAAAGGAAGCGGAAATGGATTTGTATCTCGTGCGTCATGGAATTGCCGTCGAGCGCAGCGATCCAAACTGTCCCGACGAAGCGGATCGCTTCCTGACGAAGGAAGGAATCGCCAAGACGCGCGAAGTGGCGCAGGGAATTTGTTCGCTGGGAATCGCGCCTTCGCGGTTTCTTTCCAGTCCGTTTGTGCGCGCGCTGCAGACCGCGCAGATTTTTGCGGAAGTTTTCGGACTTGTGAAAGAAAAAATTCTGCAGACCGAAGCGCTGCTGCCCGGCGCGGACCCGTCGGCCGCGCTGGCGGAATTGCAAAAACTAAAGAAAGCGAGAAGCGTTTTCTGCTTCGGCCACGCGCCGCATCTGGATGAACTGCTGGCGCGCGCGCTGGACCTTCCCGCCCCGATCACAGCGCTGAAAAAATCCGGCGTCGCCTGCCTCGAAATGGGGAGCGTCTCCCCTCCCAGCGGAAGGCTGCTGTGGGTGTGTCCTCCGAAGATTCTCCGGGCCATCCGCGGCTGACGCGGGCGGAGTGGATTTGCGCGGCGCCGTTTTGCCGCGATGCAATGCGCACCGGCCGGCGCGCGGCCCATTCCAAAAGGCTTTTCTTCCGGAGCAGGCGGGCGATGTGCTTCGCCGGATCCTGGCCGCGCACGTAAATGGTAATGGCGCCGTCTGATTTTTGAATCTGGGCGACGGATGCGCCATTGCGGCTGCCTTTTTTCAAGGCGAGCGCCAACCGCAGAGTCCCGGCAAGCCACAAGACGCGCTCGCGCGAATCCGGCGACAGAGATTGAAAGTCCGCATGCGTCTCTTTCGGTCCGCTACCGCGATGATAGCGGACGATCAGGGCAAGCTGCTTCATTTCCTCCGGTGTCCACCCGGGCGGAGGCGCGAGGGAGCGAAGGATTTTTTGCGCCAGCTTGTGATGGGATCTTTGCCCGCTGCTGCGCCCGATATTGCGCAGGAGAGCGGCGGCATGGAAAATGCGCCGCGCGGAAGGATCCCGGAAAATGGGTCCAGCTTCAGCGGCGGCTAAAGAATCAAAAAAGCGGAGCGCGGAATCGGCGGCCGCGGAGGTCTCAAGAAAGTCCGGATCGAGAACCTTTGCGGTGGTGGTGAGGCGAGCCATAGCTGCGATTTTCAGTTCGCGGCCTTCGGGAAGTCCGGCGCGCCAAACGTTCCAGAGATTCCCTTTTTGTCCCGTCTTCGCGCGATATTCGGCCAGGCGCTTGGTGCGCGCAATCTGAATGAGGTTCCTCCAGCGCTCGCGCTCTTCCGGTTTCACGGCCGGACGCAATTCGCCGAGGAAGCGCGACAGCTCATCGAGGTCGTGGACCTCGCCGAGCAAGTCCTGGAGGCGCTTTAGGTCTTCGCTCCATTCGGCGTGACGGCTCGGCAGAAAATTCTCGACGGTGTAGCGAAAGCGTTTGATGCCGATGCGCAGCGCATGCCACGCTTCGCGGCTGCGGTGCTGGATGGCGTGCTGATGGAGGGCCTGCGCGGCCTGCAAGCGCTCGAGCGCCACGGCCTGGGCGACTCGGCCATCGGGACGCACCGCGGAGGCGTGCTTTCGCAACAAGACAGCCCAAGCTCCCCATTTCCGCAGGTCGAACCGCGCGAGAGCAGCGGAGGCGGCGGCTTTGCGGCGCTCTTCCTGCTCGGCGAGGATGGCGAGGAGTTGGCCGGCCAATTGGTTGCCCGGGGGGTCGGAATCGGGAGCGAGCGTTCTCACCCACTCGATCATGACTTGCGTATCGCGCAACTCGCCAAGACGGCGAAAGAGCTTGCGGCTCGCCTTCTTTATCGCGCGCCAGCAGGGAATGGGGACGACTTCGGCAAGGACGCTGGCCATGGAGCGGCAGCGGCGCAGGGCCACGCGGAGGTCGTGGACGGGGTCGGCGGAAAAGTCCGCGCGGACGCGGTCGGCTTCCTTGACGACCCGGCGCATCCAATAGGACAAGCCGCTGCGCTTCTCTTTTGGTTTTTTTGAAACAAGTACTGCGGTCGCCATGCTCGAACTCACCTTAGACCGCGGGGGAATATATTCTACTCCTGCAGGATGCTCGGCGCTGGGCGGCGCTGTGAAAGACTGCGGATAAGTCCGTGACTCGTGATTCGTGACCGGTGATTCGTGATTCGTGCTCTGACCCCAGGGGGACCCCTCCCCCTGGGTATGTTTTTCGTAAGTGTTGGATGTAAAGGACTTAGATGCTCGTTTTGACGTAAGTGCAGAATCTAAAGGAGTTAGCCAGGAACAGAGATTGGAGGTATGAGGTTGGAGGTTGGGAAGAGGAACCCACCCCCTACCCTTTTTTTGGAAGTGTGTGAAACGAAAGGGTTTTAAGTCCTTTGTTTTGAAAGTGTGTGAAACTAAAGGAGTTGCGGACGCATTTTTGCGAAAGTGTGTGAAACTAAAGGGTTTAGGCGGCATTTTGGCCTCATTTAGGGTTTCCGAGCTCTCTCTGACCCTTCTCGGCGGTGTCTAGCGGCCTCTCAGTAGGCGGGGCGGGTTAGGAAGTAAAGCTACCTAGCGGGCGCCTGGCGATAACGACAGAAGTACGTATAGCACAAATGACTAGCGATTGTCAAGGCCTGATTTGGACTAGAAGGGGAAGGGAACTCCCTCCCCCGTCGCAGCAAGGGGCTTTCGTTCGAGGAGCTGACGCGCAGTTCGAGCGCAGCTGCGTAACGAAGAGAGAAGAACCCATAAACCTGAAGGTTAAGGGGGGAATTCACTAAATCCCAACAACGCGGGTGTATGATCTGGCTTTGCGCATTGGCCCCGCAGGAGCGGGCGGCGAAACGAGGAAGGAGGCACAATGCGACGAACATCGAGCATTGCGCTCGGCACGTTTCTTGGATTGGTTTTTCTATTCGCATCGGGACCGGCATTTGCGCAAGGCGGCCTGCAGAAAGTGAAGCACATCATCATCGTCATGCAGGAAAACCACTCCTTTGACAACTATTTTGGGGCGCTGGCCTTCGCGCCGGAGAGCCCATATCACGCGCCCGGCGGAATCGATCACGACGGACACGGCGCGTGCCCGGAGGGCGACCATAGCTGCGTGGACGGATTGTCGTGTATGGTGGACGCTTCCGGCGGCCTGCACTGCTTCAACTCCAACATTGATGACAGTGGCCATTCCGTTTTCGCATTTCACGATTCGAGGAGGTGCGTCCCACCAGACCTCGACCACGAATGGCTGGGGACGCACAAAGAGGCCAACTTCCGGCAGCCGAACGATGCGCTGGGGGACTTCCGAGCTGATGGATTCGTGCGCCAGAACGATCTGACCGAACAGGTCGACGGCGGCGCGGAGAACCCCACCGAAGACCAGACCATGAACTTTTATAACCAGGAAGAAATCCCGTTCTACTACGATCTGGCGCAGAAATTTGCGATCAGCGACCGCTACTTCTCTTCGCTGCTCGGTCCGACGTTTCCGAACCGCTCTTATCTCCTGGCCGCTACATCGTTTGGCCACTTGACGACGAACGATAGCCTCCCGCCGCCGGGGGGCTACAAACCGATTACCGGAACGATTTTCGATTTGCTGGACAAGCACAACGTAACGTGGGCCGACTATTTTTCAGACGTGCCGCAAGGAGCCAGCTTCCGTCTGTTCAGCGCGACCGCCGCAGACCCGCATTTCCTGCCGCTGGACCCCGTTTTTTTCGCGCAAGCTGCCGGAGCGCCGGGGTTTGGTCCGCTGCCCGAGGTGGCTTTTGTGGATCCCAACTTCGGCATTTTTGGAATCCAGTTTGAAAACGACGAACATCCGCCGACAGACATCCAGAGGGGCCAGGCTTTTGTTTCGCAGGTCGTTGCCGCGGTGCGCAACGGCCCGAGCTGGAAGGATTCCATCATTTTTATCGTCTATGACGAACACGGCGGTTTCTTCGATCATGTTCGGCCGCCCAGAGCGCCGCAGGGCCATGCGCGGACCCCGGATGGAATTTCGCCGGGTCAATGCGCCGATCTGTCAAACGCGCCCGCCAGCTTGCAGCCGGGCGGAGGCGCGGAGTGCTCATTCAACTTCTTCAGCGTGAGCGATACGAGTGTGAAGGATGCGGAGGCGCTCTGCCCGGCGCTGGCGGCAGATCCGACGGGTCCGTTTCCGGAGCAGTGCGCGAGTTTCGATCAGCTAGGAATTCGCGTTCCGTTCCTGGCTGTTTCGCCGTTCTCTAAGGCGCACTACGTCTCGCACACGGTTGGCGACCACACTTCGCTCCTGGCGCTGATCGAGAAGAGATTCCTAAGCCTGGATGAAAACGAAACGAACGGCGATGGGGACGACAATGCGCGGCCGCATCTGACGCGACGCGATCAGCACGCCCATACGCTCGAAGATTTGTTTGACTTCGAGCACTCGCCGTCGCTCGACACTGCGATAGTCCCTGCACCGCGTCCGGCCGAGGATTGCACTCCGGTCCCGCATTAGGGCGCGCCGCGAAATCATCCGAGGCACAAAGACCCCGCTGCGCCCCCTGCGATTCTTCTCAGGGCGGCTCCACGACGGAGCGCGGAGGGGTTCCCTTCCGCTGCGCTCCGTTGCGCGCAAAGCGACCGCTCGCCCTTTGCTGGACTGCGCAAAGAACGGGGCACCCTCAGCCCTATTCGGCGCGAAGGGTGCGCCACCCGTCCTGAATCGTCTGCCGCCAAGCGCACATCCAATCCATCTGCTGGCGTAGAAAGGGGAATTCATGTCACTCCGCCCAATCAAGCAGATCATCCAACCGAAGCCCACCATCGAGGGCGCCGGGGTAAAGCTGCAGCGCGCCTTCGGCTTCGGGAAAACCAAGGATTTCGATCCTTTCCTGCTGCTGGATGATTTCCGCAATGAGAATCCGAAAGATTACATTGCAGGATTCCCCTGGCATCCCCACCGCGGGATCGAAACGATCACCTACGTGCTCGCCGGTTCGGTGGAGCACGGCGATAGCCTCGGCAACAAAGGCAAAATGACTGCCGGCGACGTGCAGTGGATGACCGCCGGCAGCGGTATCCTCCATCAAGAGATGCCCAAGGGCGACAGCCGAGGCCGCATGCACGGGTTCCAGCTCTGGGCCAACCTGCCGTCGTCGCTGAAAATGACCGATCCGCGCTATCAGGACATTCCGGCGAGCGCGATTCCCGAGGTCACCGACGATGACGGCACTCGAGTGCGCGTGGTTTGCGGCGAGTTCTGGGGCAAGAGAGGTCCGGTGGAAGGCGTGGCGGCTGATCCGAATTACGTGGACATCTCCGTTCCCCCCGGTCAGCGCAAGCGAATCAATGTTGAGACCACGCGCAACGCGTTTGCCTACGTGTTTGCGGGCTCAGGCACGTTCCGCGAGTCCTCGGAACCTCGCGCGGTTCTAACCGAGCAGGCAGCCGAACCCGGCGGCGCGCCGGTGTACGACGTCAGCAACCACTCGTTGGTGCTGTTCGACCGGGGCGACGAGATCAACGTTCGGGCCGGCAACGAGGGCATCCGCTTTCTGCTGGTCTCCGGCAAGCCCATCGAGGAGCCGGTAGCCTGGTACGGCCCCATCGTGATGAACACGCAAGAACAGATACGCCAAGCCATAGCCGACCTGCACACCGGCGGCTTCATCAAGCATCGCTGAATCGGCGCACCCTTCATGAAACCGCCGTGCGACGAAGCCGTAGTCCGGTCTGTGAATGCCGGCGTTCCGTGCACGGCGCAAGCGGGACGTTGGATTCTCGCGGCGACAATTCTCGCTTCCAGCATGGCCTTTATTGACAGCACCGTGGTCAATGTAGCTCTGCCTGCACTCCAAGCAAGTCTCCACGCAACTGTCGTCGGTGTGCAGTGGGTGGTGGAGTCTTACGGGTTGTTCTTGGGAGCTTTGATTCTCGTGGGCGGCTCCCTCGGCGACTTGTTCGGCCGCCGACGAATGTTCCTGGTTGGTGTAGGGATTTTCGCGGCTGCTTCTATCGCTTGTGGTTTTGCCTCGAACATTCAGCAGTTGGTTATCGCGCGCAGCGTGCAAGGTGTGGGAGCCGCGTTCCTCGTGCCCGGCAGTCTGTCGATTATCAGCGCATGTTTCGACGAGCAAGCCCGCGGCCGGGCGATCGGTACGTGGTCCGGCTTCACTGCGATAACAACAGCGGCCGGGCCGGTTCTCGGCGGCTGGCTTATTGAACATGCCTCCTGGCGCTGGGCATTCTTCATTAACGTTCCGCTCGCGGCCGCAGTGGTCACAATTTCGCTGCGCCATATCCCCGAAAGCCGTAACGCCACGGCCGGGCACGTGGATTGGCCGGGAGCGCTGGTCGCCACTGTCGGCTTAGGTGGCCTGGTCTACGGGTTCATCGAATCTGTAAGTCTCGGTTGGGGCCATCCTCTGGTTTTCGGAAACGTAATCGCAGGCTGCGCTTGTCTGATTGGTTTCGCGTTCGTTGAGGCCAGGATAAGTTCACCCATGGTTCCGCTGACGCTGTTTGAGTCACGGAGTTTTAGTGGGGCGAACCTGCTCACCCTGTTTCTCTACGCCGCTCTTGGAATCTTCTTTTTCCTGTTCTCGTTGAACCTGATCCAGGTGCAGGGATACTCGCCAACTGCGACCGGTGCTGCCGCGCTCCCGCTTATTCTGCTGATGTTCTTCCTTTCGCGCTGGTCTGGCGGACTGGTCACGCGTTACGGGCCGAGGGCCCCGCTGATCGCCGGCCCGCTCATTGCCGCAACAGGCTTTGTTCTGTTCGCTGTGCCAGGTGCGGGAGCAAGCTACTGGAAATCATTCTTCCCGGCGTTCGTGGTTCTCGGTTTGGGAATGGCGATTAGCGTGGCTCCTCTCACTACGGTGGTAATGAATTCAGTCGGCCAGGATCGCGCCGGCGCCGCCTCGGGCATCAACAACGCAGTCGCCCGGGTTGCCGGAGTTCTTGCCATTGCAATCCTGGGAATCGTGATGGTGAAAATATTCAGTTCAAGCTTGAATCGGGATTCCGAATCGTAATGCTGATCTGTGCGGGTCTGTCCTTGGCAAGCGCCGTGGTCGCATCGCTAATGATTCCCTCAATTTGGAGGCGAGGCCAGCAAGCCTGAAGCGGCATCTATCAGGCCGTACAGGCCGCGTCGGCGCGGAACTTGATCGCGGCCGCAATGGCAAGCGCGATGAAGAGCGCGAGACAAACGAGCTGCGCGAGCAAAAAGGACGGCTCGGACTGCGTCGGCGCCATCGCCTTGAGCGCCGGCACCTTCTGGAAAGACTGCACGATCAAGACAAATACGTTCAGATAGAGAGCAATCACCCCGGTCACCACATAGATGCGGCGCCACGCGCCAGCAAGGCGCCGGGCGTAGCGCGCCAGGATGGCAACCGCCAGCACGATCAACGATACGATGCCGACTCCGTGGGATGGCAAGAAGCGGTGGAACGGGAAAAAGAATCCGGTGACGTTTGTCAGCACAGTGGTCACCAGAAACAGCGCGGTCCAGTAAGTGTGGTCATGCCCAAGATCATGATGTCCCCCTCAGCCGGAAACTCACCTGGGTGATCCAGCCGACCCAGAAGATACTATTGACCGCCTCCAGGCGCAATTTTCAAGGGCACTCGCCGAGGCTGGTTCAGGTGGGCTTTGTGGAATGACATGGCCGGTGATTCCTTGTATGACATCCTTGTATAAAATGGGCGCGAGAAGAAGCATGAGGAGGCGGGGATGAAATTTGCGAAGGTTGTGTTCTTGATTGCGGGGATTTGGGGGGTGCTGATCATCACGCCGCTGTACTTCCTGTTTGACGTGATCGGCCGGAGGGATCCGCCGGCGATCACGCATCCGGGATTCTATTACGGGTTTGTAGGAGCGGCGCTGGTCTGGCAGATCGCATACCTGTTGATTGCGACGGCCCCGGACCGCTACCGGCCGATGATGATTGTTGCGGCGCTTGCAAAATTCAGTTACGGCGTTGCCGTGGTCGTGCTGGTGCTGCAAGAGCGAATGCACGCGACGGACCTGGTGTTTGGCGGCGTGGACTTGCTGCTGGGGGTTTTGTTTGTGGCCGCGTATTTGAGGGTGCCGAGCCGCGTCGGATAGTGTGGCACTGCACAGCCAAGAGTGGCTGTGCCACACAAGAGGGAATAGCGCGGCACTGAAATAGGACAGGCGTCCCGGCGATGGGGATGAATTCCCGGCGAAGCGCCGAAATTCTTCGTTGACAAACAGGCGGCGATAGAAGAACTGCGGCGCTAACCTTGGGGGGAAAGCGCGGAGGCGACGTCGCGCACGCGGCGGAGGTCGAGCTTGCCGGTGCCGAGGATGGGGAACGATTCCACGCGGAAGAACTGGTTTGGCCGCGGAATCCACAGGTTGGGCAAATCGCACCGGCCGAGTTTTTCAAGGGTCTCTTTAAGCCGCACATCGTCGAGATTGTGAAGCACGACAAGCCGCTCGCCCTTCTTTTCATCCGGCACGCTGGTGACGACGAAGGATTGCTCGGTGGCGCCGGCTAACTCGTGGAGTTTTTCCTCGACTCTGATGTGCGGCACCATCTCGCCGCCGATCTTGCTGAAACGCGAGAGCCGGTCGGTGATCACCAGGAAGCCGTCCTCGTCCACCAGGGCGATGTCGCCGGTGACGTACCAGCCGTCGCGCAGAACTTCCGCGGTTTCGTCCGGCCGGCCGAGATAGCCTTGCATCACGTTGGGCCCGCGCACCAGCAGGAGTCCCGCTTGGCCGGGGGGAAGCGGCTCGCCGGTGCCGTGGTCCAGAGTTGCCGGGTCCACGACGCGCACGCTGATTCCCGGAAGCGGATGGCCGATGCTGCCGCGCTTGCCGCCCACCTGGCGAAAACCCGCGGCGCGAAAATCGCGCGCGTTCACGCTGACCACCGGAGAACACTCCGTGCAGCCGTAGCCTTCGAGCGGGCGAATGCCGAATTTATCTTCAAACGCAAGCGCGGTGCGCTCCGGAAGTTTTTCTGCGCCCGTCACAACATACTGGAGGCTGCCGAAATCCTCCGACTGGCAGCGGCGCATGTAGGCCTGCAAGAACGTCGGCGTGGCCATGAGCAGCGTAACCTTATAGACGCGCGTCAATTCGCTGATGGCGGCGAGGTCCAGCGGATTGGGATGGTAGACGACGCCGGTTCCGATAGCGGCAGGCAGCCAGAGGGTCACGGTGAAGCCGAAGGAGTGGAAGAAAGGAAGAATGCCGAGAAGGCGATCGCGCCTTCCGAGCATGAAAGTCTGCGCGATTTGCTCGATGTTCGAGCCGATGTTGTAGTGGGTCAGCAACACGCCCTTGGGCTCGCCGGTGCTGCCGCTGGAAAAAATAACCGTGGAGACATCGTCGAGCGAGGCGCGCTTCTTCCGGCCGAGCGCAAGTTCCAGCCAGCGCGCGGGCAGGAGAAAGGCCATCAGGAGCGAGAGCAGTTTTTCGGATGATTTCGGCTGGGCGGCGATGTCTTCGAGAAGAAGAATGCGGCCGGGAGCCTGAATCTGCACGCGCGACAGGAAGGCCTGTGAGCTGACCACCGTCTCGAGGCAGCATTGCTTCGCGCACGAGGCGAGCGCCTCGGCTGAGGCCGTGTAGTTCAGATTCACCGGGATTTTTCCCATCAGCATGGCCGCGAAATTCACCAGTGCGCCCGGGACCGAAGGAGGCAAGAGGATGCCGACAGCATCCTGTCCTTCCCAAGCTTTGCGCAGGCGTCGCGCAAGAAAAATGGTGCGCGCCAGCGCCGCGGCGTAGCGCAACTGCGGCACGCGCGTGTCGGCCATGGCAAAACGCCACGGAAAATGGCGCGCGGTATTGATGAACGTGCGGTGGAGCGTGCGCATGCGAGCCTTGCGGTGCTTGTAGGCTTCGGTGTGCAACTGCTGGACCGCCTGGCGAACCTCGAAGGGCGTGGCCGTTGCGGGAAGCGGCTTGCCGAAACTTACCGTGACGGGATAGGGAATCCGCCGGGGAAATTTCCCGAGGAAGCGCCCCCTTTCAAAACTGAAGATGCTGCCCCACACGCCGTCAAGATTGACGGGAATAATCGGCGCGTCCAGACCCTTCATGATGCGCTCAAAACCGCGGCGAAAGGGAAGCAGGTGACCGATACGCGTGATTTGTCCTTCGGCGAAAATGCAAACCACTTCGCCGGCCTGGATGGTTTCGGCGGCCTCGCGGAGCGAACGCAGCATCTCGCGCGGGCGCAGCTCGGAAGAGATGGGGATGACGCGGAGAATCTTCGCAAAGGGCTTGATGAGCGGATGATCGTAGATGCCCTTGAACATGAGGAAGCGAATGGGCCGGTCGGTGGAAGCGATGAGCAGGCAGGCGTCCACGAAAGACATGTGATTCGAGACGAAGAGCGCGCCGTGGCGGCAAGAGTGAGCCCTGCGGCGTAGAGAAAGATGCGCGGGGGGTCGGGGTGCCCCATCTGGATCATCAGGTACTGAACGATGGGTTGGGCGGCAATTCCGACAAAAGAGAGCAGGTTCGCCGCCGCGATGACCCCTCCCTTGCGGTCCGATTCCGGGCGATGCTGGATCAGGGCGTTGATCGGAACGGCGTAGAAACCGCCGAAAAATCCGAGAGCTCCAAGTTGGACGGCCACGCTCAGGTAAGACAGGTGTGGGCGAGCCAGCGATGCCGACAGCGCCGTCATTCCTATCGAGCCGAGCGGGAGCAAACCGTATTCGATCTTCTTCCCGGAAAGATATCCGGCCGCAAAACTGCCTGCGCCGATGCCCAGAGACAGCGTGGCGAGAAGATAGCTGGTGTGAGCCTCATCGGCGCGGAGAATGTCCGCCGAGTAAAGAACAATGTTCAGAAGCAGGAGCGACCCGAGAAACCAGAAGTACATATTTCCCAGGACCGCGAGCCAAAGAACCCGGTCGCGCCGCATGTATCTGATTTGGGCAACGAGGTCGCCCAAGGTGTTGGCGCGAAACTTCCTGGCCGGAGCCGCCGCCGGAACACGCGTGATCCCGAGGCTCGAGAGCAGGCCGACTCCTGCGAGCGCCACCAGCGTCACTCCCGACCATTCCTGCTTTCCATAAAACCATTTTGCGAGCATGCCGCCCGCGAGAGTCCCTGTGATGACGGCAATGAAAGTCCCCAGTTCGAGGACACCGTTGCACCAGGACAGCTCCTTTTCCGGAACGAGCTCGGGAAGAAGGCCGTACTTGGAGGGGCCGAAAAGCGCAGCCTGCGTGCTTACCAGAAATAATGCCGCGCCAATGACGTAAAAATTGCCCAGCACCAGCCCCGCTAACGCCAGACCCATAATCGACATTTCCATAACCTTGGTCGCGATGGTCACGGTGCGTTTACTGAAGCGGTCCGCGAGGTAGCCGCCGGTCATGGAGAACAGGAGAAACGGGACCGAGAAGAGAAGGGGAATGACAAGAACGGAGATGAGATCCCGGTCGTCTTTCGACAATCCGATCCCGATGATCAGAAAACTGAACAGCCACTTGAGCACATTGTCGCTGAAGGCGCCCTGAAACTGCGTGGCAATCAGGCACCAGAAGCCGAACAGACCGCGCGGCTTCTCTCCCGGCGGGGCGGCAATTCCGATAGTGACAGGGTCGGAAGAGGAAAGAGGATTCTCCGCCATATCGTCCGGGAGTGTACTCATCGCAGCGGAAGCACGCAAGAGAGGTTGGCTCGCGGGTTGAGGCCATGGCAAGGCTATGTTATGTTGAACAAGAATGCGCCGGAGTGGCGGAACTGGCAGACGCGCCGGACTCAAAATCCGGTGGCCGCAAGGCCGTGTGGGTTCAACTCCCTCCTCCGGCACCACAGGAAACAACCCACAATTCGTTTGAGAGCATCTGTTGTATTGGAGCGCCCGATTACTTCCGGGCGCGGCGCATGGTTTGCCTAAGACGGGGCAGAGGAGTAGGCTGAAGTATCGCCGTCACGAACAAACGGGCGGACTGTTCCGAATTGTTCGTGATCCGTGCCCAGCCAATTCTGGAATCCTGGGGGGGAGATTATGAGGCGTTTTTGGATTGAAGTGAGTCTTGCGTTTGCAGTTGCGTTGTTTGCAGTTGCTTTGCCTGCTTCTGCGGATACGCTGGAGTTAAAAGACGGCCGCGTGCTGAATGGAAGGTATCTCGGAGGCACGGCGGTGCAGGTGCGCTTTGAAATAAACGGGAATGTCGAGGTATTCCGCGTCAGTGAAGTCGTCGCCCTAACTTTCACAGGAAGGTCTTCGGCTGCGTCTTCCGCCAGCCCCGCTGCTTCCAGCGCACCCGGAGGCGTTGCCTCCACGGACGCGCGATCTACTGACAGCGCGACCTCGGCCGGCGGAAGAGTGACCGTGCCAGCCGGGACGCGCCTGTTGGTTCGCATGATTGATGGCGTGGATTCTTCGAAGAACCATGTCGGCGACCGTTTCCACGCCAGCATGGAGACGGACCTGGTGGTTGGCGACACCGTTGTAGCGCGCAAGGGCACGGACCTCTATGGGCGCCTTGCGGAAGCGAAGCAAGCGGGGCACGTGGCCGGGAGTTCCGAGTTGAAGCTGGAACTGACCGACATTGTCGTTAACGGGCAGAGCTATCCGCTCATGACGGGCGACTACGAGGCCAAAGGGAAGGGCCGGGGCGGGAATACTGCCGAGAAAGTCGGCGGGGGCGCGGCGCTGGGCGCCATCATCGGGGCGATCGCGGGAGGCGGCAAGGGAGCCGCTATTGGCGCCGGCGTGGGCGCTGGCGCGGGCGGCGCTGTGCAGGTTATGACCCGCGGGGAGCAAGTCCGCGTGCCCAGCGAAACTTTGCTCGAGTTCCGCCTCGAGCAGCCGGTCACCGTTACTCTGGCGGGTTCTTCCCGCGACTGAACGCCACCTGGAGCATCACTCTTGCGAGGCAGCGCCTCTCGGAGGCGCGGCCATTAGTTTGCATCTTCGCGCACAAGAGTTTCATTTCCTCAAAAAAAGGCTTGCGCGCCGAGGGGGCAGCTACTAGGATAACCCGTCGTTGAAGCGAGTTGCCGGTGCCGAAAGAAAAACCAAAAGTAAACATCGGTCAAGTAATTCGCAGCTATCGCAGCCAGCGGGGGCTTTCTCAGGGAGACATCGAGCGGAGGACCGGGCTGCTGCGCTGCTATTTGTCCCGCGTGGAAAACGGGCATACCGTTCCGTCACTGGAGACGCTGGCGAAGATTGCCGAAGCCATGGAAATCAGCCTCGCCGATTTTTTCCCCGGCACGGAGACTCCGCGTGACCGCGATACGCAGAAGATGCTCGGCGAGCTTTCGGAAGATGAAATCCGTTTCCTCTCCGAAATCAAGAAATACAGCACCACTCTCTCCGACGGTGACAAACGGCTTGTTCTGGCCATGATTCGCAAGATGGCCACGCTTCTTCCTCCGCCCCCTCGCAGACCCGCGCCTCGGCGCGCCGCGTTTTAGCTGAAACAGACTGGTGGAAGTTGCGTTCGACGGGTCCTTCGAAACCGATGCGGAGGGCGCTCGTACCGGCCTGCGGCGGGGAACATCATCGGGAGGTTTGGATTCCCCGGGCGGGCGGTTCGGCAAGTGCCGGACCGAGCTTGAGCAGGCTTGCGGCAATCTCGGCAACTGTGACGCCGAACTGCGCCCAGGCACGCCGCTTCAGACTGCGGTAATCCTGCGCACCGCTGAAAAGGTCACCCATCAATTCGCGGAATGCCGCGCTGCGCTGGACGAACTGAATCATGCGAGTGGCCACCGCGGCTCCGAGGAATCGTCCGCGATAGAACCAGCGCGCCACTCGGGTGGCAAATTCCAGGTCGGCGGAAAAATCCTTGCGGACGCGCGAAGGATATTCTTCGCAGCGGCCTTCCGCAAGCGCCTGGCCCAGTAAGTCGCCAGACCGCAAGGCGTAATAAAGCCCCTCGCCCGTGATCGGGTCCACCCAGGCAGCGGCGTCTCCCACCAGCGCCCAGTTCCGCCCCACCACACGGCGCGCGCGCAAAGTCTGCGGCTGCGGAGAGGGCAGCACGTGGCTGTAGAAACGCCCGGCGGCGAAGTCGAAACCCTCCTGATGAAGGAACTCGTGCAGGTGTCCGCGCAATTCCTGGCT
>WNGL01009065.1_pt1 | contig 37104 bp, 35 predicted proteins | sample 5400591 | NCBI WGS metagenome assembly WNGL01 (sample SAMN13153377, study PRJNA577476) | soil metagenome | isolation source: 80 cm soil or saprolite under Garry oak tree replicate 1 | place: USA:California | collected 2016-06-15
CGAGCTTGCCGATATGGCTCCCCTTCGCGCCGAGGCGCTTCATCCGTTGGTCCTCGAGCGGGAGCGCGACTTCGCGCAGGCGCTTCAGGCCATCCTCGACGGTCGGCACGAGCTTGTTGATGCCCGCCACCCAGATCACATGGGGCGGCCCGAACACGTAGAACGCTTGGCGGCTCCCGCTCGCGTCCGCCCCGATCACCTCGCCCGTCTCGGCGATCGCCTGCACGCTGCCGAGGAAGTAATCCGCTTCGGCGGACAGCCGCGCTCGAAGGCGAGAGCGTTTGCTGACGTCGCTCTCCGCCGTCCACACCGCGTTCAGGTAACGGTACCCGGAGTCGGGTTGTTTCATCCGGTCGACGAATCCGATCTCCTGTAGGGTCGTCGAACCCCCGTGGGCGACGCTCGATCCTTTTGGAATGAGCTCCAGGACTTTCGCGAGGGCCTCGATGCGGTCCCGGACAAAGATCGTCTGGATGCCGCGCGCCTGCAGGGACGCGATCGTTCGCTCGACGCGGTCCCTCGTTGTTCCATCAAGCCCTTGGAGGGTGATAGACTGGGTCATCGAGACAACCCGCTCCTATGCTTCGAGTCGGTCAGGTTTGAAGTTTGCGTTCGATGCGGGGAAAGTCGAGCGGCGCCTCCGGCTCCTCCCCCCGCTGCATCCGTCCGAGCCGGGCCCGGTCCGCCTCAATGTGGTCGAGCAGGGGCGCCGCGTCGATGCCGAGGTAGCCTGTCGGGTAATGCCGGATCTTGTCCGCCCCTCGCTCTAAGAGGGTCATCGCGCCGATCGGGTTGCCGTTCTGCGTGTGATGGTACGCCGCGCAGATCTGGATGAGGCCCTGCAGGAAGAGCCGCGGTTCGCCGTGCTCCTCCCGCCAGACGCCCTCGAGGACTTCGTGCGCCTCGAAGAAGTAGCGGTCGTTGAAGAGGCGGATCCCTTCCTCGATCGGATCGAGCCCGTGCGTCTCGCCTCCGACCATCGGCCGTCGTACCGGCCCGCGGCGGATGAAGGTTTTGGGCCACGGCTTGGGGACGACGATCTGCCGCCTTATCGCGCCGCGGATCGGGAGGGCCGGGCCTGGGCGAGCATCGTCCGGAGGACGTCCGGGGTGTAGGTGCCGCGTTCCGTCACGGTGGTCGTCACGAGACGGCCCGGCGTGATCTCGAAGTATCGATTCAGGGCGTCGATCCGATCGCCTCGTCCGTCCCACACCTCATCCGACGGACGCGGACCGGGGACGGGCCACGACGCGGCGTCGTAGCGGGCATCGAGCTTCAACGACTCGCAGGCGACGTAGAAGGGCTTCTTCGCATCCGTCGCGGCGAGGGCGAGCGCGTACGTGCCGATCTTGTTGACGACGGCCGCATCCCGCAAGACCGCGTCCGCGCCGACGAGCGCGCACGCGGCTTCGGCTATCAGCGAGGGACCGAGCGCATCCGCGACGACGGTCACGGGGATGCCGGCGTCCGCGAGGTCCTTCGCGAGCGCCCGGCCCTCGAAGAGCGGCCGGGACTCCATCACGAAGACGCGGTCGACGCGACCCTTCCCGTGGGCCGTTCGGAGCGCGTCGAGGACGTTCTCGCTGTAGCTTAGGGTGACGACGGCCCCGCGGTCCGGGGCGACCTTGAGGAACGTCCGCGCGATCTTCTCCCGAGCCGCGTCGAGTTCCTGTCGGGTCGTCTCGAGGACCGCTTTCGGGTCCTGCCCCTCGGCGATGAGCTGCGACACGAGGTGGGCGACATTGTGGACGATCGCCATCGCCGGTTGAGCCTGGGAGATCCGGCGGGCGGCCTCCGCGAGGTCCCTCGGCTCCGGGCGGCCCTTCGCGTCCATGATCGCGAGGCCCATCACCTCCAGAGCGAGGCGCGCGAGCTTCGACGCTCCGCTCGTCCGGTCCTCCGCGATCCCGCGGATCGCCTCCTCAACGGACAGGGGCAGCATGTTCCATCCGCTCGTGGTACGCCGCGAGGCCCGTGATGCTCGTGCGGATCCGCCGCTCGAGGAACTCCCGCGGGTACCGCTTCGCCGCGCGACAGCTCATGTCGTACAGTTGCCGCAAAACGCCGTCCGGGCCTTTCGAGCCGAGCGATTCCTTCACCACCCGCGCCCACGCCGGGTAGGCAATCATCATCGCATCGATCGCTCCCTTCGGGTTCGCGTGGGGCCCGTAATGGCTGAAGAGGAGCGCCTTCGGTTCGAGGGCGAGGATCCGCTGGAGCGTCTCGAGGTTCTGCCCGAGGTCGAACGCCGGCGCCGGGGCGATCGGCATCAGGATCTCGTCCCCGGGGAAGTACAGGCCCGCGGCGTCGCCGGTGTACATGCACCGGGTGCGTTCGTCAAGGATCGTGAGCTCGTGCGGCGCGTGACCGGGCGAGTCGAGGAACCGCAAGGCGTGCTTCCCGAGCTCGAGGCGATCGCCTTCCTTCACCGCGACGAGCCGGCCCGCGGGGATGGGCCGCATCGTCCCGAACGCCTGGGACTCCTGCGGGCCGAGGGCCTCCCGGGCGCTCGCGAGCAGGCGCGTCGGATCGGCGAGGTGCTTGACGCCCCGCTGGTGGACGTACACCTTCGCGTGCGACATCTCTTCGAGCAGGAAGCCGGCCCCGCCCGCGTGGTCCAAGTGGATGTGCGAGACGATGAGGCCGTCGATGTCCGCCGGTCTCAGGCCGAACGACCGCACCGCGTCGAGGATGCGCCCCGCGTCCCACGACGTGCCCGTCTCGACGATCGCCTTGCGCTCGTCATCGATCAGGTAGATCGCCCCGAAGCCTTCCTGCTGGAACATGCGGACGTCGGCGAGGTGCGTCTCCGCGTCGAACGGCAGGCGCTCGAAGGCCATCGGAGCCATGATGGCCGATGCGGCCATGTAGCTTTCCCACCGCGAGAATCCTTTTCTACGTCCGCGAGGGTTCCGTCCCGTGCGGCGGTAGCCAAGCTCGGAAACGGCGCGAGATTTAGGGTCTCGTCCCGCAGGGGTTCCCAGGTTCGAATCCTGGCCGCCGCAATTTCACGTGTGGACGTCCAGCAGCGCGACCTTCTCCAGGACGAGGTCGACCTGAGACTTCCGGGCCACGGTGGTCGCCTCCTTCTGCGAGATGCCGAACGTCCGGAGCGACTTTCCCTGTGCCTCGAGGACGGCGTCGTCGCGGGCCCACCCGAACTCCGCCAGGAGCCCCTCGAGTGAGGGCGTCTGGAAGACCACGATGGCCAGTTCGCGGCTGCCTCGGCGGATCCCCGCGACCCGGATCGCGTCCGAGACCTGCCGTTGAGCCGACAGGTACCGCAACGTCTCCATGGAGATCGAACGGGAGATCATCGTGCCCGCCGCCTCGGCTCGGAGCGCATGCCGCACGGCCGTCTCCAGATGGTCCCGGCCGAAGACCGTTCGGGCATCGGCGAGGAGGACCTCCCCCCCGTGGCTCGTCGCCCACGCCTGTACCGCCTTGATCGCGGCCTCCGGGTCGTGGATCGTCCCCCGGGCTCCCGCGATCGCGTACCTCATACGAAGTCCCCCAGCGCCGCCTGGCCCTCGATCTCCCGGACGTCGACCGGTGCGCCCACCTGTTCTTTGATCTTCCCCGCCAGCGTCGACCCGATTGTCGGGATGCGCGCGAGGTCGTTCGGGTTCGCCTTCTGGAGATCCTTGAGGGTCTTGAATCCGCGTTGGAACAGGGCTCGACCGCGGACGCGGCCGACGCCGCGGAGCGAGATGAGCTCGAGGAGTTCCTCTTTGACGCCATACTGCACTTGGATTGTGAGGCGCGTGAGCGCGCGGACCTTCTTCTTGTTGAAGATCCGGCCCAGTTCCGCCATCGAATATAGTAGCCACTCCGCCTGGTCCGTCATGCGGCGGATGTCCCCGGGGCCGACCCCGAACTTCTTCGTGACTTCCTCCTCCGTCCGCTCCGTACTCCAGTCGTCAAGGAGGGAGGCCGTCTTGACCTCGGCGAGGAAGAAGTCATAGTCCTCGACCGGGAAAGTCAGATCCGCTTCTTCGATTTTCTGTTCGACCCACGCATAGTCGCCACGACGGAGGTAGAGCTTCGGCATGTCCGGCGTGGTGCAGATGGTCCAGAGGTGGAAGAAACGGTCGTCGCGGGCTTGGTGGAGCGCGTCGCGCATCTTGACGGCGCTGAGCGGATCGATGTATAGGTCGCTCGTCCGCTTCCCAAAGAACGTGGCCTTGAGGAATCCGTCGTGTCGAGTGATGAAGTCCTCTTTTGCGAGGAACTCGAGAACCTCGAGGACTTTGCCCCGGATGGTATGGACGTCGCCCGTGAACGCGAAGAACGTGCGGTTGAAAAACGCGAAGAGTTCCTCTTCCGTGGCCACATGGCCCGTCGCGATGTTCGCGAGGATATGCATCCGCAGGGCGGGTTCCGAGCCGAGCTTGGACTCAATCGCCTCGGGCTCGCTGAGGAAGTAGTCCTGGATCAGTTCGTCAATGTCGTCTTCGTCTTTCGCGAACAGGATTGCCTCACCGTAGGGGTCGTAACGAGGTCGACCGGCCCGTCCACACATCTGTTTGACTTCCATCACGGGGATCGGAGACAGTCCCAAGTTCACATCGAATCGGTTGAGATCCCGAATCACGACCCGTCTCGCGGGGGTGTCCACTCCCTGGGCCAAGGTCGGAGTCGCCACGATGCATTTGACGCGCCCCTTCTTGAATTCCTTCTCGACCATGGCCCGCTGGTCGTTCGTGAGACCCGCGTGATGGAACGCGACACCCCCATCGATACATTTGCCGAGGCGCGCGGCCATCGAGGTCGCTTCCTCTTGTCCACGGACGAGTTGGTCCGCAAGCTTGTCCAAATGATCGAGTTCCTTCTCGCTCAGCGCCTCGCGCACGTCTCGTGCCAACGATTTGGCCAGAGCTTCTGTTGACCGCCGCGTATTCACGAAGACGAGCGCTTGACCTCCCGAGGCCAAGACGTCCGTTACGAGGCCGGACATGTCGTCTTCCCGAACCTTGACTTCCTGGATTGTCTGGTCCGCGAAGTGGACGAGGCCGTCGAAGTAGACCCCTTGTTTGAGCGGCACGGGTCGCCATTCGCTCGTGATGTGCTCGGCTTCGAGCCACCGCGCGAGTTCCTTGGAGTTCTTGATCGTCGCACTGAGGGCGAGCACCTGCGCCTTCGGGTTCACCTGGCGAAGCTTCGCGAGCGTGACCTCGAGTGTCGGCCCACGATCCGCATCGTTGATGAGATGCACCTCGTCGGCGACGACCACGCTGAGTCGTTGAAGCCAGTTTGTGCGATGGCGCAGGAGGGAGTCCGCCCGCTCGGAGGTCGCGACGATGACATCCAACTTCTCGAGGGTCGGATCGGCCGAATCGTAATCCCCAACCGAAATGCCGACCTTGATCCCGAGGGGCTCAAAGTCCTTGAGGGCCTCGTACTTCTCCGCTGCGAGCGCGCGCAACGGGACGATGTAGAGGGCCTTCCCTCCTCGGAGAACCGACGCGAGGATCGCGAGATAGGCGACCAGGGATTTGCCGCTCGCGGTCGGGATCGCGAGGACGAGGTTCTCGCCGAGCAGTGCGGGGCCGATCGCGTCGGCTTGCGGCGGATACAGCTCCTCGATCCCCTGCTTCTCGGGGGAGGCGCGGGCCAACGTGTACGAAGGCGCCCCGGCCGATCGAACGAAGTGGGGGCTCCCCCGCGGTCTAGCGTACCAGGCCCAGCTGCTTCATGAAGTCGAGTTGGTCGTAGTAAACGTGGCTCTCGGAGATCTCTCCCCGTTCCACCTTGTACACGACACACCCTCGAAGCTCAATTCGATTCCCGGTCGGGGGAACGGGTTTGTCACCATGCTTTGTGATCGCCGCCTGGCCGAGCCCCAGGCGAAGCGGGCCTTTGTGCGTTCCGGTGATCAGGAGCTCCATGCACACCCAGTCTCCTTGTCCGAAACCTCGCAGGCGCTTCCACGAGAGGTCCGGCAGGGCTTCGGCCCACGCCTGAAGTCGTCCTTGGACCGCTTCACGACCCTTGAGTGGATCGGGCAAGTCAGGGACCGACATTGTGATGTTGTCCACATGGAGTCCCCAGAGGTGGTCCCAGTCTCGCTCGTTGATCGCTTCAAACGCCGCCTCAACCATGCGAAGGTTCTGCTCGACGGTCATTCCCTCACTCCTCCCGGACGACGCATACTGTTCCTGGCGTATATAGATGGAGAAGCGGGGTGGGCGTACCTCGCTCAGCGACGGCCTTACGGGCGAATGCTGGGTCGCTCGTTCGGCCGCCCAAAGTCTTTAGGGCCAGCCGATCCATCGACACGTCCGTGGAGCCGTCGGGTCCAGTCCCAGGATCTCCTCGACGGAAGCTGAACCGGAGGAAGTGGGCCGCGATCGTCGTGGCGGTCGCCATCCCCGTGGCTGCGTTCGCGGCCTGGGAGATCCTCCGTCCGCGGTCCATCGGCGAGGTCCTGTCCCTGGAGCACCTGCAGGCCGGGAGCGATATTTCCCTCCAGGGGAGGATCACGGCGGTCGGCCGAGAGAGTTACAGCTACGGCCCGCGCGTCTACCTTCAACTGGACGACAACGGATTCTGCACCGGAGCGGATCCGTGGACGTTGAATCTCGTGGTGGATCCGAACGGCTCCTATGCGGCCGGTGAATCGTACCAGACAACACTCCACATGCAGGCCTTCACGATCAACGGCGACGCGGTGGTCTGGACGCCGCAACTCGCCTGCCCCTTCCCCGCCCTCTACCGCAGCATCGGCGTCGTCTTCGACTCGGTGTCCCGGGTGCGGAATATGACGCTCACGTACAACGGCACGGATGCGGGCGGGTGGAGCCGCTACGAGATGACTTCGCTCAACGGGACGCGCTCCAGCCCCGACGCGCTTCCCGTCGACCTCCTCAAGACCCTACCGACGACGCCCGGCGGAAGGCCGATCGACTCCGCGAAGGGGTTGACGAACGCAGCGGCGCGGTTCTACCTCGCGGCATCGGCCACCATTGGGGGCTCCGACCTCGTGGGATTTGAGGTGGCCGACCGAATGACGTCCCTGGCAGCGCCGGCCTCGACGAACGGAACCCTGCGGTTCGTCGACGCCGATTCCGACGGGTTCGTGGGCTCTGGCGACCGGCTGGACGTCCGCTTGCCGCCGACCGGTTCCCCGAACGGCTGGGACACCTACTTCCTCCGGCTCGGCAATTGGTCTACTGGAACGCCGAACATCGCCGCGGCGATCCACCTGATCCTCGTCGGGCCCTCAGGTCCCTTGGAGACATTGTCGATCGGTTCGAGTCTCTCCCCCTTCGACCTGCGATTCGCGGGCAGCACCGACGTGCGGGCAAGCCGGGCGACTGCGGTCCGTTCGGCAAGGACGATGTCGTGATGCGTCGGACGATGTAAGATTCCCGACGACCCAAAGCCTTTGCGGACGGCAGAAGTGGCCACCTTCTGCGCCCCCTGGGGCGGCAACAGTTTCGCTCAAGGGTCCGGCAGGGCTAACGGCGTTGACTCAACTTCTCGCTCCGGCGACGCCACCGCTCTTCCCATGTTCGTTGGTACCAGGCGGCGTAGCGTCTGGATACGACCGAAACCAGTCCCCACACGAGCAATACGGATCCTAAGACCAAGCTGAACACGCCAAGGAGACCAAGAACATCCGCGCCGTCTGTCAGCGGGACCAAGAGGAGTGTCTGGAGGGAATATGTGAGTCCGCCTGACCCAATGGCCATCAAGACAATCGCGAAGCTCTTGCGGACCGTGTCCGGCCCCGCGGGATTGGGCTGACGCCAGAGCAGGGTGCCCCCGATCAGTTGAGCCGCCGCTCCGACTCCGACTATCGCTCGCGCGCCAACCTGTCCCCGAAGGAAGTCGATGACGACCGTGGCCAAGTAGAGTGCTCCTGTGGCAACCAGCACGACGGCCATGAAGCGAAATGTCAGGTGGAGCTTGTCCAGGTCGGTGCGACGGGACTCCCAGGACCTGGGCGGCGGAGATTGCTTGGGGATATTGATCTGCACGCCGGGATTCGTGGTTCACGAAGAGCGCTACACAATGATTAATGCTCCGAGTGCTGGGAATGAAGCGACGCCCCAGCCCGTGCCTGATCTCGCCAGCAAGTGTGCCAAAAAAGCGGTACTCGCTCTGTCGGGTCAGTGATTGCCCCACCCAAAGCCTTTAGCATCTCCGTCATTTCGGTCCGGCCAATGGTGGACCTCCGGACCGAGATCGCCGGGGTGCAACTCCGGAACCCGACGATGCTCGCGTCCGGATTTCTCGATGAGACGGGCGGGTCGATGGCCCGCGTCTATCAGGCTGGCGCCGGTGCCGTTGTCACTAAGAGCGTCGGCCCGGAGCCGCGGGAAGGATATCCGAACCCCACGATCGTCGAACTCGATGCGGGCTTGCTGAACGCGGTCGGCCTGCCGAATCCCGGGATCGTCGAGTACGAACACGAAGTGAAGCGTGCCCTCGCCGCCGATGCGGTCGTGATCGGTTCCGTCTACGGCAAGGACGCAGACGAGTACGCGAGCGTCGCGGCGAAGATGGCGACGTACGGGGTGAAGGCGATCGAACTCAACCTGTCGTGTCCCCATGCGAAGGGCCTGGGCACGGAGATCGCCCAGCACGAGGACGCCGTGCGGGAATTCACCCGCGCGGTCAAGGACGCGGTCTCGCTCCCGGTCTTCCCGAAGCTCTCCCCGAACGTCCAGGACATCGCGACCTTCGCCGTGGCGGCCGAAGAGGGCGGCGCCGACGGCATCGTCGCGATCAACACGATGAAGGCGATGGCCATCACGCCGGAGCTGAAGATGCCGTCGCTCGCGAACCGCTACGGCGGCCTCAGCGGCCCCGCAATCCGGCCGATCGGCGTGCGCGCGGTGTACGACATCTGCGAGAAGGTCCACATCCCCGTCGTCGGCGTCGGCGGCATCGGGTCCGGCCGGGACGCCCTCGAGTACATCATGGCGGGCGCGAGCGCCGTCCAGGTCGGGACCGCGATCATCTCGAAGGGCCTCGGGGTCTTCAACGAGATCGCGAAGGAGATGGCCTCCCTCCTGGAAGAAGCCGGCTTCGGCTCGGTGCCCGAGGCAATCGGGGTCGCGCATGCCTAGGATCCAGGTCGTGCCCCTCCTGGAGATCGTCCGGGAGACGCCCTCCACGACGACGTACCGCTTCCGGGCGGACTTCGCCGAGCAGCCGGGCCAGTTCCTCATGGTCTGGATCCCGCGGTACGACGAGCTGCCCATGGCCTTGTCCTACCTCGGAGGCGTGAAGGGCATCACCGTCCGCGATTACGGAGACGCGACCCACGCCCTCGCGGCGTTCAACGCGGGAGACCGCATCGGCGTCCGCGGGCCCTACGGGAACGCGTTCCGCCTCGTGGGGGAGCGGATCCTCGCCGTCGGCGGCGGCAGCGGGATGGCGTCGATGATCGCCGCGATCGAGGCGTTCGCGCAACAGGGCGCGCGCGTCGTGACGGCCGTGGGCGCGAGGACCGCGGAGGAACTCCTGTTCGTCGATCGAGCGAACGCGAGCGGGGAGGTGCACATCGCGACGGACGACGGCTCGCGCGGGTTCGCCGGCTTCGCCCCTCCCCTCGCGGAGAAGCTGATGGACCGCGAGGCGTTCGACCATATCCTGACGTGTGGGCCGGAGCGGATGATGAAGGCCGTCGTGGACCTCGGCCGGAGGCGCGGGATCCCCGTCCAGGCGAGTCTTGAGCGGTACATGAAATGCGGCATCGGGATCTGCGATGCCTGCTCGCTGGACAGTCAGCTCGTCTGCTACGACGGCCCGATCTTCACCGCCGAGCAACTCGCGGGCTTCGAGGAGTTCGGCCGCTACCGGCGCGACAAGAGCGGCCGCCGGGTTCCGGCGTGACGCCGCGACAAGGCTAAGCGGGCATGCGCGATGCCCGCACCGATGTCCGACGCCGAGCTGGACGGGCTCTCGAAGGAACTCGTCGACTGGTACATTCGGTGGAACCCGAGCTTCGCGACCCATGCGGGCATCCACGAATACGACCACCTCATGCCACGGGCCACCTACGAAGCGGAGCTCGAGGAACGAGCCCGCGTCAAGGAGTTCCTGCGTCGGCTCGAGGGGATCGACCGCAAGACGCTGTCTCCCTCGAGGCGGGTGGATCACGGCGTCCTCCGCAACTCGTTCCGCCTATGGCTCTTCGAATCGGAAGAGCTCGGGATCTGGCAGGCGATGCCCAATGCCGCATCCGGCATCGGCGATAGCCTATTCCCGCTCTTCATGCGGGAGTTCGCGCCCTTGCCGCAGCGCCTCGAGAGCATATCCGCCCGGCTCGAGAAGTCGCCGGCGTTCCTCGAGGAGTCGAAAGGCCGGATCCGGAAGCCCGTGAAGCTCTGGGGTGAGATCGGACTCGAATCGGCGCAGCGGCTGCCCGGATTCCTCCGGGCGATCGAAGGCGCCGGATCGGGCGTCCTCGCGGGCCCGGATCGCGCGCGTCTCGCGGAGGCGGTCGCTAAGGCGAACGACGCCCTCCAGGCCTATGCGGGGTGGATCGAGAAACAGGTCCTCCCGCAGGCGGAGGAGCGGATCGGCATCGGCGCCACGAAGTTCCGCAAGCTCGTGCGGTTGCGGGAACTCGGGCTGACCGTCGAGGAGATCTACGCGGTCGGGAAGAAGTATCTGCGCGAAAGCAAGCGAGCATTGTCACGCATCGCGGGAGAGATCCGACGCGGGGCGTCGGTCGAAGAGGCGAAGGAGATCGTGAAGTCGGATCATCCCGCGCGGTTCGAAGAGGCGCTCGCCTACACGGCGAAGGCGATGGCCGACGCCAAGGCGTTCATCCGCGAACACGACCTGGCGACGATCCCGCCGAACGAGGAACTGAGGGTCATCGAGACGCCGACGTACCTGCGGCACATCATCCCTTTCGCCGCGTACAATTCGCCCGCGCGGTTCGAGCCGCGGAAGCAAGGGTTCTACATGGTAACGCCGGTCGAGGACAAACCCGAGATGCTGCGCGAACACTCCTACGCCGGCACGCGGAACACCGCGGTCCACGAAGGGTACCCGGGCCACCACCTCCAGCTCTCGTGTGCGAGCCTCAATCCGTCGTACGCCCGGATCCTGGTCGGTGCGACGGAGACGATCGAAGGCTGGGCGCATTACTGCGAGGACATGATGAAACAGGCGGGGTTCAGCGCCGACGCGAAGACGAAGTTCGTGCAACTGCTCGACCAGATCTGGAGGGCCTGCCGCATCGTGATCGACGTGGACCTCCACATGGGACGCATGTCCTTTGACCAGGCCGTGGACCTGCTCGTCCAGGAGGCGGGGATGGAGAGAGCCGGGGCGATCGCGGAGGTAAAGCGGTACACCTACTCGCCGGCGTACCAGCTCTCGTATCTCCTTGGAAAACATCTGATTTCCGAGCTCCGGACCGACGTCAAGCGAGACCTCGGGAAAGCGTACACGGACAAGTTCTTCCACGACACGATCTTGTATGCGGGGTCGCTTCCAATGAAGTACATGCGGGAGATCTTCACGCACAAGACGAAGGAGTTGCGGCGGCTGCACAACGCCGGCGTCTGAAGGGAGGAGCCTCCGGTCGATACCTTAATATCGCGACCTCCGCATCGTGCGCGTCGGACCGGGGGAGCGCATGAAAGACGTGAACGCGATCGCCCCGGAGACGGTCACGTGGCTCCTCACGCGCGGCGTGAAGGGCGGCGAGCCGCCGAAGGACGTGAAGATCGGGTGGCGGTCCGTCGGCGTCTACGGGAACCGCATCGGCTTCATGGCCGCGGCGATGTCGGACATCGCCCTCGAGGAGATGGAGAAGCGGCAGATCGACGCGGACGCGATCCTCGGCATCGCGATCAACGGGATCCCGCTCGCCGCGCTGATCAGCGAGGAACTCGGCAAGGAACTGATCATCTATCGGCCGAGCCAGGAGCGCCACGGGAAAGGCGGCGCGTTCTCCTCCAACTACGCGTCCCCCCAAGGGAAGAAAGTCGTCCTTGTCGACGACGTCGTCTCGACGGGCGACACGCTGAAGGCGGCGATCGGCGACGTCCACGACATCGGCGGGACCGCCGTCCTCGCCGTCGTGCTCGTGAACAAGACGGCCCTCGACGACTTGGCGGGCGTTCCGCTTCGCGCACTGATCCGCGCACGGTCGATCTGATTTGCACGCGGAGGCCCGCGAACGGCCCCCCGTGCATGCGGCAGAGACGCAACCATTAAGAGGGGTGAAACCACATGGTTTCCCCATGGCGGCGTGGAGGCCGCGCGGAAGGCGGAAGGCCCGCCGGCGACGAGACTGGTCTTTCATCGAATTCACCGTGACGCTGTTCCTGCTCGGCCTGATGCTCGAATTGCTGTACGTCTTCCGAGGGGCATCGGGCGGATTCGAGTGGCTCCTGATTCTCCCGGGAGTCGCGGCGCTCGTCGGGCTCATCTGGCTCGTGTCGCGAGAGCCCGTAAACCTTTAGGCCCGTCGTCCCATCTGCGCGACCGGTGACCCTCGCTGACCCACTGGTACGATGATCTCTTCGTCCAGGCGAAGGCATTCGTCGGCGAGAAAAGCGACCTGGTGATCAACGCGGGCCTGAGCGTCAGCGGCCTCCAGCATGTCGGTCGACTCCGGGGGGAGATTGCGCTCTCCCAGTTCCTGACCCGCAGCCTCCGCGAGATGGGCCGTCATCCGCTCCAGAGCCTCGTCCTGTACACGCAAGACGAATGGAAGGCGAAGCCGGCGCAGATCGCGCAGTTTGCGCACGAGGACGGACGGGCCTACGTGGGTCGGCGGCTCATCGACGTGCCCGACCCGTTCGGATGCCACGCGAACTGGGTCGACCACTACTGGCAGGACTTCGGAGGGGTCCTCGACCGGTTCGCTCCGGATGTCCGGATTGTCACGACGACGCAGGCGTACCAGCATCTGGAGATGCAGGCGCTCGTCCGCGACCTCGCATCCCGCGCGGAGGAGGTGCGGGCGGTCGTGAACAAGTACCGCGCCCGCCGACCCTATCCGGAAGGCTGGATCCCGTTCGAGGCGTTCTGCGAAGCCTGCAAGACGATCGGCGCGCAGACGCTCGCCATCGTCGGGACCACGGCGACGTACCGCTGCCCTCGGTGCGGGAACGAAGGCACCTCGTCCATCGAGAAGGGCAAGCTGAACTGGCGGCTCGAGTGGCCCGCCCTGTGGAAGGTCTACCGCGTCGACATCGAACCGTTCGGCAAGGACCACGCGACGCCCGGCGGATCGCGTGACTCATGCGCGGAAATCGCGCAGACGATCATGCACTTCCGGCCTCCGATGGGCATCTCGTACGAGTGGGTCGGGATCGCGGACCGCGGCAAGGACCTGGGGGACATGGGCTCGTCCGATTTCCTCGGCTTCACGCCGGTCCAGTGGGTCGAGGTCGGCGACCCGGAGGTCCTTCGGTACCCGTACGCGTTCACGCCGATCTTCCGTCGGATCGTGCTGGATCTCTCCCGCGTGGACGCCTACCACGACGCGTACGACCGCGCGGAGGAGGCGTTCTACTCATCAGAGCGGAAAGGGGACGAGGACGACCAAGCCCGCGCCTTCGAGTTGGCGCAGCTGGCGCCCCCGCCGAAGAGGAAGCCGTTCGCCCTGTCGTACCGACATGCGGCGTTCCTCTCGCAGATCAGCCCGGAGACGGGACGGCTCGAGTGGTCCCTGAACCGGATGCGCGACACCGGCATTCTGGCGCGGGCGCCGACGGCGGCCGAGCGCGCGCGGATCGCCCGCCGGATCGAGCAATCGCGGGTGTGGGTCGAGAAGTACGCGACGGAGAACCGCGTGACCCTCCTGGAGGCGCTGACGCGGGACGTCGCCGCTCAGCTGGACGACCGAGATCGATCCGCCCTCCGCACGTACGCGGACAAGGCCGCCCACGCGGCATGGACGGAGGACGCGATCAAGGACTCGATGGTCTCCCTGACGAAGGGCGGGGGCCTGCCGGTCGAGACAAGCCGCTTCTTTCGCGACCTCTATCTCGTCCTCCTCGGGAGCGAGCGCGGCCCTCGCGCGGCGCCGTTCCTCGCCGTCCTGGAGAAGGACTGGGTCCTCCGCCGGCTGCACGAAGCCACCAGGTAGGAAAGGCAAAAATACGTCCTGCCCGTTGAATCGCTCGCAGCCCCGTGGTCTAGCGGCCAATCGTGACCGGCTTCCGGTCGCGGGCCAGTGATTCGAGGCTCTGGATCGGTCCTCACGGACCGAAGGGAGACCTCGCGACGGCAGTTCGAATCTGCCCGGGGCTATCTCTTATTCCGAGAGGATCGGCACCGCCTTCGGCAGGACCTCGAAGCGGAGGGGATGGCGGCCGACGGACTCGCCGTCGAGGTCGATCATCTCCTCCTGTGACCGCACGACGATCGATCGGCAGCGGAATGTCGTGACTTCCTTCATCGTGAGATGCTCTCCCCGGCGAAGGGCCGGCAGGTTCCGGCGGGCGGTCCTGAAGTCGATGTCGCCGAACACGACGACATCGAGGAGGCCGTCCTCGAGGTCCGCCGTCGGCGCGGGGAGCAATCCCGCACCAAAGTAGCGTCCGTTCGCGACGACGAAATCGTTCACGATGGCCTCGCGCGGCCCGCCGCCGTCCGCCTCATACACGACGCGGGTGTTCCGATATTTCGGCAGCGTGCGAAGGATCGCGATCGTGAAGCTCATTCGCCCGCCGAGGATCTTCGTCGTCCGGTTCACTCGGTCGACAACGGCTCCGCCGGAGCCGAACTCCGCGATGTTGATGAAGTAGCGGGATCTCCGGACGCCGTCCTCGAGGAATTCGCATCGCCCCGCGTCGACGTTGCGGATCCGACCCTCGCGCAGGAGGCGGGCCAATGCCTGCGCCGACCGCGGCATCGGCAACGTCCGGGCGAAGTCCGATCCCGTGCCGACGGGAAGGAACGCGAGGCGTGCATCCTGGCTGCGGCGTCGTCCGTCGTCAGTGAGGAAGCCGTTCACGACTTCGTTCAGCGTGCCGTCTCCGCCGACCGCGACGACGGTCCTCGCTCCCGCGGCGAGCGCGTCGCGCGCCAAGTCCGTCGCATGTCCCCGCCGCTCGGTCCGGTGCACGTCGAACGCTCCACCGAGTTCCCTCCGGAGGTCGGCCTCGTGCGCCCGCCAGCGGCGGCCGGTCTTCCCGTTCGAGGAAGCCGGGTTCACGATGAAGACCGTCTCAGCCGCCATGGTCTTTCCGGAACGCGCGATGCGTCCGGACGAGCTCCGCGTAGGCCGCGATCTCGTCCTCGATGGTGCGCGGATTCCATCCGAGGATCCGGCCCATCCGGGAGGCGACCTGCATCGCGACGCCGAACGCCTGATCCGCGGCCTCGTAGAAGAGCCCGAGCCGGCGCACCAGGACGTCGGACAGGCGGAGCGCCATCTCCTCACGCACCGCGAGCTCGACCTCCGCCCAGATGTGAGGCCGCCCATGGACGATTCGGTCGCGCGCCCCGGGCGATCCGAGATACCGCTGGACCGCCTCGAGCGAGTATCGCATCTGGAGGTGTGGGGCCGAGGCCTCGTCGAGTCCGAGGTTCGTGAAGTCGTCGAGCGGGGAGGCGCTCGGACCGAGCGGGCGGTTCCTCGTCGACCCGGCGGCACGGCGGCCGAGCCGGGCGACGATGCGCCTCCCGACGTCCTCCGCCATCGCGCGGTGCGTCGTGAGCTTGCCGCCGGCGACGGAGACCAGCCCGTCCTCGTCCTCGAAGATCTCGTGCTCCCGGGAGACGTCGGACTCGGACGCGTCCTGGCCCGCCTTCCGGAGGAGCGGTCGGAGGGAGGCATAGGCGCTGACGACGTCCTCGGGAACGAGCCGGGCCTCCGGGAACGCCTCGTTCACCGCCGACAGCAGATAGTCCACCTCCGGCGCATCGGGGACGACGGCGTCCGGGTCGCCCACGAAGTCCGTGTCCGTCGTGCCGACGAGCGTGAGGTCTCCCCACGGCAGCACGAACACCACACGGCCGTCCCGGACCGGGAGCGCGATCGCCTGATGGTGCCCGAGCTTCGCGCGCGGCACGAAGACATGGATGCCTTTCGTCGGCCGGATCGTCGGGTGCGGCCTCGGGATTCGGAGACGATCGAGCCAGACCCCGGTCGCGTTCACGACGACGCTCGCACGGATGTCGAAGCGATCGCCGGTGATGCGGTCTACGATGCGGGCCCCGCACACCTCGTCCTCTTCGCGGACGAGTTCCGTTGCCTCCGCGTAGTTCGCGACGGTCGCGCCTTCCGCCGCAGCGTCTTTCACGACGGCGAGGACGAGGCGGGCATCGTCCGTCCACGCGTCGAAGTAGACGCCGGCGCCCGCGAGTCCTTCGCCCCGAAGGCGAGGTTCCCGGGTCAACGCTTCCTCGAGGTGGAGCCACGCCCCCCGTGGCACGGACTTGCGGGTCGAGAGCAGATCGTACAGGAACAATCCGAACCGAAGCGCCAGGGGCCCGGGAGGCCGATCCCGGTACGTCGGGATGAAGAACGGGAGCGGATGGACGAGGGTCGGCGCCGTCACCAGGAGGCGATCACGTTCTCGCACGGCCTGCCAGACGAGGCGGATCCGGTAGTTCCTCAGATACCGCAGCCCGCCATGGACGAGCCGGGACGTCTTCCCGCTCGTCCCGCTCGCGAAGTCGCCGCGCTCCACGAGCGCGGTGCGTCCCTCGCGACGCCGGCCCCGACGATCCCGCCCCCGACGATCAGGACGTCGAACGTCTCGCGGCGCATGCGGACGAGGTTCGCCGCGCGGGTGTGGGCCGAAAACTCCGCGGTCACGGCGGTCCCGCCACCAACGTCCCGGGATTCATGATGCCCTCTGGATCGAGTTCGCGCTTCAGGGCCCGGAGCACCACGACGCCGTCCTCCCCGATCACCCGCTTCAGGTAGGGCGCGTGGTCTTCGCCGATCCCGTGATGGTGGCTCAAGGCGCCGCCCGCCGCCACGAACGCGTCCGTGACCGCGACCTTGAGCCCCTCCCACTGCTCGATCTCCCGTCCGGGCCGCTGCGGCGCGAGGACGGTGTAGTACAGCGAGGCGCCGTCCGGATATGCGTGCGAGATGTGGCATAGGATGAGGCCCGGGTTCCCGTCCTTCCAGAGCGCCTCCTGCAGCGCCTTCCGGCCCGCGTCGTAGACCGTCATCAGGTCGGACCACGACGCCGCCGTCTCGACCGTGTCGACGAGGATGCCGCGGTCGAGGAGGGAGTCGCGCAGATACGGCAGTTCGTACCGCTCCCGGGACCACCGCTCGGCGGGCCCGGATCCGATGCTCGTCGAGCGGCCTCGCGCGTAGCGGATCGCGGTGCGACGCCGATGGACGACCCGCTCGCGGGTGCCCTCGAACTCCATGAGGAGGAGCGAGCCCTCCGCCAGGCGTCGGGCCGCGAGATCCCCCGCGTCGGGCGCGATCCCCGCTCCCGCCGCCGCGAAGCGCGTCTCTTCGCTGTCCCCGAGGTACGCCATGTCCGGGAGGGCGTCGTCGCGCGCCATGGCGCGAAGGGCCGCGATGCCGTCCGCGAACGTCGGGAAGAGCCTCGAGGCGTACCGGCGCTCGGCGGGCACCGGATGGGCGCGGAGCGTGGCCTGCGTGACGACGCCCAGCGCGCCCTCCGAGCCGAGGACGAGTTCCTTCAGGCTCGGACCGTGGGATTCCTTCGGCAACGACCGCACGTCGAGGACCCGCGTCGGCGAGACGAGCCGGAGGCCGACGACGAGATCTTCGATGCTCCCGTAGCGGTTCGAGAGAGCGCCGGTCGCCCGCGTCGCGATCCAGCCGCCCATCGTCGAGAACTCCCACGACTGCGGGAAGTGGCCGAGGGTGAGGCCCTTCGCGTTGAGTGCCTCCTCGAGTTGCGGTCCTCGGATCCCCGCCTCGGCGGTCACGAGGCCCGATTCGACGTCGACCGAGAGGACCTGCCGCATCCGCCGCATGTCCGCGGCGATCGTCGCGGCGAAGTCCGCGTGGGCATCGAGGCCGCCGACGACGCTCGTCCCACCGCCGAAGGGGATGACCGCGTATCGTCGTCGGTTCGCGAACTCCAGGAGACGCCGGACCGAATCGTCGTCCTCCGGGAAGACGACGACATCCGGGAGCCGGCCGAGCAGGCCGGTCCGCAGCCGGACGAGATCCTTGTAGCTCTTTCCGGCGGCGTGCATCACGCGCGTGGCGTCGTCACTCGCGACGTTCTCCTCGCCGACGACCCGGCGCAGTCCGGCGAGTTCGTCCGGCGAGAGGAGGGACGGCGCCACCGGGATGCGCTCGAATGGGACCGGGCCGTGGCGGGTCGACAGGTCGAGCTTCAGCCGTTCGCGGAGGTAGTCGACGAGCGCGGGTCGGCTTTCCAGGGGGACGGTCTTGTCTTCCCACCCCCAGCCCCACCACTTGATCGCCCGCGACTCCATCGCGCGGCGAAGTGCCTCTTCGGTAAAGACGTTTTCCGGGGACGTCGCAGTCGAAAGTCCCAAAGCATTAAACTGGCGCGGACCATGCGGCCGCACCGGAGGGGCCAGGGGGCGATGATCGAGCGGGAGGCGATCGTGGAGATCCTCGAGGGATACGATCCCTCGGCGATCCGCGTGGCATCGATCGGATCGCACTCCGCCCTCGACGTCTGCGACGGCGCGGTCGAGGAGGGGTTCCGGACCCTCGCGCGACAAGGAGGGCCGGCCGAGACGCGGCATGGTCGACGAGGCGATCGTCCTCGCGAAGTTCGACGACGTCCTCTCGGACAAGATTCAGGAACGCCTCCGCCGAACGAACGCCCTGTTCGTCCCGAATCGCTCCTTCACGTCGTACTGCGACCTCGACGCGATCGAGGAGGCGTTCCGCGTGCCTATGTTCGGAAGCCGCAACCTCCTGCGGACCGAGGAGCGGGACTTCGAGCGCAGCTACTACTGGATCCTCGAGACGGCGAAGCTGCCCGCTCCGGAGAAGTTCGATCGCCCAAGCGACATCGACGGCCTCGCGATTGTCAAGCTGCCGCACAAGGTGAAGAAGCTCGAGCGCGGTTTCTTCACGGCGGCGAGTTTCAAGGAGTACCGCGAGAAGTCCGAGGCGCTGCTGAAGCAAGGCGTGATCTCGAAGGCGGACCTCGCCAAGGCGCGGATCGAGCGGTACATCATCGGCCCGATCTTCAACTTCGATTTCTTCTACTCTCTCGAGCCTCAAAGACGCCTTCGAGATCGCGGAGGCGTACGTCAAGGCGACGCAGCGGTACTTCGCGCCGGGCATCATCGGCCCCTTCACCCTGCAGACGGCGGTCGACAAGGATCTGCGGTTCTGGGTCTACGATGTCTCGCCCCGCATCGGCGGCGGGACGAACATCCACATGGCGTTCGGCCACCCGTACGGGAACTCCCTCTGGCGGAGGCCGATGAGCACGGGGCGCCGCATCGCGATGGAGATGCGACGCGGAATCGAGAGCGGGCAGCTGGCCGCGCTCGTGACGTGACGACGCGCTTTGTCAACCCCGGTTCTCGGGGCGAAGCTTGATGCGCTCCGGAGGAGTCGCGAGTGCGTCGGAAGGGAATACGCGGGATGCTCGAGTGGATACCCTGGGTCGTCGCGATCGCGGTCGGCTTCATCACGCTCAACCAGGGCGCGAAGTTCATCACGGACAACGCCACGCGAATCTCCGGAAAGATCGGCCGGAGCCGCTTCGTCGTGGGCGCCCTCCTCGTCTCCACGCTCTCAGCCCTCCCGGAACTCCTCGTGAGCGGCATCGCCGCGGAGGAGGGGAGTCCGGAGATCGCGCTGGGGAACGCGCTCGCCTCGACCGTGGTCACGATCGCGTTCGTGATCGGAGCGAGCGCCCTCGTCCGGCCGATCAAGACCTCCCGCGAGATCGTCCTCCGGGACGCGGTGTTCCTCGCGATCGTCACGCTGGTCGCCGCGACGCTCCTGCTCGATGGGAACCTCACGCAATACGAGGGCCTCGCGCTCGTGGCGCTCTTCGTCCCGTACGTGCTCAACCTCTCGGTCTCGCAGCGGACGGCCCCGCCGGACGAGATTCAGGAACGCGTCGACGACCTGAAAATCGGCCTCGAGTTCACCGGTTGGATCTTCGGCCGGAAGGTCGAGATCCGGGCCGGCCTCGGTTGGCTTATCCTCGGGGTCCTCTGGTCCGTCATGGGGGCGCAGTTCCTCGTCTTCGGAGCGATCGGCGTCTCGGCGGTCGCCGGCCTGAATCCGTGGTTCATGGGCATCACGGTCGTCGCCCTCGGCACATCGCTCCCGGATATCGCGGCCGCGTACCACGCGACGCGGCGCGGCTACACGGACCTCGTCCTCGGCGAGGGGATCGGGGCGAGTGTCGTCACGACCCTCCTGACGCTCGGCATGATCGGGCTCCTGCGACCGTCGACGCACTCCGTCGAGTTGCTGCTGCCCGTGGTCGGCGCGATGGTCCTGACGTCGTTCCTGCTGCTCGCGCTCATGCTCGGCGAGTGGAAGATTACTTCGCGATCGGGCGCCGTGCTGACGTCGAGCTATTTCGCGATGGTCGCCTTCAACCTGGTGTGGTTCCGCGGCGGCTTCACGTGATCAGTAGACGGCGCCGCAGCGAACGCACGTGAGCTTGCCGTCGCCCCGGGCCACGAGTTGGCCACTGCACGCGGTGCAGTACCGCATCTCCTTCACGAGCTTCCCCTGCTCGTCCCACGAGTGCTGCGGCCACGTGCTCTGCGCGGGAGCCTGTCCCGGCCAGCTCCCGGACCCGCCGGCGGACTGCGGCGCCGGTGGCGGCGACGACGGCGGAGGCGCCTGCGGATACGTGCCTTGAGGGGTAATCGGATTTGGCGGAGCGTGTTGCATCATCCGGAACTGCTCCTCCATGTACGCCCCCTGGTCGACGCGGGTCACGGTCGTCCTCGCCAGCCGGTCGAAGTACCGCTGTCGGGGATCCCCGTGGGTCGCGGCCCCGAGGAGGAGGTCGATCAGGAAGACGAGCCAGTACACCTTCGAGAGGTTTCGGATGATCGTGTGCACCACGTCGAGGTTGCCGTCGAGCGCGACGACGCGGAGCGACAGGAGCTTCTTCCCTATAGTGCCTCCGACCAAGCCCTCGAGCAGCATCGAGTAGACGAACCAGACGATGCCGAAGAAGAAGCCCGAGAGCCACCACGCCCACGCGAAGATCGACAGGGGGATCGCGAAGAACAGCCCGATGACGAACACGACGACCGAGTCGATGAGGAACGCGAAGAGACGCCGGATCCAGTGCTCCTGGAGAGCCGGGTTGCGTCCGATCAGGTCAAACGCCGAAGGCATGTCTCACCCATCCGGAGACGACGATATCCGACGGGCCTTCATAAACATATTGGGGCATTAATATATCGTGCGGGGATTGAAAATCAGTCCGTCGAGTCGGCGGACGGTTGCGAGGGCAATTCTTCCTCGACCCGCGTGGAGCGGCGCAAGAACTCGCCCGGGACTTCCTTCGACGTGTAGACGGTCTTCCCCGCCTTGTGGATCACGACGCCGCCCTCCCGCGCCGCCTTCGCGTCGATCTCCAGGATCACGGGCGCCTGGATGCGGACGCGCCCCGCCTCCATCGCGGCCTCGAAGGTCGCGCTGAGGTGGACCATCTTCCGATCGGACGGGCGGAGCCCCGCGTCCATGAGGAGGTGGGTCTCTTCCTCCGTCGTCGGGTAGAACAGGATGTCGGGGATGCCTTCGGTCGGGAGGTCCAGGTCGACGTCCATCGAATGTCCGTACGTCGCGCGGATCTTGCCATCCTCGAACTGGTACCGCCCCTTCGGGTCCGTCTCGATGAGCCCGACGACGTGGTGCTGCCGCACGAAACGGAAGCGGCGGTTCCGGATCTGGATCGCCGTCAGGAAATCGCGGAGGTCCACCCACCCGTGCGCGTCCATCTCGAGTCCGTATCGTTCCGGGAAGTGACGCAGGACTCCCGCCATCGTTCGGCCGAGGGTCTCGACCTCCTCGTTGTTGAGCAGGAACTTGCCTTCGCTCCCGCAGTGAGGACAGAACTCGTCCCGGTAGTATCCGTGAGAACGACATTCCTTCAGCATCGGTCCCCTCCCTAGAAGTTTGGTATTCAACGTCGGCTTATGAAGTTTCGTCCCCCCGGTTCGATGGGGAGGTCCGCCTCCCGGACGACGCGGACCCCGAGGGAATCGAGCCGTTCCTCGAGGGACCGGACCGCTTCCTTGCCGATCGTCTTTCGATGCAGATACGCGATCGTCGCTCCGCGCGTCCGCTCAATCGCTTGGTCCACGATCGCCGGCGGCGCGCGCTCGAGGGCGTACGCCGCGAGGAGATGTCCGAAGGCGATCCGTCGCTCGAGGGCCAAGTCCGTGTGCCGCGGTACATAGTGGCCACCGCCGAACCCGACCGCGACGGGCGCGTCGGACGGCGCGAGGTCGAGCAACACCCGCGCGATCGTCCGAGACGCCGCCACGTCGTTCCATTCGCGTGTCGTGCTCCCCTGCTCGATGTAGAACGTGGGCGACGTCAGGTAGGGCCCATGGTGTGTCGCCTCGAACGTGACCGCGTAGGCGAGGGGCGCCGCCGCCCGCTTCAACCCCCGCAAGGCGGCCGTCATCCATCCGGGCGCCGCCGGGACGAGCGTCTCCGATTGTCCACCGAATTCCGCGGTTGCCGGGTTCCCGATGGGATGGACCGTGAGGCTCGGTCGTTCGCTCTCGGACTTGTGCTTCGAGAGGTATACGACGAGATCGGCGGGCTCCCCGAACGCGCGTTCGAGATCCCGGTCGAGGTGATCCCGGTAGAGATGCAGCCCATCGATCGTCGCGAGTACCATGTCGCGCAAACGCCACGCGGGCCTTCCCTCGAACGCCGGCTCCGAGCGCCACGACGCTGCCTCGAGAAGAGCCCGCCTCTGGCCTCGGCTTGCCTCGTCGGCCTCGGACGCCACCAGAAATCGCATCCGGCGCGGGAACGGTCTCCGCCGCCATCTCGTTTCGCCCGCTAGTCGCACAAGCTTTATGTGGCGTGCCCTGGTACGCGACGTGAGCCCATGGTGACCGTCGCCTTCATCGCCTCCGTCCAAGGGTACCAGGAGGAACGGATCCGGGAGATCGCGGACCGCTTGCGGTCCGACCATCCCGAGTGGACGGTCCAGATGCTCCCGCCGGACGCGACCACGCCGCTCCTGGCGAAGTACAAGCTGAAATTCGGGCCCGCGATCCTCGTGAACGACCGGATCGAGTTCGTCGGGATCCCGAGGTACCGGATGCTCGTCGAGCGGGTCGCCATGGTCGCCGCAGGCCGGATTTCTCCGAGGACCGCCGCCCCGCCGCCGTCCGCGGCCCCGGCGAAGCCCGCCTCGAAGCCCGCGGTGCCGGCGAGCCCGCCACCCGCGCCGCCCGCGTCGGAGTGAGTGCGTACCACCACGTCCGGTGCGGAATGCCTCCACCCGCCGCAGGTCGCATCGGACTTCCACAGGAGCAACCTTCCCTTCTCGAAAACTATATCAAATTAGCAACGCATCATTTCCTTCGGGTTGAACGAGAGGGACCGCGATTCGCTGGGCGGTCCGAGAGGAAGGAGCGGAATTCCCCCATGAGCATCGAGGACGAGTTCGAAGAGACGCGGCGTGCGATCCACCGCATGCTCAAGGACGCATTCGAAGGGAAGCTCGGGGTGTTCCGAGAGCCGTTCATCTACGGTTTCACGACGCGGACGCGGGATTCGCGGCTCGAGGCGCCTCGGCCGGCGCTCGAGGGCGGAGAGATCAAGACGCGGGATCCCCTCGTCGACGTCATCCTGACCGAGTCGGCGATCTTCCTCACCGCCGAGATGCCCGGGGTCTCGCGCGACGAGGTTCGGGTCCGCCTCGACGAAGGGAAGCTCGTCCTCCAGGGCGAGGGGGACCGGCCGTACTTGACGAAGGTCGACCTCCCGGCGGACGCGGACCGCGACACCCTGAAGTACACGTTCACCAATGGCGTCCTCGACGTCGTGATCGCCCGGAAGCGCACCCTGACGTGAGGGCGGTCCGAGCGTCCGGGCTCGGGGTGAGCCGATTCCCTCCGCGGACAAGATCAACCTCAAGCTGAAGCGTCTGCGACGCATCGAAGCCGGATACCGTGCGGACATCCGACGCGCGCACGACGCACTGAGGTTCCAGACCGCGAATCGCACGAAGGCCGAGCAGCGCTACGAGCGGGTCCGACGCAAACTCGAGGCACGGATCGAGAAGCTCCAGCCGAAGATCCGCGACCTGACGAATCTTCGGGCGGAGATGCGGTCGTAGGCGCCGCGAAGGATAAGAGCGCGGGAGACGTTTCGGAGCCATGGCGGACGCGGACTCGCGCGCCGTCCTCGAAGAGACCGCGCAGGCGATCCGAACGTGCACCCGCTGCCGTCTCCATGCGGGGCGCACCCACGCGGTCCCGGGCGACGGGCCGTTCGATTCCGACATCGTGATGGTGGGCGAGGCCCCCGGGAAGGAGGAGGATGCGTCCGGCCGGCCGTTCGTCGGCGCCGCCGGCAAGATTCTCGACAAGGCCCTGGACGCCGCGGGGGTGCCCCGCGGCTCGGTGTTCATAACGAACGTCGTGAAGTGTCGGCCTCCTCGCAACCGCGCGCCCCGCATGGACGAGATCGAGGCTTGCCGGCCGTATCTGTTGACGCAGATCGCCGCGATTCGGCCGAAGGTCGTCGTGACACTTGGCTCGACGGCGCTGCGAGCGGTCCTTGGCAGGACGCTCGAGCTGAAGGACGCGCGGACGAAACGCCTCGCTGTCGACGATGTGCCCGTCGTGTCGACCTACCACCCTGCGGCGGTCCTGTACAATCGCGGTCTCGAGAGGACGATTCGGGGAGACCTTCGAACGGTCGCACGGGCCGTGCGCTCGGAGGCCCCGCGCGTCCGGAGCGAAGGGCCCCGGGGGGGAGTGCCGACGAATCCGCTCCGCTCGAGCGGGGCGGTGATCGTGAATCCGGAGGGTCGGACCCTGCTCCTGTGCCTCGAGCACGAGGGGACCTGGGGCCTCCCGAAGGGGACCGTCGAGCCGGGCGAGACCCTGGAACAGACCGCCCTCCGGGAGGTGCACGAGGAGACCGGGCTGACGGTGCGCTTGATCCGACCGCTTCGCGAGGTCTCCTACTCCTTCTACTGGCCTCCCGCCGGCGTGAATTACCACAAGACGGTCGCGTACTTCCTCGCGGAGCCGGTGGGCGGCGAGGTGCGACCGGAGCCGGGGTTCGAGGAGGCCCGATGGGTCACCCACGAGGAGGCGCTCCGGCTCCTCCGATGGCCCAACGACCGGGACGTCGTCTCGAGGGCCTTCGACGCCCGGCGCCGAACCGCGGCTAGGCGAAGAACGCGCGGACGCGGTCGAGGGTCCAGGCGTTCAGGACGTCGTCCGCGGTGAGCCACGCGCGGCGGGCCGTGCCGACCCCGAACCGCATCCAGTCCAGGTTCCCGCTCGCGTGGCTGTCGGTGTCCACGCTGATCGTGCAACCCGAGTTCTTCGCGGCGCGCGCTTGCGTCGCGCTCAGGTCCATCCGCCTCGGGTCCGCGTCGATCTCGATGGCGGTCCCCGCATGCGCGCACGCCTTGTAGATCTCATCAAGATCGAACTCGATCGGTCCGCGCCAGCCGATCTGGCGCGTCGTGGGGTGGCCGAGGAGGTCGACGTGCGGGTTCTGCACGGCGGCGACGAGCCGGGCCGTCTGCTCCTTCCGCGGGAGGGTGAACCTCGAGTGGACGGACGCGATGACGTAGTCGAGTTCCTTCAGCACCTCGTCCGGGTAGTCCATCTCCCCGGAATCGAGGATGTCGCACTCCGTGCCCGCCGTCATGCCGCGGGCGACGGTCGCCGAGACCGAGTGGTCCGAGATCCCGACGTACGCGTAGCCGCGTCGCCGGGCCGCCTCGACCATCGCCTCGAGCGGTTCCGTCCCGTCCGTGGCGTTCGTGTGGACGTGCAGGTCGCCTCGAATGTCCGTCGGCTCGAGCAGCGTCGGGAGTCGGCCCGAGGCCGCGAGGTCGACCTCGCCCTGGTCCTCCCGCATCTCCGGAGGGATCCAGGCGAGTTCCAGGGCCGAGTACATGCTTTCCTCCGTGTCCCCGGCGATCCTCGTTTCATCGCGGAACACCCCGTATTCGTTCATCTTCAGGCCGCGCCGTTCCGCCATCGTCCGGACGCGGATGTTGTGGTCCTTCGAACCGGTGAAGTACTGCAACCCCGCCCCCCAGCTCGCCGGATCGAGGATGCGCAGGTCGACCTGGATCGTCCGCGGCGAGCCCTCGTAGTCGGTGTAGGCGAGGCGCACGACGACCTTCGTCTCGCCAGAGGCCAGCGTCTCGACGACGCCGGGCATGCGGACGAACGCCGCGCCCGCGGCCCCTCGATCCTTCGCGACCGCGAGGATGTCGATGTCGCCCACCGTCTCGCGCATCCGTCGGAACGATCCGGCCGCCTCGATCCGTTCGACTGACTTGGTCGCGTGCATGTGCGCGATGATCGAGTCGACCACGCGCGCCGCGTCGACCAGGAAGGCGCGGGCCTGTCCCTCCTTCGCGAGCTCGACCGCCCGCAGGAGGTTCTCCTCGGTTTTCTCGCCAAACCCCTTGACGCGTTGCAGGAGATGCCTCTGCGCCGCGGTCCGCAGGCCGTCGAGGTCCGTGATCCCGAGCTGCTGCCAGAGGATCTTCACCTTCTTCGGGCCGAGCCCGCGGACCTTCAGGAGGTCCAGGACGCCCGGCGGGAACTTCGCCCGCAGCTCGTCGTGGTACGCGATCCGGCCGGTCGTCACGTACTCCGTGATTTTCTCCGCGAGGGCGGCGCCGATGCCGGGGATCTCGTCGACCCGTCCCTGGCGAACGAGTTCCTCGACGTCGTCGGCGAGGGACTCGAGCTGCCGTGCGGCCCGCTGGTACGAGAGGATCCGGAACGTCTCCTCTCCGAGGATGTCGAGCATGTCCGCGATCTCGCTGAATCGCGCGGCGATCTCCTCGTTCTTCATCCCGCGGCGCGATGTCCCACGGCCGTCTTTATGGTTTCCGGCGCGCTTCGTGCGCCGCGTGATCTGGACGGGCACGTGCGGGTTCGGGCGCCGCCACGCCGATGTGCTGGGGGACCTCGACGCGGTCGAAATCCAGGAGACGTTCTACCGGCCGGTATCGGCGCAGCGCGCGGCGAAGTGGCGGTCCTCCGCGCCACCGGAATTTCGCTTCTGTGTGAAAGCCTCGCAGTTCATCACGCACGACGCATCCTCTCCCACGTACCGCCGCGCCGGACGGGAGATTCCCCCCGAGGAGCGTGCCGCGTACGGTGGTTTCCGCGACACACCGCCCGTCCGCGAGGGATGGGAGGCGACCCGGGCCGTGGCCGACGGCCTCCGGGCGGGCGTCATCGTCTTCCAGACTCCCGCCTCCTTCGGTCCATCGGAGGCGAATCGGACTGCCCTGTATCGGTTCTTCGAGTCGATCCGGACGAACGCGACGAAGGCCGTCGAACTGCGCGGCCCTTGGGCGACCCACATCGTGGAACGGATCTGCGAGGACCTCGGCTTGGTCCATGCGGTGGACCCGTTCGACCGGGAGCCGGCGACGTACGGCCTCGCATACTTCCGTCTGCACGGGAGCCCGCCCGGGCCGTCGATGTATCGGTACACGTACACGGAGGAGGACCTCTCCCGCCTGCGCTCCATGTGCACGGAGTACGATGATGCGTACGCGATGTTCAACAATGTCTCCATGCAGGCGGATGCGCGGCGCTTCGAACGGATCGTGCGCGACGCCGCCCCGTGCGACTCTCCGATTCGTCCCTGACACCAGGGGGGAAACCTATGTATAGCCGGCCTCTCTGTTTCCGCCGAACCCTCGCATGCCCCCCGCCGGTCGCATCCCCCGTGAGGTCGTCGCCTTCTTCGCGTCTGGCGGCGGCCACTCGCTGATCGTGAAAGGCCCCGCCGGGACCGGCAAGACGACGTTCGCATTGCAACTCACGGAGGAGATCGGCGACGTCGCGGCGTCTCACTACCTCAGCTCCCGCGTCTCCGACGAATCCCTCTACAACCAGTTCACCTGGCTCAAGGACCGCGTCAAGCCCGCCGGGCTTCAGACGGGTCCGAAGGGCCCGCGGCAGACGAAGGTCGTCCGCGACGCGCTGAACCAACTCGAAGGCAAGCTCGAGGAGGGCAAGGAGGGCGATGAGGGGGAGCCGGAGCCCGTCGGCTCGGGCGAGGTCAAGGGCAACATCCTCGAGGTCACCCTCGGCGTGGACCTCCCGGAAATGGAGGACGCGTACGACTTCGTCGATGATCGTCTGCCGAAGCGGTCGCTCGTCCTGATCGACTCGATCGACGCGCTCGCCGAGCACTACGGCATCCCGGCCGCACGCCTGATCACGGTCCTCCAGCGGGACCTCGTCGAGGGCAGCAAGCAGAACGTGCTGTACGTCCTCGAGAGCAGCGGTGAGACCCGCCTCGATTACCTGGGCGACGGCGTCGTGAGCCTCGTCTCGTCGGAGTACGAAGGCCGCCGCCTCCGCGTACTCACGATTGAGAAGATGCGGGGCCAGCAGATCCAGCAGCACCGCTACCTGTACACCCTCGACGCGGGACGCCTCACGGCCTTCGACATCCACGAGGATGCGCGACCCGCGAAGCCGCAGGTCTGGAAGCCGATCAAGGACCTCTCGAAGGACGCCGCGAGCTCGGGACTCGAACCCCTCGACCGGTTGACCGGGGGCCTGATCCGCGGTCGGGCGGTCGCCTTCGAGATCTCGAACGCTGTGCCCCTGGAACACGTCGACTTCCTCCGGACGGCGATCATCTGCAACTTCGTCGTCCAGGGCCGAGGCGTCGCCCACGTCCCTCCGCGGAAAGGGACCGCGGAGTTCCTGAAGGAGCTGGTCGTCCCGCATCTCCCGGCGGGTGCGTTCGACACGCACGTGCGGGTCTTCGAGGCCGCGACGCTGGGCTCCGCGGACGTCTCCCGGACGGTCCTCCATATGGAGGGCACGAACGTGGATTCGGACCTGAAGTGGTCGAACGTGGAGTTCCAGCTCCCGAAGTCGGAACGGCCCTTCTTGGCCTTCATGGCCTTCGATACCCTCGAGTCCGTGTACTCCGACAAGGTGCTCGAAGCGATGTCCGGCGTCATCGGCTCCGTGCGGCGCGCGAAAGACGTGTTCGTCGGGTTCACGACCCCGCAAAGCGCTTCCGCGGCGAAACTAGAGAACCTCGCCCGGACCGTCCTCCACGTCGAGACGATCAACGGCTCCGTGGTCCTATACGGCTCGAAACCCTACACGGGGCTCTTCAGCCTGTCCTGGGACCTGTCGGCCGGCGTCCCGAGGGCGGATCTGCGGCCGATCGTGTGAGCCGATCGGGCGCGTCGCAGGCACACGAAGCGGACGGCCTCCCGGAGGTCCGCGAGTATCAAATCCGAGAACCGGATAGATAGCTGAATTAATACGCATGGGTGAATCATGAGCAATGCGAGAAAAGGACGTCTCGCGCTTGCTCACGGACGAGTACGCAGAGCGGATTCTCGTCGCAACGCAGACCGTCTCTCGATCCGTACAAGAGATTAGCGACAAGTACGACATCCCGATCGCTGCATGCTACCGCAAGATTCACGAGCTCGAGCAGGCCGGGTTCCTGAATGTCGCGGAGATCGTCACGACCCCGAAGGGGAAGACGATGAAGCTGTACCGCTCCCTCCTGAAGTCCGCGCAGCTCGTGTACCAGGACGGGATCTTCAAGGTCAAGTTCGAGTTCGACGGGGAGAAGGACATCAGCGGAAAGTGGATCGAGTTGAACGCGGCCCTCGACACGTGAGCGCGCGCACGCGCCCGCGTTTGGGTGGCGTTTGATAATCAGGGAGGCAAACGAGTTTTTTGTTTGATAATCAAGCGCGATAGCTTAAATATCCCAAAAAATCATCGACCGGGCACAAGCAAGAGGGGTTGGAACCGTGGAGGATAACACCACTCCGCTGAACAACGACGCCGAATTCCAAGGGACCTCGAAGCTTCTCTCCCCCCTCGAGGCATCCCAGCTCCTGACCGACGAATACAGCGCGAAGATCCTCCTCGCGACGTACAAGCGGAAGATCAGCGCCCAGGAGATCAGCCAGCGGTACGGCATCCCGATCGCGGCGTGCTACCGCAAGATCCGGATTCTGGAAGAGGTCGGGCTCATCCAGTGCGTCGAGCGAATCCTGACGCAAAAAGGCAAGCGGAAGAACCTCTACACCTCGTGCCTTCGCAACGCATACATCTTCTTCGAGAACGGCAAGCTCCGCGCGCGGTTCCAGCTCGCGACCGGTCAAGTCAAGGATTTCGGCGGTGACTGGAACGGCCTCGACATGCTGAAGCAGTAGCCTCGCCGTCTCGATCCCTCTCATCCCATCCCTTCTTTTTCTCCTGTCATCGACGAGAGGAGGCAAGTGCCGGCGCCGTGTGATTCGTTATCACGTATCGCAGCAGAGAACCACGTCATCGCGTTTCATTATGTTTCGGCGGTGTTCGTACTCCGGGAAACTGTGAAAATCCAGTTCCACAAAATCTTGTCCGAAGGTCGCAGCGTCCGATACGATCCGGACCCGGATAGCGGCGTCCTCCACCTGAGCGTGATCGTGACCGAAGACGAGGCCCGCCGCAGCCGCTCGAAGCGTTCATCGTAGGCCGTGGCCAATCTCTCCATAGGAATCATCTTCTCGATCGTCCATCGACCTCCTGGCGTCTAGAACTCCGAGTTTCGCGTTGGGCGCTCCGGGCCGACGCACCGCGTCTCACGCGCTGAGAATTTTATAGGCTGAGTCCATTCGGATGTCGATGGCCCTCGGGACCGAGGCAGTCTACCAGCAGCTCACGATCTTGCTCGTCCTCGCGACGCTGAGCCACCTGACGATCAAGCGGTTCCACCAGCCCACGATCGTAGGCGAGATTGCCCTTGGCATCTTGATCGGACCGAGCGTCCTCGGCTTCTACTTCAATGTCTATCCGTTCGATCAGTCGCTCGTGGCGAGCTTCGCGGGGCTGGGTGCGATCTTCCTGCTCTTCCTGATCGGACTGGAGAGCGACTTCCGAGCCATCTACACGACGAAGAACGTCCTCGTGGCGGCCGGCGGCGTCGCGTTGCCGTTCGTCTTCGGGTTCGTGACGGCGTACCTGCTCGTCCCGCCGAATGCGGTGGGGACGAGCGGCACCCAGTTCACGATGGCGATCTTCATGGGTGCGACGTTGACCGCCACGAGCACTGCAATCGCCGCGTCGGTCCTCTTGGACCTCGGCCTCATGAAGGAGCCAGTGGCCCAGACGATCATGGGCGCCGCCGTGGTCGACGACATCCTGAGCCTCGTCGTCCTGTCGCTCGTCGTCGGCGCGAGCCGCGGTGAGGTCGACCCGCTCTCGATCGGCCTCCTGGTCCTCGCGGCGCTCGCCTTCATCGGGGTCGGGATGGCGGTGGGGATTTACTTTTTCCGGCGGGTCGTCGTGCGCATCCAAGTCGAAGGGATGAAACTCGGCCTCAAGCACGGCGGATTCATCATCGCGATGGCGGTCACGTTCCTCTACGCCTTCGTCGCGGAGATCGTCGGCCTCTCCGCGGTCGTCGGCGCATTCCTCGCCGGGACGCTGTTCGCCAGCACGCCGCTCCGCGAGGACTTCACGGAGGGCGCCGGATATCTCGGCGCGATCTTCACGCCGATCTTCTTCATCTCGCTCGGGCTCCAGGTGGATCTTCCGCTGGCCCTCGGGAACGTCGCCCTCCTCGTCTTCGGGGGCGTCCTCACGGTCGTCGCGATCCTCACGAAGGTCGTCGGCTGCGGCATCCCCGCGCGGTTGACGAAGATGACCCGCCACGAGGCGCTCGCGGTCGGATGGGGCATGACGCCTCGGGGGGAGGTCGGCCTGATCGTCGCGCTGGCGGCCCTCAGCGCGAGTGTGATCGCCGAGTCGTTGTTCTCCGTGCTCGTCGTCGTGATGATCCTCGTCTCGGTGCTCCCGGCCCCGCTCTTCAAGCGAGCGCTGGCCGGCGTCGACGACGAGCGGCGACGCGCGAAGGCGGAGGCGGCCGCGGACCTCCGCTAGATCCGCTCGACGAGCTTCCCACCGACCACGTCGACCTTCATCAGCGTCTTGATCCGCAAGCCGAGATCCTTCTCCATGCGGGCTCGCTCCCTCGTCTTCTCGAAGACGATCAGGATGTCCACGACCTCCGCGCCGATCGTCCGGAGCGCCTTGACGATCGAAAGGAGCGTGCCGCCGGTCGAGATGACGTCGTCGACGAAGACGACCCGGTCCCCCGGGTGCACGTTGTTGATGAACATGTCCGTCTTCGAGTAACCCGTCGTCTGCTTCAGGGAGACTTCGCCGGGAAGCCCGTACCGTCGCTTCCGCACGAAGACGTACGGCTTGCGGACGCGGAGCGCGACGCCGGACGCCAGCGGGAAGCCCATCGACTCCGCCGTGACGATCTTGTCGCAGCGCGACCAGTCGCCGATCCGCGCGAGTTCCGTCAGGACCTCGTCGAGCACCTCGGGCCGTCCGAGCGGGATGCCGTCCGTGATCGGATGGACGAAATACTCGTATTCGCCAAAGCGGACCACGGGGCACTCGACGAGGCTCGCCCGGAGTCGCTCGAGGGCCATCGTCACGCCCTCGACACGAGGTCCCGCGCGACCGCCGCCGCCTTCTCGAGGATGTCCGCCTCGCCCTTCACCCGGCGTCCGCGCATGAGCACCTGTCCGTCGCAGATCAGCGTGTCGACGATGTTCCCGTGCGCCGAATAGACCCAGTTACTGACATCATCATGGCGAGGGGTGAACTCGGCCCGCCTCGGGTCGATCAGGATGAGGTCCGCGAGGCGCCCGACCCCGAGGATCCCCGCATCGATCCCGAGCGCCCGCGCGCCGCCGAGCGTCGCGAGTTCGAAGGCCTCGCGCGCGGGCAAGACCTTCGGGTCTCCGTGGGCGTGCTTCTGCAGCAGGGCCGCGACCTTCATCGTCTCGAACATGTCCAGGTTGTTGTTGCTCGCGGCGCCGTCCGTGCCGAGGCCCATCACGAGGCCCGTCTCCTTCATCGCGACGTAGGGCATCGCCTGCCCGGCCGCGAGCTTCATGTTCGACACGGGACAGTGGGCGACCCTCGTGCCGGTGTGCGCGAGGATCTCGATCTCGCCCGCGTCGAGCCAGCAACCGTGGGCCGCGATGACGTCCTTCGCGAGGAAGCCGATTGAATCGAGGTACTTGGCGGGTCGCATCCCGTTCTCCGCGAGGCAGTCGTCGACCTCTCGCTTGGTCTCCGAGAGGTGGAGGTGGATCAGGGTGCCGGTCTTGTCCGCGAGCTCTCGGATCCGGAGGAGGGAATCCTTCGAGACCGTGTAGATCGCGTGGGGGCCGAGGACCGCGGTGATGCGCTCCGTCCGGAGGGACTCGATCTTGCGGGTCGCCGCGTCCGCGGCCCGGAGCTGCTTCGCCGCCCGCTCGGGATCGTTGAGGTCCACGATCCCCTCCGCGAGAAACGCTCGGAGCCCCATCTCCTTCGTTGCCTTCGCCGCCTGGTCCGCGTGGAAGTACATGTCGTTGAACGTCGTCGTGCCGCTCTTGATCATCTCGAGGCACGCGAGCTTCGTCCCCCAGTAGACGTCGTCCGGCGTGAGCCGTGCCTCCGCGGGCCAGATCCTCGTCTCAAGCCACGTCGCGAGGTCCATGTCGTCCCCGTAGCCGCGGAATAGGCTCATGGCCGCGTGCGTGTGAAGGTTCACGAGTCCCGGGAGCGCGATGCGCCCCTTGCCGTCGAGGACCGTGTCGGCCTCCTGTCTCTTTCCGATCTCCGCGATCCGGTTGCCTTCGATGTAGATCTGCGTGACGTCGCCCTCGAGCTGAACGTCCCTGATTAGGATGCTCATCCGATGTGCCTCAAGGCGTTGACGACGATCGATTTCGTCAGGTCCGCATTCGATCGCTGCGTCTCTCGAATCTTCTCGAACGTCAACGGTTCGTCCACGATCCCGTTCGCGAAGTTGTCGACCGTGCACAGGGCGGCGTACGGGATCCCGAGTTCGCTCGCGAGGGTGGCCTCGGAGGCCATCGTCATCCCGACGACGTCGCCGATCGTCTTGAAGTACGTAATCTCCGCGCGCGTCTCGAGGCGCGGGCCCGTCGTCTGCACGTACACGCCTTCTCCGCGGACCGTGGCTTTCGCCTCCTTCGCGCCCGCGACGAGCGCGCTCCGCAGCCCGTCGTCGAGGGATGGGGTGACGTGCACCACCCGTTCGTCGTAGTACGTCGGGATGTCCCAATAGGAGACGAAGTCGTCGGGCACTACGAACATCCCGGGGCGGATCGTCTCCTTCAGGGAGCCCGTCGACGAGGTCCCCAGGATGTGCGTCACCCCGAGCTCCTTGAGCGCCCACACGTTCGCCCGGTGATTCAGCTTGTGCGGCGGGATGCGGTGATCCTTCCCGTGGCGCGGGAGGAACGCGACCGTCCGCTCGCCGTGCTTGCCGATTCGGGGCGGATCGCTCGGCGCACCGTGGGGCGTCACCAGGAACCGCGCCTGCTCGTCCTCGAGCGCGAACGCGTCCCCGAGCGCGGAGCCTCCGATGATCCCGACGAGGGGCGGCGCCACGGGAGCGGACGAGAAGCCCTCGGCCGATAAAGCTTCCGGGCCCCCGGCCGGGAAGAGGGCGACCACCGAGGCGCCTGAAGTGGTGGGAAGGTTCTTCCATTCGCCCGGCCATCGACTTACGGAGGGTCGCTTTGAAGCAACGACCACCCTTTGCCCGCGTAATCGCGGCCTCGGTGGCACTCACGGTTGCGATTCTCTCCGGAATCGCGGTCGTGGCCTCCGCGGCCGGCTCCCTCGCTCAGTCCAGCCATGCCGAGTTCCGGACGGGCCCGCGGACGGCCCTCGATGCGTCGACATCTCGCGGCGATTCCCTCCCCTCGCCGACCGCCGCGAACTGGGTCAAGTCGCCCGCCAACCCGGTGCTCGGTCCCGGGACCGGATGGGAAGCCGACTGGGTCGATTCCCCCACGGTGCTGTATGAAGGCGGCGTCTACAAGATGTGGTACCAGGGGTGCGCCGGGGTCCAGTGCGCCATCGGGTACGCGACGAGCTCGGACGGGGTCGTGTGGACCCGCTACGGGTCGAATCCTGTGTACACGGCGGACGCATCTGGCTGGGACCAGAACCTCGGGAACCCGGTCGTGATTCACGACGGAGCAGAGTACAAGATGTGGTATGCGGGCAACGGGCCGACCGCGATTGAGATCGGGTACGCGACCTCACCCGACGGGATTAACTGGAGGCGGTTCGGGAGCGCGCCCGTGCTCCGCGGACTCGCGTCGTGGGACAGCGCCTCGACGAGCACCCCCGTCGTGATCAAGGAAGGCGCCATGTACACGATGTACTTCTCGGGCCATTCCGGGGACTACACGTACCGGATGGGACGGGCCATGTCCCCGAACGGGTTTAACTGGACCGAGGACGCCGCGAATCCGCTGATGTCCCCCGACGTCTCGTGGGAGGAGTCGCGGGTCCATCCCACCGGGATTATCGTGGGATCCTCCGGGTACGATCTGTACTACACCGCCAGTTTCAGCCTCCCGCAGATCGGCCACGCGACGTCGGTCGACGGCCGAGCTTGGACAAAAGATGTGGCGAACCCAATCCTCCGCGTCGGCGCCTCGGGGTCTTGGGACAGTGCCGGGGTCGCCGTCGGGAAGACGGTCACCGTCGGAGGCGTGACGCGAATGTACTTCGGAGGCGAATCGGCCGCGTGGGGGTGGCGGATCGGGATGGCGACCTACGGGCCTGAGCCGGGGTCCTCCCCGGGCGTGTCCGGAAGTTGGTTGCTCGCGTCGGTCGTCCTTGTCCCTATCCTCGTCGTCTTGGCGGTGATTTCCGCGCTCCTGATCCGGCAGCAAGAAGGCCCGGTATTGCCGCGGCTGCCGGTCCCGGCCTTCCTCACATGTCCCTATTGCGGCGCCGTGAATCCTCCAGATCACGGGTTCTGCATGCGCTGCGGCCGTGTGTTCTCGGCCTTCGGCCCGCCGACATGACGGCGGGTTGGTCCGCAGCCCTGCGAGTCCTGAGGGACGACTCCTGTGGGAGGCGTGCAGTTCGCGGAAGCCCCTTCGTCGAGCGCGAGCGCGCCGGCCTCGATCCGCGTTGACACATCCGGTGCGGATTGAATCTCACCTCCGATACGCGACACCATACGTATAAAAACGGACCTCCGGATGGCAAGACGGTTCTGAACATGCGGCGGCTTCTGTGGCCGCTCCTGCTCGCGTTCGAGGAGGACGAACTTCTCAGAGACCTGCTCTTCGGGAAGAAGAAGGACCTCGAAGAAGGTCGCGCCTACCTCGTCAAGGAACGCAAGCCGGAGAAAGGCCTGGGCTACTTCCATCAGGCGATCGACGCCGGGTGGAGGCCGATGTACATCACCCGCCAGCACCCGAACCACGTCCTCCGTCGCCGCGGGGACCGCGACATCCGCGTCGTCTGGCTGTCGACGACCCTCGGGAAGGACTACATCGACCCGCACAACCTGAACAGCCTCAGCAACCTCGTCGGGAACTTCGTGACCGACGGCCCCAGGGCGGTCATCCTCCTGGACGGGATCGAGTACCTAATGATCAACAACGACTTCGCGCGGATCCTGCAGTTCTTGGAGTACGTCAACGAGCAGATCGCGTTGCACCGCGCGTCCGTCATCCTGAGCGTCGACGACCGGGCGTTCGAGGCGAAGGAACTCGCGTTGATCGAGCGCAACACGTCGACGCTCGATTGAGCCCGATCTGGCGGCGGTCGCTCGACGCCATTTGGGATCTCGCGGAAATGAGACACGCTCGGTGAGGTCCGCGGCTTTATGACGGGCCGCCGGCATTCGCGTCCGATCGATGCTCGAGATCCTCCACCGAGGCGGCCTCGGACGCAGTGCGGAGTGGCAGCGCGGCGGCCGTTCGTTGGCCATCCCGACAGTCCTATTCGTGGACCTCCCCTCCCGAAGGGCGCCGGATTACGCCGAAGTGCTCTTCGTCCGCGAGCGGACGCAAGACCCGCGGCCGCAGATCCGGGTGAGCGGCAGCCTATTCGCTCCCCAATCCGCCGGCCATCCGGACGATCTCCCGCCGACGAAAGGCGTGCCGGCGTCGATGGCGGACCTCGACATGC
>WNGL01003122.1_pt1 | contig 37076 bp, 30 predicted proteins | sample 5400591 | NCBI WGS metagenome assembly WNGL01 (sample SAMN13153377, study PRJNA577476) | soil metagenome | isolation source: 80 cm soil or saprolite under Garry oak tree replicate 1 | place: USA:California | collected 2016-06-15
GCGGAATGGCGGCCACGATCAACGACCTGCTGTTGAGCGCTGAGTACATCCTCGCGGAAGGGAACGAAAGCATCATTTTGTGCGAGCGGGGAGTGAGAAGCTTCGATCCTGCGGCGCGCAACATGTTCGACCTTACCGCAATTCCAATTGTGCACCGCCTGTCGCACCTACCAATAATCGCCGACCCGAGTCACGCGACCGGATTACGCGACAAAGTTATTCCGATGGCCCGCGCCGCAGTCGCAGCTGGCGCCGACGGAGTGATGATCGAGGTGCATCCGGAACCCGATCGAGCGTTGTCAGACGGTGCACAGTCGCTGTATCCCGACCAGTTCACTCAATTGGTCGGAGAGTTGCGCGCAGTGGCAGCCGCGATCGGCCGGAATATCCCGTCCCCAAAAACAGGAACGGCATAAGCTCTGCCGGGTACCTGTTCCCTATGAAGAAACTTCGTTCGCTTGCGATGGTGTTACTCGCCCTGTTGCCGTCTGCGGCTCACGCGCAAAGCGCTGATGCGATTATCGATCGCGCGGTCGCTGCTTACGCGCGACTCAGCAGCATGCGCGCCGAATTTCGGCAGACGCTGACCAATCCGCTCACCGGCAGTACGCAGACCACCAGCGGCGTCATTCTGCGCAAAAAGCCGAATCTTCTGAGCATCAATTTCGACAGCGGCGATCGTGTTGCGGCAGACGGGTCGACACTCTGGATATACCTACCGAGTAGCGCGCCGGGCCAGGTTGTGCGAATGCCCTACACCCGCGGCAGCGCAAGCGGTGTCGATCCGGCCGATCAGTTTCTGAATTCGCCACGGACGCGCTTCACTGTAACGTCGTCAGGGACAGCGGCTGTTGGAGGTCGCGCGGCTCACATCGTCACGCTCATTCCGAAGCGATCCAACACGGAATTCACCAGCGCAAAAGTCTGGATCGACGACAACGACTCCAGCATCAGGCAGTTCGATGTCGAGTCGGCGAATGGACTGCGACGCCACGTCGTCGTTACGAGATTCACGGCGAATCCGCCGTTGAACAGGTCTAGTTTTCGATTCACGGTCCCGAAGGGCGCAAAAATTGTCGATCAGGCTGCGGGGGTGACGTTCTAGGTGGGATATTCAAGGCATACCGCTTCGGCAACATCGACAAAACAGAAGCGGGGAGCGGAGAGCTTTGCAGCAGCTAAGCTCGGAGCTTTAGCCTGCTTCGGATGTTGAGTCTCGGTCCCGCTTGAGTAAAGCGAGTTGCGGACGAACTCGCGCGATTGGCAGCATCGAATCCTAACGGCAGTATGAAGCTCCCAGCTACACGGCTGCGACGCTAACCGCTCCCCGCTTTTGTTTTGTGGATGCAGCAGAGCGACCTCGATCTTTACTGTGGCCCTTCCCGGCTTAATGACCGCTCCTTACCAACCCCCCGAGCGCCGCCAGCTTTTTCGAATCGACCCCACGCTGCCTGGCGATCTCTATTGCGGCTAGGCTGAGAGCCCGGTAGACAGCCAACGCTGCCGGGTGCCCGTGCAAAGCGCGCAGATGCTTCCCTACCGTCTCCGCATCGCCGCGCACGATTGGACCGGTCAGCGCATCGTCGGGTAGCGCTTGCCTCATGTTGGCAAGCGCTCCGCTCATCAAGCTCTCGACCGCCTGATACGCGCTCGCATCGGGAATTCCAATGTCGTGCAGCAGGTGTCCCGCGACAGACGCGAGAACAACGGGAAAATTGGAAGAGATAACGGCTGCCGCGTGGTACGCCGGCTTCCTCCCAGGTGGAATCTCCAGCACGCGCGCGCCGAGATGACCAGCGAGACGACGAGATGCATTCTTCGCGGCAGCTCGGCGGAAACCTCTGGATCGCTGAACGGGACGAGCGGATGGAAAGTTCCGCTCGGGAATCCCGCTTGCGTGAGCGCAGTGAGACCTGCGGGCTCCGCTATCGCCGAGGTGTGCAGGATGACGGTTCCTCGCGCGATGCGACCGTCTGTTGCCGCAACGGTGACTTCTTCCATAGTCTGGTCGAGCTGCGGGTCGCGCACGCATACGATCACCACATTCGCTCGCGATGCCTCGTGAGGGATGTTTCCGGTCGAGGTCGCCACACCAGACGGTCGTTTACCGTGAAGTCCAACGACCTCGACTCCTGATGCGCGAAAGGCGCGGAAGAGTCCGCGCCCTACGTGACCGGGACCGATGATGAAGACCCGTTCGCTCACTGACCTCCTCCGTCGCCATCGTCAAGAGTATCGCTAGCAGCCGCCTGTGCCATTGCCTTTCGCAGCAGGTCATGCTCTGACTTCGCTCCACGCGCGAGCTCCAGCGCTTTTTGGAGCGGCTTGTCCACCGAAGCACGGCGCCGAAACTCCGCTTCGGTTCCGAATAAGTAGCGCGCGATGTCGAAACCGATCAGACGCGAAACGAGCGGCTCGGCCTCGTCATAGATGCCGCGCGGAATGTCGATGCCACGCGCCTTCATCCTGTTCCACACCTCCTCTCGCATTGCTTGCGTGACGACGAAGTCAGGTGTGGTCACGCCGCGCGTCGCTTTCAGAAACAGCGCGTAATCTGCAAGCGCGTCTCTGAAGTGGGCAGCGTCTGCGCCGAGGGCGCGGAGAAAGTTTCCTTCAGCGATTGGTGTCGTGCTGTCGCCGGCGATAACGTCTGGAGTAATGCCGCCTCCGCCATAAACAATACGACCGGCATCGGTATGGAATTTCTGGCGTTTGGGGGGAGGCGCCTCTTCCGAGTCATCATCGCTGGGAAAGCGCCGCGTGATCGAACGGCCAGCCGGCGTGAACCAGCGCGCCGTAGTGATCTTGAGCCCCCCTTGATCCCCAAACGAGATGACGCTCTGGGCACTTCCCTTTCCGTAAGTCGGAGTACCGATCAGCACGGCACGATCGTGGTCCTGCAGCGCGCCAGCAACGATCTCGGCCGCGCTCGCACTACGTCCGTCGACGAGCACCATGAGCGGAAGCTGCGGCCAGCGCTGCAGCGCCGTGTCGGCGTACTCACGATTTGACTCCGCCAACCGCCCACGCATGCTCACTATCTTCTGGCCCGGGCTGAGAAACAGGTCGGACACCCTCACACCCTGAGTCAGCAGACCGCCGGGATTCGTGCGCAGATCGAGCACGAGCGTCTTCATTCCGCGCGACAGGAGACCAGCAATGGCGCCGTTCAGCTCCTTAGCGGTGGAATCGCTGAATGCCTTTAGATCGATATATCCTACGCCTTCGTTCAGCATCGACGCTCTGCGGACCGCGCTTTGATGAATCGTCGTGCGCTGAAGTCTGAGCTCAATTGGTTCAGTAATTCCGGGACGCTCGATCGTGAGAGTGAGGGAGCTGCCCGGCTTCCCACGCAAGACCCGCGATGCCTCCTCGTTCGTCCAGCCCTTGGTCGGCTTTCCCGCGATCTCGGTGATGCGATCCCCCGGCTGGAGGCCCGCGCGCTCGGCTGGGCCGCCGGGAAGCGGAGCAACCACGATCAGCCAACCGTCACGGATATCTACCTCGACTCCAAGTCCGGCGTAGTTACCCGAAGTACTCTCGTTGAGCCGCGCAAACCGGTCCGGCGGCAGAAATGTCGAGTACGGATCCCTGAGCTCATGGAGCACTCCGTCCACTGACTTGCGGTATAGCACCGAGTCTGTAACCGGGTCGACGTAATCGTTCTCGACGCGCCGGAAAACGCTCTCGAACAACTGCGCCCCTTCGTACGCGGTGAAGTTCCCGGTGCGAGCGCCGCGCTGGAGTAGCCAGCCGCCCGTTACCAGAGAGCCTAGCAGGGTGCCAGCGACAACGACTGTGCGCGTGCTCGCAGAGGAGCTCGAGAGTTTCAGTTTCATGCGGTTCTTGGAGTTCTTATACTGCCGAAAGTTTGTGGGAAGGTTGCGGCGAGCGCGGAGCTGACTCGCGCCTGTACAGTAATCTCGTCATCCGTTCCATCTATCAACTTGATGGGTCCGCACTCGGGATGGGAGTGCTGCCACTCTGGATCCGCGAATTGACGAAAGGCACTGGTGACCCGCTGATGGAACTCGTCGCCGGTTCGCTCGATTCTGTCACGCGAGCCACGAGCATCGGCGCGGCCCAGTCCTTCGTGCGCCTGAACGTCGATGAGTAGAGTCAGATCAGGAACGATACCTCCAGTCGCCAAACGATTCGCGGCGCGTACCTCGGGCTCCGAGAGGCCGCGCCCAACGATCTGATAGGCATAGGTCGAGAGGAAAAACCGATCGACCAGAACCACTGTTCCCTCGGCAAGAGCGGGTAGAATCTCTCGCGCAACCAGCTCCGCGCGCGAGGCCATGAAGAGAAGAGCCTCGGTGGCAGCGGTGATCTCTTTTTCAGGGTGAAGCAAAATCTCTCTGATTGCGTCGCCAACGGGAGTGCCGCCGGGCTCTCGCACCGCCACGCACGACACGCCAGCCGCGCCCAGACGCTCAGCCAGCAACCGGATCTGCGTCGTCTTGCCCGCGCCTTCAGCACCCTCGAAGACTATGAGTTTTCCGCGTGTCCGGACCATTCTCAGGAGAGCGTGATTATTGGACTCGCCGCGCCCTTTTTCATGCCATCCATGATCCACTGATTCACGCGCAGCATTAGCTTGTCGAAGTTTTCCTGAGCGACGACAGCGCGCTGATAGGCGGGCTGCGCCTGGATTTTCTCGAGCAAGTTGTCGAGCTGTTGCTCCATCTCCGGCGTGGGGTTCTCGCCGCGCTGGATCAGCTGCTGCGCCTCTCCGCGCAACTTTTCCATCTGCTGGAGGAGAGTCACCGCTTCGCGATCGTCATTCAGCGCTTCGCTCGAGCGCTTGAGCGCCTGATACTCGGAGCTCTGCCCGATCAGCCGGCCAAGTTCCTTGCCTTTCTCCTCCAGCATCGCTTCTCCTTTCTCGTCATGAGGCTACATGCGCCGCGCGAAGACAAACCTCTCGCGCCCCATGAGGTCGAGCAGTACCTCGATCTCGGCGTATCGCCCATCGACTGCGATCATCTCTGCCACGGTTCCCGCCCGGCGGGCATCGACCTCGAGCGCAAGAAATCCACCCGACGAGAGCACCTGAGGCGCTTGGCCGACAAGCGAACGTGTGACCGACAATCCGTCCTGCGGACACAGTAACGCGATAGCAGGCTCCCAGTCGCGGACATCCGCCGGAAGATCTGCGATCTCGGCAAAGCTGACGTACGGCGGATTGCACACGATCGCATCGAGTTTTGCACCGGCGAGCGGGGCAAGCAGCGAGCCGTGGCGGAAGTGAATCGGTGACTTCAATGACTTCGCCAGCGATTGCGCATTGGCTGCCGCAACATCGATAGCGTCGAGTGAGATGTCCGTAGCGAAAACCCGCGCGAATTCTCCCTCGAATGCCAGCGAAAGAGCGATCGCTCCCGATCCCGTTCCGATATCAGCGATCGCTCGCGTCGTCGCGGTCGCCCGCTCCAGCACGCGCTCGACCAGGAGCTCTGTCTCGACCCGCGGAATCAGGACGCGTTCGTCAACCTGGAGGGTCAGATGCCTGAAAGACGCGCGTCCGACAGCGTATGCGAGCGGCGCTCCGCTCGCGCGTTTCATGGCGGCGCGAATCACCGCTCTGGCGACCTGCGGTGAAGCGTCGGCGACTGCATTCGCGGCGGCCCAGAATTTCGGCACGTCGAGCACGGCAGCGACAATCTCCCGCGCTTCGCGCTCCGGTTCTGGCAAGCCTTCTGCTTTCAACATCGAGGTGCATCCGGCGAGCAAATCGCCAATCGTGCCGATCGGCAGCGTCGTCGGGAAATACGAACCGCCGCTACTGCTCACCGAGCCTCTCCTCGATGTCGGCAACTTTGAGAGCCTCGATGAAGGGGTCTATCGCTCCGTCCAAAACTTTCGTCAGCTCGTGAAGGGTCAGATTGATCCGATGGTCGGTAACCCGATTTTGCGGGTAATTGTAGGTTCTGATTTTGGCCGAGCGGTCGCCGGTGCCGACCTGGGTCTTGCGCATGCGCGCGCGGGCAGCTTCCTGCTCTGCGATTCTTGCGTCCAGCAAGCGGGCGCGCAGAACTTCCATCGCCTTCAGCTTGTTCTGCAGCTGTGATTTCTGATCCTGCTGGCTGACCACGATTCCGCTCGGGATGTGCGTGATACGAACCGCGGAATCGGTAGTGTTCACGCTCTGGCCACCAGGACCAGAGGAGCGAAAAACGTCGATGCGCAAATCCTTGTCTTCAATCTTGAGATCGATTTCCTCCGCTTCGGGAAGCACGGCCACTGTCGCTGCGGAAGTATGAATGCGGCCCTGGCTCTCGGTCACTGGAACTCGCTGCACGCGATGCACTCCCGACTCCCAGCGCATGGCGCCATAGGCGCCTTCACCCTTGACCTTGAATATCGCTTCTTTCATTCCGCCCAGCGTGCCGTCGGACTGCGATATCATTTCGATACGCCACCGGCGGCCCTCGGCGAAGCGGGTGTACATTCGAAACAGATCCGCGGCAAAGATCGCGGCTTCGTCGCCGCCTGTACCCCCTCTTATCTCGACGATTGCGGGTCGGTCGTCGAGTGGATCGTGTGGAATGAGCGCGGGCTTTATCTGTTCGAGCAGAGCGGCGATGGATTTCTCCAGGCGCGCTGCTTCCGCTTTGGCTTCCTGCGCCATCTCGGGGTCGTCAGAGTCGGCGAGCTCGCGCGTCTCGGCGAGCTCCTGCTCGTATCTCTGCAGCTTGTTCCCCATTTCGACCAGTGGCTGCAGATGGCGGTGCTCTCGACCCAGCGCAGCCATGCGCTGCTGGTCCCTTACAGTCTTCGGATCGGAGAGCTCTCGCTCTACCTCGGAGGCACGCTCGATGGCGTCCCTCAGCCGGTCGTGGAGACTCAGCTTTCGCTGCTAGAGCCAGCGGCTTGCTTGCCGTACTTCTGACGGAAGCGCTCGACGCGTCCGGCGGTATCGACGAGCTTCTGCTTGCCCGTGAAAAAAGGGTGGCATTGGGCGCAGATGTCGGTGTGAATCTCCGCCTGAGTGGATCTAGTCTGGTATGTATTTCCGCACGCGCACCTGACGGTGGCGGTAGCATAAACTGGATGAATATCGGGCTTCATTACTATCTCTTAAGGTTTCTTGTGTAGCTGACAAGTATAGCTAAATCGGACTCCTTAAACAAGTTAAGACCTCGGCTGCGGATCAGCTCCTGCGCGAGAGGCTCGTCTGCAAGTCTGACTCAGCATTGCCCAAACTACAAACTGATTTGCCGAAATGACGAGCTTGGGTGGTATGCGCATTGCGGCATTTTCTTGGTCTATCATACGGGGAAAAACCTCAACCATAGGAGACGAAAATGTTATACGGAATGACGACATCGCCCATTTTCGGGCTCCGGCGGGAGATTGACCGGCTGTTCGACGACACGTTTACGCGCGACGGCTTCAACTGGACTCCCGCCGTCGACATCAAGGAAAATGACAGCGAAATCCGCTTGGATCTGGAGCTGCCCGGCCTCAAGCCGGAGGATGTCGAGCTCACCGCCGAGAACGGCATATTGACGGTCCGCGGCGAGAAAAAGACCGAAAGAAAAGAAGGCGAGGAAAATCGCTATCACGTTGTTGAGCGCACCTATGGCTCGTTTTTCCGAACCTTCCAGCTGCCTCAGGGAATCGACGAGGAGCAAATCAAGGCTGAGTTCGAGAACGGCATTCTGTCAATCCACATTCCCAAGGCGGCGCTGCCGCAGCCGAAGCGCATTCAGATCGGCGGCGCAATGCAGCAGAAGCAGCAAGCCGCGGTGGGAAGCGGGAATGTTTCGAATCAGCACATGACCGGAAAAACTTCCGGGCAGAAATCGACAACCACTTCTCAGCGCGAGAGCGAGAAGATGGCGGCCCACAGTCGCTAAGCACCAAGTAACACAGGAGGGCCCGCCGATTGGCGGGTCCTCTTTTTTGCTGCGCCCTATTGTCAGGGCTTTTCTTTTGGCCGGCGTGTTGATCGCGCCGGTCCACGCGCAAATTCCCCCGCAGGCGCCGTCCAACGTCGCACCTGCGCCAGCAACTAACGCCACACAACCGACCGAGCCGGGCTCGAACCTCACAGTGTACCTCCTCACATTCGGCTGGGGCGACGTGGTGTGGGAACGGTTTGGACACAACGCGATTTGGATCAGAGATCGCGCGAGCGGCACCGACATTACCTACAACTGGGGAATGTTCGATTTCAACCAGCCGCATTTTGTGTGGCGATTCGTAACCGGTGACACCCGCTACTGGATGGAAGGCATCGACCTCGCCGGGATGCTCAGATACTACAAGGCGCGCAACCGATCGATTCTATCCCAGGAGCTCAACTTCTCTCCCGCACAGCGACTGAAGCTACAGCAGTTCGTGCAGTGGAACGCACTGCCCCAGAACAAGTTTTATCGTTACGACTACTATCGCGACAACTGCTCCACGCGCCTTCGAGATGCGCTCGACCACGCACTGGGTGGCCAGCTCCAGACAGCGACGGTATCCAGAATGACGTCGGGAAGCTACCGCTGGCAGACACAGCGATTGATGACCGGCGATATTCCACTCTATACAGGCATCACTCTCGCACTCGGCCATCCAGCTGACAAACCCATCTCCGCGTGGGACGAAATGTTTCTGCCGGTGCGAATGGCCAATGATCTCCGGTCAGTGAGCATCAGCGACAGCACCGGGTCGCCGATTCCCCTGGTGCGATCAGAATCGGTGCTATTCACCGCGGGCCGTGCCCCTGAGCCATCGTCGCCCCCGAACTATCTGCCGTTGTTTGTCGCGGTTGGGATTGTGTTCGCTGCCCTGCTGGTTGTCCTGGTGAGAAGCGCCGAGGGAGGACATCGCGCCGCTTTATTTGCCGCGACCGGCCTGGCGACGCTGTGGAGTCTCATCGCGGGTATCAGCGGACTCGCTCTCCTCTTTGCGTGGTTCTTCACCAAGCACTACTTCATGGGACGGAACGAAAACCTGATGCACTTCAATCCGCTTTCGATCGCTCTGGTCCTGCTGATTCCATTATCCGTCTACCGACTGCGCGGAGTTTCGAGAGCGGTAAAATTCGCCGGATTCATCGCCGCGCTTTCTTTGTTCGGATTCGTCGCGCAGGGGATTCCGTTCTTCGATGAGCGAAATGGAGAGATCATAGCGCTCGCTCTTCCGATCAATTTGGCGGTGTGGTGGACGGTTTACCGTCTCACGTTCTACAGACGAACTTCCTTGCCGTCTTCCGCGGCTTTGTAGATCGCTTCCATCAACTTGATCACAGCCAACTGATCATCGGGCGGCTCATAGGGCGTCGTCTCATTCACCACGGCAATGAAATGCGCGAGCTCCGCGCGGTACGATTGGAGGAACACGCTCTCGCGCGCCGCTGCTCCACTCGGCGACACATCAGTCGGTTTCCCATTTAGCATCTTGACCACGCGCAGCGGCGCCAGGCGGGCGCTTCCGCGACCCGAGAGTACCTCGAACCACCACCGTTCTTCCTGCCCGACGTAAGACCACGACACATCGAAGCTAAGGTTGATTCCGCCGGCGCATTCGACGTGCACCAGCATCGAGTCTTCAACCGTGCCAGCACCGCGAGCGCGATCCATGTGCGCGGTAACTCGCACCGGTTCGGGAAAATCGGCAACCCAAAGCGCCAAATCGACAAGGGGATAACCATGCTCGAAGAAAGCTCCGCCACCAGCCTCCGGCCTTCTGAACCGCCAACCTGTGCGACTCGTCGCGAACTGATATTGACCCGACCGCACACCGATGAGGCGTCCGAGCTCGCCACCCTGTAGGAAGCGATAGAGCTGCTGGACGTCGCTGCGGAAACGATGGTTGTTGCCGACGACGACTTTTCGGCCCGCCTGCTTGGCGGCGGCGAGAATGCGATCGACGCCGCGCGAGGTGAGCGAAAGTGGGCGCTCGCACAACACGTCGACCTTGGACTTTAGCGCGCGCAGAACGTGCGGCTCGTGCAGGTGGTTCGGTGTAGCAATGACGACCGCATCGACCTGATCGAGCTCGAGGAGGTCCTCGATGTCGGTGAACACATCCGGGACCTTGAGCCGTTCCGCGATCGCGCTTGCTTTCGGTCCGTCGTTGTCACAGAGCGCAATGAGCTGCGCGCCTTTGATCTTCGAGAGCACGGGCAGATGCGCCAGCTGCGCAATTGCCCCAGCGCCGACGAGCCCGAGGCGGACGTCCTTTGTCGCTTTCGAGTCTTTGGTGCTAACCGGCGATTCGGCCAATCGTCGTCCCCGGGTAATAAGTCTCTAGAATCGTACGATAGTTCTGCCCGGCTCGCGCGCGCCCGATCGCGCCCCACTGGCACATTCCGATTCCATGACCGTACCCGCGTCCGTTCACCGTGAGATTCGTGACTTCCCCGCCGCCCGTATCCTTCGTGAACGTGAAGTATGTGCTGTTGAGGATCGCACCCTTCGGATCGCGCAACACGAATCGTATGTCGTTGCCACGGAGAGTATAACTGCCGCTTTCTGTCTGCACCGTGAGCGCAGCGACTCTGCCCGACGGCGTACGTCCCGCCTCTCTAACGTCCGTAATCTTGCCGAGGTTGGTCTTGGGGGCGTTGGTATAACCCGCGAGATACTTCTCCATCACCGCGCGGAGTCCCGCCGCATCGTAGCTTTGCGTCCAGCTGAACCGAGGTGACGGATCGCAGTAGTAGTGATCGGTGCCCGGAATTCTGTCACTCACCGGTCTGAGATAAGGCTCGTCGGGCTGATTGTACCATACTTCAGTGACCGCGGCGGTGCTTCCGCCGCAAGTCGAGTGATAAGGGGTGCTGATTGGCTGCCCGTTGTAGAGAACGACGACGTCTGCCGTGGTCATGATCGCGGAGTCGGATTGCGGTTTTTCCGCGTCGACTCCGCCGTAGACCTGGTCCTGAACGGTGGAGTACATGTCGAAGGCACGCGACGTCGTGAGATGCTTGTACGCGTAGGTGCGCGCAGCAACCGACTGTGCTTGCACCGCTGCGAACTCCGCCGCGGTCCGATTCCCGATCTCCAGCGGGACGACGCCGCGCAGGTAGGAATCCATTGTCAGTCGATTGACGACTAGCAGACCAGAATCGCCGGCGGTGATCACTACCTCTCCGCGGTATCGCTTTCCATTCCAGGTAACAAAGGAATCGTCATGCAGCGGACGGATACTGATAGGAGCTTTGCTCGTGCTCAGAACGGCTCCCGGATCCAGCACTACGTTACTGGTGCAGTAACCAGCCGAGTTGCAGTCCCGGAGTACTCGCACGCTCAATTCCTGCCCTGGTTGGAACCGCGAGATTGGCGAGTTTTTGCCAGGTTCGAATAGGCCCCACTCGCCTGTGGCCGAGACTCCGCGCGCCGAATCCGCTACAAGAGCGATCCTCACAAGCTGGTTCGCGCCGCTTCTGTAAACGCCTCGTACAACAGGGACGTTTGCCCCACCGCCACCACGAGGGGGAGCGAGGGAAACGCAGGCTGCGACGAGCAGGACGGTGGACGCGATTACCCACGTAAGAAGCCGCCGCCAATTTACACTAGTCAACCGCTGCCTCCATCGCTTCTCGGAATATGCTGAGCGCGCTCTCCACTTCGGCATCGCCATGCGCTGCCGACATGAAGCACGCCTCGAAGGCTGAAGGTGCCAAATACACTCCTCGGTCCAGAGCCGCGTGAAAGAATCGACGAAACAGATTCACGTCCGATGCCTTGGCATCGGAGAAATTACGCACGCGCTTGCTACTGAAGAAGAACCCCCACATTGATCCGGCGCAGCCCGCAGTGAGCGGAACGCCGAGATCATCGGCAATCTTTTGCAAACCTTCGACCAGCGCGCTGGTGCGCTTCTCGATCTTTGCCTGCAGGCCCGGGCTTAGGGCAGTAAGGGTGGCAACGCCGGCTGCCATCGCCAGAGGATTTCCAGATAAGGTGCCCGCCTGATATACCGGGCCCGAAGGCGCAACACGTTCCATGATGTCGCGCCTTCCACCGTACGCGCCAACTGGGAGGCCGCCGCCGATGACTTTTCCGAGCGCCGTAAGATCGGCGGTGACGGCAAATCGCTCCTTCGCCCCTCCCGCGGCGATGCGAAAGCCGGTCATGACTTCGTCGAAGATAAGTAGGGCGCCGGCAGTATCGGCCAGCGCTCGCAATCCTTCGAGAAAACCGTGGTCAGGAGGAATAAAGCCGGCGTTGCCGACGACCGGCTCGACAATGATCGCCGCGACTCCCCGTTTGTTGTCGCGGACGAGCTGAGTCGCGGCTTCGAGATCGTTGAACGGCGCCGTCAGCGTCAGAGCAGCCAGCTCGGCGGGGACCCCGGGCGAGTCCGGCAGGCCGAGCGTCGCGACCCCGGAACCCGCATGCACAAGGAACGAGTCGGCGTGGCCGTGATAGCACCCATCGAACTTAAGGATGGTATCACGACTGGTGAACGCGCGGGCCAGTCTTATCGCGCTCATTGTGGCCTCGGTGCCGCTCGCGACAAAGCGCATCATTTCGACGTGCGGCATCCGCTGTCTGATCAAGTCGCCGAGCTGGACCTCGACCTCCGTCGGCATGCCGAAGCTGGTGCCTCTCCGCATCGCCTCGTCGAGTGCATCGAGTACGATTGGCGATGCGTGGCCGAGAACCAGAGGTCCCCACGAAAGGACGAAATCGATGTATTCATTACCGTCGACGTCCCAGATGCGCGCGCCCTCTCCGCGCGCAGCCACGATTGGATCTCCTCCAACTCCGCGAAAGGCCCGCACGGGGGAATTGACTCCGCCCGGGAAGAGCTCTTGCGCGCGCTTCATGATCTCAGCCGAGCGCGTTCGATTATTCGATTGCTTCGACGCGTTCGAACCGGTCATCAACGGCCGTAGCTGCCGATCGTTTCCTGCGTGATTGGAAGCTGACGGGCGATGCGCCGCCGCTCCGTGGCGCCGGCAGGTAGCGCGACGCGAATCACGGACGCCTGAAAGTCATAATCGTCGACCACTTCTTCGACCGCGACTTCGGCAATAGTTCCGGGCGCCAGCACTTCATCGATCTGCGTCACGCCATCGATGTCGTCAGCCTGCCATGGGAGTCGCGCCTGCGATGTGCTCTGTTCTGCGTCGGACCGATCTATCAAAGCCAGGGCGGTCCGACCGATGCGCAATTCATATTTCTCCGCTGTGATCGCCCGCTGGAGCTCTGTCAACCGCTCCAGTCGCTCGCGCTTCACAGTTTCGGGCACGTCGTCGGAGTATTGCGCCGCACGCGTTCCTTCCTGCGCCGAATAGGTGAAACCGCCCACGCGCTCGAATTGCATCTCTTCCAGAAACTCGAGCAGCTCGTCGAACTGTTCGTCCGTTTCGCCTGGAAAGCCGACTATGCAAGTGGTGCGAATCGCGACATCGGGAACGGCGTCGCGAAACTTCCTGACCCGCTCACGAATAGTCCGTTTTCTCTCCGGCCGTCGCATTCGCGCGAGCACGAGATCGGAGCCGTGCTGAATCGGCATGTCCAGGTACGGCAGTACGCGATTTTCCCGGGCAACGACTTCGAGCAGACGGTCCGTAATTCCAGCCGAGTACAGATAAAGCATGCGAATCCACGGAATCGACGTCTCTGCGACCAGCGCTTCGAGAAGCTCGGGAAGCTTGACTCCGTCGCGTCGGTCGCGTCCGTAATGCGCCAGATCCTGAGCCACGAGGTTCAGCTCTCGCGCGCCCTGGAGCTCGAGCAGCTGCGCTTCGCGCAAGATCTCTTCGAGGGCAAAAGAGCGGTGCTTGCCACGCATTAACGGAATAGCGCAAAACGCGCAGCCGTGGTCGCAGCCTTCGCTGACCTTCATGTAGCGGACGTGCCGCAGATCACCCGTGTAGAGTCGAACTCCGGGTTGGAGCTGCTCGCTTCGATCGCCGAGCAAGCCGCGCTCATTCAACTCGGGCACGAGCTTTTGCATTTCGGAAGACCCGAGGAACAAGTCGACTTCCGGGAGTGACTCGAGGAGCTCGTCCTTGTGGCGCTCGATCATGCAGCCGACCGCGACGACTGCCTGGCAACATCCGCTCGTTTTGAACCCTGCCGCCTCGAGCATGGCATCAATCGACTCCTTCTTGGCCGCGTCGATGAAGCCGCACGTATTGACGATGATGATTTCTGCCTCGGATAACTCGGACGTGTACTCGGCCGAATAGTCCGAGAGCTGGGCGAGGTATCGTTCGCTGTCGACGGTATTCTTGTCGCAGCCGAGGGTGATGATGCCGACCTTCACTTTGCTATGATGGAGTTGGCGACGTCGAGCGATCTTAGCGTCAACGGTAGTTTCCGAACTTGAGCTCCACGCCGAAATCCTTGCCGCGAAGGAGCGTGATCGCCTGCTGCAGGTCATCGCGCGATGGAGATGTCACACGAACCTGATCGCCCTGGATCGCTGCCTGAACTTTTTTCAGCTTTGCGTCCTTGATTGCTGCGGCAACTTTTTTGGCGGTCTCGCCGTCGAGCGCCATCTTGAGAGCGATTTCGCGGCGCACGGTATCTCCGCCGCCCGGCTTCACGTCACCGGGATCGAGATTCTTCACCGACACGTGGCGCCGAATCAGCTTCGACTGAACCACGTCCCAAAGCGCCTGCATCTTGTAGTCGTTTTCGGCGGTCAAGAGGATTTTCCCTTCCGTTCGATTGAGCTCGATGGTGGCCGGTGATCCCTTGAAGTCGTAGCGCTGTGAGATCTCCTTATGCGCCTGATTGACGGCGTTATCGACCTCCTGGAGGTCGACGCCCGTCGTCACGTCGAATGAGGCTTGTTGTGCCATGGGGCGAAATGTAATCGCGCGCGGTTTGACAGTTCCTTCGCAGCCCATTTTTTTTCGGCGCGCCGTGCTACTCGGCGCTCCGGCAAAAAGTTCTATTGACCCGCGGGTTAGTTAACACATATGTTTGGGGGCCCGAAATTGGGTAGCTCTTGCGTAACCTCCTTACGGAAGAGCGTCTTGGTGCACCCTTCCGACGGGTCAATCATGCATCGCACAATTTCGGCAACGGCGCTAACCGCGCTCGTACTCGCGGCCTGTTCCACCGATGTCGTCGCTCCACTCAAAACACCGTCCACGCCGAAATTGGCCGTTGACGTCAATACGACGTCGGGGAACTACGTCGTCCTCATGCGAGGAAATGCGATTCCGAAAGGATTCGCTGAGAGTGTCGCGAATCTTGGTGGAGCGGTCACCTGGTCTCATGCAGGCGCCGGGTTCGCCACCGTCGCAGGACTCGACGCCGCAGGCGCCGTCAAGCTTGCTGCGATTAGCGGCGTCGCCGACGTGGAGTCAGACATTGAAGTCGGCCTCGGCGTGCCGGCCGGCGTGGCCGAAGCCGATGCGTCTGACCTCGCTGACCCGTCCATCAGCAGTGTAACGAACCCCACTGCCGCCGCCCGTTACGTCTGGCAGTGGAACATGAGATCCATCGGAGCCCAGACGGCGTGGGCCGCCGGCAAGTTGGGCAGCGCTGCGGTGACGGTCGCTATCCTCGATACCGGTATCGATTACGACGCGCCGGACCTGAACGGACTCGTCGATCTGACGCGCTCAACCTCGTTCATGAGCACCTATGTTCGCGCACCGGGCCAAACGAAATCGGATTCGTCGGACAACTACATAAGCACCAGGTTCTTCCCGACGCGCAACGCCATCTCGGACTACAACGGTCATGGCACCAACGTCGCGACGCAAGTGAGCAGCAAGGCGGTAGCGCTCGCTGGCGTCACTTCGAAGACGAAGCTCATCGGAGTGAAGGTTCTGGGTTCGAACGGCTACGGCTCATTTGGTGGAATCCTCAACGGGATCCTTTGGGCGGCTGATCACGGAGCAAACGTCGCGAACATGAGCCTAGGCGGGGGATTCAGCAAAACCGCGGCAGGACGTTATGTCGCCATCATCAACCGGGTCTTCAACTACGCCAAACAGCGCGGGATGTTGATTGTCGTGGCGGCTGGCAATGATGCAGCGGACCTCGATCACAATGGAAACGAATTCGTGACGTATTGCGACGCGCCACACGTCATTTGCGTTGCGTCGGTCGGATTGCCCACCGCGACAGGCGATGCTGACGCGCCTGCTTTCTATTCAAATTTCGGGAGGTCGGCGATAAGCGTCGCGGCACCTGGCGGGAACGCGTCTCCGACACCCAGCGGGTACACGATTTCAAGGTGGCCATGGGGAAATGACATTGCCTCGTGGGTCTGGTCGTATTGCAGCAAGACGCGGATCGCTGGGTTCACAGCTCCGCCCGCCACCTACGCTCCGATTCTCACGGTATGCGTCGCCGGCAACCGTCTGAGCGGATTCATAGGCACCAGCCAGGCGTCGCCACACGTGGCGGGTCTCGCCGCTCTGCTAATGGCCGAATACGGGACGGGGCAGCCGCAGACAATCAAAGAACTCATCCAGGAGTCCGCGGTTCCAATCGATCCGTTGTACGGTCGCGGTCGTATCAGCGTCAGCAACGCGCTTGGACTCTAGGTACGCCAACTCGCAAAAACCGAGGGCCGGAATCGATTTGGATTCCGGCCCTTTTTTATGGTCGTAAGTCGGCAACGTTATTTACTTCTTTCCTGTTTTCTGGTAAGTGCCGATCAACTCTCCCTGATCGACAACGTGTCCCTTCATCGCGCGCTCGAGATCAGCTTTCGCCGGCGATGACAATCCTGTAAGGGCGGTGTCGAGCGCGTACACCTTGAAGAAGTAACGATGCCGCCCGATGGGCGGACAGGGGCCGCCGTATTCCGCTTTCCCCCAGTCGTTTTTGCCCTGAACCGCGCCTTTCGGTAAACCGGCTTTAGACGCGTTCTCCGGAAGACCTGTCGTCGACGCAGGAAGATTGTAAACCACCCAATGCACGTAAACCCGCTGCGGCTTGGCAGGGTCGGGAGCGTCCGGATCGTCGACGATCATCGCGAAACTCTTGGCGTTGCCCGCTGCGCCAGACCACGCGAGTGGGGGAGAGATGTCTTTGCCTTCGCACGTGTACTGAGAGGGAATGGATCCGCTCGGCTGAAAGGCGGAAGATGTGACTTTGAGGGCCATAGTCTTGCTCCCGGTGTCTGTGATCGCCGCCGATGTCGCGGTCGACGATGTATCGCTTGTCGCCGGTGCCTCGCGCTTGCACGCCACACCAAGAACAAGCAGCAGGGTGAATGCCTTTGAGGTCGCCATTTAGCTATTGCAGTCTGCGATCTCTGTACCGCTCCGCGTCATCACGTGCGCGGTCCAAAGAACGCCGAGCGCGATCAGAGCGCTCCCCAGGCTGGCGGCGATTGCCGAGCTTATAAACGCGTCCTCTCCACCGTAGACGAGGACCGCAGCCCCGGGAACGTAGATCACTGCAACCGCCCACGCGATGACGGTGCCGACACTCCAGCGGCGTCGTCGAAACATTCCGAACGCGCTGACAAGACCGAGTAATCCGTAGAGTAGCACGCCAGCGGTCACCGAGTGCTGCATCGGCGTGCGGCCCTCACCCCATTCGGTGAGTCCGTTGTAAAGGCCGACTACGCCCGTAAAGAGCAACAGCGCCAGCGAAAGAACCCACGCAACTGTCCGACCCATTCAGGCCTGCGACCATCGATTAGCCGAGGAATGATTCCAGCGACCGTCTCCGCGAATTGTGACGCAACTTGAGAAGAGCCTTCTCTTTGATCTGACGCACCCTCTCGCGTGTGATCTGGAGCAGCGTACCGATGTCCTCGAGGGTCATCGGATCGGCGCCGTCAAGCCCGAAGTACAGGCGCAGAATCTTGGACTCGCGCTCTTTCAGCGACGACAGCGATTCCTCAATCGCCTCCGACAACGCCTTCTCGAACGTGATCTCGTCGGGCGTAGGATTCATGTTGTCGGGCAGATAATCGAGAAGCCGATTATCCTCGCCAGGCGTCATCGGTGCGTCGAGCGACAAGTGCACCTGCGAGATCATCATCGTCTTGGCGACTTCGTCTTCACTGATGTCTAGGCCTTCAGCGATCTCGGTATTGCTTGGCTGGCGACCGAGCTCCTGCAACAGACTGCTCGCCCTTTTGCCGATGCGATGCAGAGTGCCGGCGCGGTTCAGCGGGACGCGGACGATTCGCGACTGCTCGGCCAACGCCTGAAGGATGGACTGGCGAATCCACCAGACCGCGTACGAGATGAACTTGATCCCCTTAGTCTCGTCGAACTTGTGGGCGGCGCGAATGAGGCCGAGGTTGCCCTCGTTGATCAGATCGGAGAGCGAGACGCCCTGATTCTGATATTTTTTCGCGACCGAGACGACGAATCTGAGATTCGATCTTACCAGTGTATCGAGGGCTTCCTGGTCACTCTGTCGGATAAGCTTCGCGAGCTCGACTTCCTTCTCGCGAGTGATGAGGGGAAAGACGCTGATGTCCCGGAGGTACTGATCGAGCGATCCTTCGTCGACGGTCGATTTCCGATTCGTCGATACCTTCATAGCGATAGCATCATCCTCTCAGAAATCGAGAGATCGACCAAAACTGCGGACTGCGAAGTAACTGCGAGTTTTAGTGAACGATCTCTCCGAAGCGCTTCCACCGTAAGCGAGTCAGCCAGTCCAGGCGATCTCCGGTGTCGGGCGCGTAGCTATAATAGACCACTATCGGCTGGCCGCGCACAAGAGAGTCGGCCACGAACCCCCAATACCTCGAATCCGACGAGTTGTCGCGATTATCTCCGAGGACAAAGTAGTCATGACCAGGGACGACCAGAGGACCCCAATTGTTACGAGATGGACGGTAGCTTTCGATCGACGCCCCACCCACCAGATACGCCTTTTGCCAGCGGAAATCCTCGTCTGATTGATCCGCCTCCTCGGGCGTGTGCTGCACATAGGGTTCAGGCACTCGCTGCCCGTTTCTGATCAGGGCGCCTTCACGCATCTGGAGCGTGTCTCCGGGAATGCCTACGATACGCTTCACGTAATTGAGGCTCGGATCGACCGGGTACGTGAACACGACTACGTCTCCCCGCCGCGGAGAGTGAATGGCGGGCAGCTTACGACCGCTGCCGGGGATGCCGGCGCCGTATACGAGCTTGTTGATGAGGAGGAAGTCACCCTCGAACAGAGTGTGCTCCATGCTGCCACTGGCGATCTTAAAGGCCTCGACGCCAAAAGCACGAATTACCACGAAAAGCGCGAGAGAGACAATAATGATTCTGGCCCAATGCGCAAAGAAGGAGAGCTTGCTCCCCGTGCGCTTTCGATTGGCCAGCTCAAGTGCGTGCGCCCGTTTCTGTTCGTATATGTCCATGGTCGGTCTATACAGCGGCTGTTAGTCCGGCGTTCCCAGATAGGTATCTATTTGAGCTCGTTGAAGCGTGCCTGAGAAATCGGCGTACCCGACTTTGGTCTCCGAGTAGAATTCGTAGACCTCCCAGCCCCCTTCCCGATGCCCGTTTCCGGTCTGCTTTACACCGCCGAACGGGAGATGAGCCTCCGCGCCGATGGTTGGTGCGTTCACGTAGGTAATTCCGTTGTCGAGCTCATTGAACGCGCGAAAAGCGGTGTTGACATTCCGCGTGTAAATCGAGGACGACAATCCGTACCTCACATCATTGTTCACGACGAAAGCCTCGTCCGCGTCCTTGACTCTGATCACAGAAAGAACCGGACCGAAAATCTCTTCCTGCTCGAGACGACTTCCCGCCTTGACATCGACGAAGATCGTCGGCTCGAAGAAGTTGCCCTTTGAGAGCTTCTCGGGCCGCTCTCCACCCGTCACCAGCTTCGCTCCCTCCGACTGACCGATGTCGACGTAGGTCTCGACCTTTCTGACGGCGTCTTCGTTGATCAGCGGGCCGACATCGGTCCCCTTCTTTCTTCCGTCCCCCAGTTTGAGATCGGCTGTGCGCGACTCGAGCATTGCCAAAAAGCGATCGTGTATCTTCTTCTGGAGAATAAGACGACTGGTGGCGGTACAACGTTGCCCCGTCGTGCCGAAGGCTCCCCACAGTGCGCCCTCGAGAGCCAGATCCAGGTCCGCATCGTCCAATACGATCTGCGCGTTCTTGCCTCCCATTTCAAGAGAAAGTCTCTTGTGGAGTCGCCCGCAGGTCTCACCAACGATACGCCCAGTTTCGGTCGAGCCGGTGAAGGAAATGAGCGGAATGTCAGGGTGCTCGACCATCGCTGCTCCGACCTGCTCCCCGCGGCCGTGGACGAGTTGGATGACATCGGGCGGGAGGCCCGCTTCGAGCAGCATCTCGACCAGCAATGTGCCGGTGTGAGGAACGTCTTCCGCCGGCTTGAAGACGACGGCGTTTCCGCAAACCAGCGCCGGGAACATCTTCCAGGTAGGAATCGCCATCGGAAAGTTGAACGGACAAATCAGGCCAGCGATGCCAATCGGGCGGCGGTAGCTCATCGCCCACTTGTTCCGCAGCTCGCTCGGAACGGTTTTCCCAAACAGTCGGCGTCCCTCGCTCGAGGCGTAGTAAGCCGTGTCGATTCCCTCCTGCACGTCGCCACGAGTCTCAGTGAGCGGCTTCCCCATTTCGCGCGTCATCGCGTCGGCGATCTCTTCTTTGCGCCTCGTCATGATGTCGCCGACCGCGCGCAATACGTCTCCGCGCGCGGGAGCCGGAGTGCGGCGCCACTGCGCGAATCCACGCTTTGCACTCTCGACTGCACGATCGACGTCGCGACGGTCGGAGAGTGGAAACTTGCCAATCACATCACCGCGGTCGGCTGGATTTCGATTGTCGAAATACTCGCCCGATTCAGGAGCGACCCACTTTCCGCCGATGAAATTGTTGAACTTTTTCATTTCAGTCCGTCGTTGTTTGAGATGCGAGCGAGGCGTCAGCTATGCTCGCGCGCAAGCGAATATCGCTCGATCTTCTTGTAAAGGTTCGACCTCGGCATCTCTACCGCCCGCGCCGTCTCGGACACGTTCCAGTCGTTCTCCCGCAGCTTATTGAGGAGAAAGGCGCGCTCGGCCGCATCCTTGAATTCCTCGAACGTGCGACACTGCGTGAGTGTCGCGAGTCCGGCGTCGTCGAGAGCGCGCTGTCCAGCCAGCCGGTCTATGTCGCTGGAGGAGATTTGCGTGTCGGGTGCCAGAATCAGCAGCCGCTCCACAGTGTTCCGCAGCTCACGTACGTTGCCGGGCCAGTCGAGCGAGCTCAGCGTCTCAAGCGCATCGGCGGTGAATGTCCGGGGCGGGATTCCCTCGCGAGCGGATAACGTCGCCGCGAAGTACTGCGCAAGCAGCGGAATATCTTCCCGCCGTTCGCGAATCGGCGGGACGTGAATTGGCACGACGTTGAGCCGGTAATAGAGATCCTCGCGAAATTTTCCGGCCGCGATCTCGTTCTCGAGCGTCTTGTTCGTCGCGGTAATTACGCGCACATCGACCGAGATCGGCTTCGCGCTTCCGATGCGCGTGATCACGTTGTCCTGAAGCACCCGCAGCACCTTCGCCTGGGCCGCAAGACTCATATCCCCGATCTCATCGAGGAAGAGCGTTCCCTTGTTCGCCTGCTCGAATTTTCCGGCGCGATCGGAGATGGCTCCCGTAAACGATCCTTTCATGTGGCCAAACAGCTCGCTCTCGATGAGCTCGCCCGGAATCGCGGCGCAGTTCACCTCGACAAAGGGCTTGGTGGCGCGGGGAGACATGCGATGAAGAGCGCGCGCGACCAACTCTTTTCCGGTTCCGTTCTCACCGGTTATCAGAACGCGGGCTGGAGTCGCAGCAATCTTCTCGATTTTTTCCATCAGGGCGCGCATCACCGGCGTCTTGCCGACGATCTCGAAAGGCGCTTCGATCGACTGTTTCAGTCGGGCATTCTCTTCCTGCAAATCGAGATGCGATAGCGCATTCCGTAGCATGACAAGAATGCGATCGGTGTCGAGGGGTTTTTCCAAAATCTCATAAGCGCCAGCCTGAGTCGCCTCGACCGCGGTGCGAATGGTAGCGTGCCCGCTGATCATCACAACCGTGGCAGATGGGTCCAGCTCACGCAGGCGCTTCAATGCCTCCATCCCATCCATGCCCGCCATTTTCACGTCGAGAAAAACGAGATGAGGACGCCACTTCTGGTACTCGGCTATTCCGTCAGTCGCATTGGGGACCGTGCGGACCTCGTATCCCTCGAACTCGAGCAGCTGTCCCAGTGCAGCGCGGATTCCCTGCTCGTCGTCGATGACGAGAATCCTTCGACTCACCGCACACTCTTGTAGAGAGTGATCTTGCCGTTTGAGATGCGCACATCTGAAATGTAAGCCGGCATTACCATCGGAAGACCATTCTGCGAGATGCCCTCGACAGTCTTTCCGCGCTTCATTTGGTTCAAGAGGCGTGGAATGAGCGAAGTCGGAACTTCCAATCGTCCGAGTTTCAACTCCTGGACGAGGAACTCCCCCAATCCAGGGCGCAACATGTTGATCGTGCCACCGAACCGAACGCTGTCGCGCTCGCCGAGCAGCATCCCGAGGGGACCCAGTGCTTTCGAGCCGCCGAAGTCCTTGAGGTCGACATCAGACCGCACATAGAGTCGGTCGCCCACAATCGACGCTTCCGCGTTCCTGGCTGATGGCGGCAGCTGCTTCGCAATCACGGTGAAGATGTAGGACGCAGCCTCAGCCGGCGTGAGATTCGCGTAGACGGGGCCCGATTGTCGACCAAGCGATTGCACGGCGATGCGTCCGCGGTCCGCAGCTGCATTGGTGAGTGGTTGCCAGCCGGAGCTGACGGAAGTCGCACTCCCGCCCGCTGATGCCGCCGCGCGGTTGGAGGCTGAAGACAAATCGACGCGGGCGTACCAGTACCAAATGCCGACGAGGATTGCCAAAACGATTATGAGGCAGCCGAGGCGCCGAAAGAAACCTTTCATTTTCGCGAGCGTGGGGGGGGAGGGTTAGTGACGTGTGAGAATACCCTCGCACAAGCCGTGCACGCTAGCCGCCCGGACCGCCTCTTTCGAATCGGGGTCCTTCGCCGTCGCCACGACGCAAGCCTGGCGTCTTGATGCTCTCCGGGACCTTTGCCCACTGCGCTGGCGTCAGAATCGCCTTCGCATCGGTGATCGCTTGCGTTGCGAGCTTTCTTCCTTCGGTCATGGACGGCTGAAGCTTGGCGAAGATAGTCATTGGATCGGGATTCTTTACGGTCGAGTCGCCAAGGATGTTGGCGACCTTGTCGATAAGCGAATCCGATCTGGTCTTAAACGCGTCGCCCGCCGTCTGAAGCTTTGCGATCTGCTCAGGAGTGAGCTCGAGCTTCGCCGAGTCATTGATCGCGATGATGTCGAGAAATGCATTTGGCACCAGACGCGTCATACGAGCCTTTAGCGCCTCTGGATTGAGCCGTCCTCCTGCTCCTCGACCAATTACGTTGTTGAACTGCTGGCGTGCGGGATCCGTCCCAAGCGTCAGGCGTCCCTGAATTGCAATCTGGAACGGAACGCGAAAAGCGTTGCGCGTTCCGTTGGTGACGCCGAAGTGCTCGTTGACCTGGTACTTGTAGCTGTTGGTCGTTGGATCGAATCCGCGCACATAAAGAAGTGTGCGATCCGGAAAAGACGGCTGCCCCCAACCATGAAGATTGTTGCTGCCGTGTAGTAGTTGATCGAGTCCCGTGAGAGTGTTGAGCGTGATCACCGAGATTGTAAGTCTCCGATCCAGTCCGAACGACGTAGGTCTGATATTCGCCTGTAGATCGAGAGACGGGGACCATGGGCTGGAGCAGCTGCTGCGGGCGGCGACCTTGTTCATTTGGGACACGAGGCAGTCCCGCGCTCGTGGAGAGGTGTTGGCTAGAAGCCGGGTCATTCCATTCACCAGCGCAGTGTCGCCGCTCAAAGCTGGATTTGAGGGATCGAAGACGAATGCGCGGTCGTTGCTGCGCCCGTCACCGTTGATATCTCCGCTCACGAGTGGAGCGAAATAACTTCCCGACGTCGCGCGACCGATGGCAGTCAGCTCGAGCACCGGTTTGATCGGATAGGTGATCGTCGCGAGGATCGCGTGACGTCTTGCATTGTCGCTGCGCCCCCATTCGGAGATGTTCGGGTTGCCCGCCGTCGAGCCGGCCGTTCCACCAAACCCCTGCACAGCGCCTTGCGAAAAGCCCTGCGACTGATCGAAGGAGCTTGTTAGCGTGTACGACGCATTCAGAAGAATACCCTTCGTCGTAATTCCATTGAGTCCAAAGGTGATTTGCTTCGTGTCGGATCGGAGATTCGACTGGATCTGGCTCACTACCCCAAACTGCGGATACAGCCGCGACCCGAGGACCGAGACCGCGCCGGTTGCCGGCACGATCGCGCTGGCCGGAGCGTACACCGCGCGATTCCCTTCATTTGCGAGGGTGAATTTGGGAACCGTATCCAGATTGATGTCTGTCGACCCGGTTTGGGTCACGCCGCGCGCGTAACCAGCATCGATCGAGAATGAGTACCGATCCCAGAACCGGCGATTCACTCCGAGCGACGCCCGCCACGCGCGCGGGGCCTCGAAGTTCGGATCGAATACGGTCACGTTGCGCCGCTGGTTGGCGAAAATCGGGGTGCCGCCATTGCACGACGTCGGAATCGTGGACGGATCGGCAAGGTATGATGCCCAATCGGGTGTCGGCGCTGACGACCCGACACAGGTGAGCAGAGACTGCCCATTGTTGAGACCCGTGGCGTTGAGCGCGGACGCGAACAACTGAGCGGGCGCAGTACCGCGGAATTCCCCAAATCCACCGCGTAGTGTGAGCGGCGGCGGCCCAAACTGCGATTCGCCGAGGAAGACGGTGAATCCGGCGCGCGGGCTGACATGAACTTCCGAGGGAAGATCGTCGGTGCGCCGTCCAAAGGTCGATGCGACCTCGGGATTGTAGTCTGGCTTGTCAGGATAGCGCGACCCTTCCCCGCGGAGTCCGTACGTGACCTGCACTTGCGGGCTGACACGCCAGGAATCACCGAGGTACGCCGCGACGTTGTTCGTCGCGGACTGCTGGTCTCGCGCGAACAGCGTTCGCGTGAACTGCGTCGGCTGAGCAGCTTCGAAATCAGCGAGCGAATTAAACGAGAAGGTGCCGAATCGGTTCGGGACGAATCCGACGGAGCTCCTTTGCTGGTTGATGAGTCCGCCAAGTTTGAATCGATGCCCGCCCGCCGTCGTCAGACGGGAGATCTCATCACTCACCTCGAGGAGAGAGGATCTCGTTTCCTGCGGCAGGGATGGATTGCCGCCGAACTGCAGCGTGGAGATCGCACTGGCGCCATCCGCGAGCGTCGACGCGACGACTACCCGCCCATCGGGAATCGACAAATAGCCCGACGTGTTGCGGTTGTCGACTGACCTGTAACCTCTCAGCTCGTTGATGAACATCCCGACGTGAGAGGTAAGCGTCATCATTCCGCCACCGCCGGAGCCCTTGAGATCGCCCCCGCTGTGCGGCAGTGCCAGTGCATTGAGACGTGAGCCCAGCTGTGTGCTCCCTCGCCAGTCGCCACGTACCATCAGTGAATGATCTTCCGCCAGGTTGTGATCGACGCGGACGAGAGCGGCAGTATTGGTGTTGAGACGCTCGTCAGGCGCGAGCGGCGAGGTGAGCGGGAGGCCAAATCCCTGAACCAGATTCAGAAACCGGTTCACTGAGTCGGGATTGGTGCCGAGGCGCTGGAGTGTGAGGGGGTCGGCAGCGAGCAGCGACAGCAGCGGATCGGTGCGGCGGGAAAAAGTCAGCGCACCGAATGTGAACAGCTTGTCCTTGATGATCGGGCCGCCGGCGCCAAAGCTGATCTGATTCTGAGTGTACTTCTGACCGAACGTTGGATTGGAATCATCCACGAACTCGAGGCTTGGATCGCGCAGCGAGTAACTCAGCGCGCCCTGAACATTGTTGGTGCCTCCTCGCGTAGTCGATGCGATCTGGCCTCCGGTGAACTGACCCCTCGCCACGTCATATGTGCTGGTAACGACGCGTGTATTGCGAATCGCCTCCGAAGGAACACTGCCCGCACCGAAGCTGAGCCCGTCGAGCGTAATGTTGTTCTGATTCGAAGGCTGGCCCGCAACATTGAAGGAGGGCTTCGTGGTGTCCGTGCCCGGCACCTGGATGACGCCGGGTGCGAGGGCTGCAAGCGCCGTGAGATCGCCTGCATCCACTGGCAGTCGATTAATGAGATTGGGATTGAGGTTTCTCTCGGTGCTCCCGGGCTCCGGTCGCTGCGCCTGATCTCGTCGCGCTGACGCGCGAACTTCCACCGTCGCTAACTGAGTCGCCGTGCGTCCCATCGTGAAGTCAGTGATGAGGCGGTCCTCATCGCCCTGACGCTGGACGTTGCGGGTGACGGGTGCCATGCCGATTGCGCGGACGGTGATGCGGTACGTTCCACCACCGTCGGGAAACACGATGGTGTAGCGACCGTCAGCTCCCGTAGTTTTGGTGCGAGTGATGCCGGTCTCGACTGATGTTGCTTCGATGCGCGCGCCGGCGACGGCCTGGCTGTCGAGTCCCGTTACCTGTCCCATCAGGATGTCGGTCGTGGATCCGACTTGAGCAAAGACACGCGCGGGACTGAGCAACGAGAGTACTAGAATCACAGCTTTATACGAGCTCGCCTTCATACAAGACACTCCAAAAACCTAGTTCGTGCTGCCCTGATTCTTACGCGTCGCGGTATCCGAACGTTGCGGGCGTTGGTAGAAATCTCGGTTTGGGTCGAGGCAGGGTATCCCCTCCAGCACGCGCCCGCTGACGCGGGCACCCGGCTCGCTTACACGCTGACCCTGCCCGCAAGCGGGCACCCGCTCGCGCGCAAACGACAAAGGCGCGCGCGAGTCTCTTGCTACGCGAGGCGCCGCTTACGAGGACACCCTGCCTCTCCCGCATAGATTTTTGAACTGCATCGACCTCGCCATTCTCGGCGCACCAGTGATTGCGGCGGACGCTAAACGCTTCCGCACAGCTGGGGTGGAGCACATTACTTGAGTGATGCTTGCTGCCGTCCGTTCGGCTGCACTCGTCGGCATTGATGCCTACGACGTCACCGTCGAGGTCGACGCGGCGCAGGGGCTTCCGCAGTGGACCATCGTCGGGCTCGCGGCGAGCGCGGTTAAGGAGAGCCGCGAACGGGTTGGCGCTGCCCTCGTCAATTCCGGCTTCAAGGTGCCGCCGCGGCGGATTACGGTGAATCTCGCGCCGGCCGATGTGAAAAAGGACGGCACGGCATTCGACCTGCCGATCGCCATCGGAATTCTCGTTGCCACCGGACAGCTCGAACCATCAGTCGCTGCCGAGCGAATGTTCGTTGGTGAGCTCGGGCTCGACGGTGCCCTGCGCACGATGCGCGGTGCGCTCTCGATCGCACGACACGCGTTGCGCGCCGGTGTCGCCACCCTTGTGCTTCCCGCGCCAAACGTTGCAGAAGCTGCCCGAGTGAGCGCGCTGAGTCTCTCAGCTCCTTCGACGCTGAGCGATCTCGTACGCGAGTTGCGCGACGGCGCACTGACCCGAGCCCGTGAAGTCACCCGCGTCCCGAATTCGAATGGTGACGCAACTGACTTTGCCGATGTCGTGGGTCAGCAGGGAGCAAAACGGGCGCTCGAAGTCGCTGCGGCTGGCGGACACAATGTGCTGCTGGTGGGACCTCCCGGTGCAGGGAAAACGATGCTCGCCCGCCGAATGCCTGCCGCGCCCCGGCGAAGTGAGTCTCGCCCACCATGGCGTTCTCTTCCTGGATGAGATGCTCGAGTTCCCGAGACACGTTCTGGATGGATTGAGACAGCCGATGGAGGATGCGAAGGTTGTAATTGCACGTGCCGCACAAGCGGTCACGTACCCTGCGCGTTTCACTCTGATCGGCGCATCGAACCCGTGTCCATGCGGAAGAGCGGCCGACCCGACGGGTACTTGCAACTGTAGCGCGGCAGACATAGAGCGTTACAACGCGCGCATCTCTGGTCCTCTGGCCGACAGAATCGACATGCACGTGACGGTGGGCGCAGTCGCGCTTCGCGATCTAAGCGGCAAGACGAATGGCGATGCTTCATCCTCGATTCGCACACGGGTTGAGCATGCTCGCGCCACACAACGAAAAAGATTCGCGAAAAAGCCAGGAATATCCTGCAACGCTTTCGCGGTCGGTCGTTGGCTGGACGCGAACACGCCGATACATGCCGAAGCGCGAACGCTCCTTCAAACCGCAGCCGAGCGGCTGGGCCTCTCCGCGCGCGGCTATCATCGCGTCCTAAAAGTTGCGCGCACAATTGCAGACCTCGAAGATGTGAGCGAAGTCGCGCCTGCGCACATCGCAGAAGCGCTTCGCTATCGCCCGCGGTCCGACCCGGCGCCGATCATTGCCGGTGCGAGAGCAGCGGCCGCCGACTAGCTGCAGCTCGCCACTAGTGAGAGGGTGCAGTTGAGATCTATATGGGAGAGGTAGGGTGTCCTCGTAAGCGGCGCCTCGCGTAGCAAGAGACTCGCGAAGAATTGCGCGCCGGACCGTCACGCCTAGCGGCGTGAGCGAGGCTCGCAGCGTGTAAGCGAGCTAGCCGCTGGAGAGGATACCCTGCCCCGACCCAAGCCGAGATGCATAGGAAGCCGAAATAACCCCAGCGAGATGCAGAAAGGCGGAGCGCCCTTGCGGGACGCTCCGCCTTTTAGTCCCCAACCAGACCCCTTTCCAGGTCTGGTCAGAGAAGGTGCTTCACTCCATCGGTGGTACCACGATCCTGTCGCTGCCGATCGTCACGATACGGAAGTCATCGCGACGGTTCTGCTGCCAGCAGGCTTCGTTGTGCTCGGTGCAAACCGGGCGCTCCTCGCCGTAGCTCACGAGGTCGAAGCGATCTGCCGCAATGCCATGGTCAACGAGGTACCGCTTGGCGCTTGCCGCACGGCGCTGGCCGAGGGCCAGGTTGTACTCGTCGGAGCCACGCTCGTCAGCGTTACCCTCGATACGAATTCTCATTCCGGGGTTAGCCTGCAGCCACGGAACCTTCGCGTCGAGTGTTGCAGCCGCATCCGGTCTGATCGTCGACTTGTCGAAGTCGAAGTAGATCGGAGCCGTGATCTTGGTCGTGTCGACCGCTGTTACCGGCGGCTGGCACAGCGGATCCGTCGCCAGGATGTTCGGGTTGTACTGGCACATTGCCGGTGGCGGCGGTGGAGGCGGTGGCGGCGGCGGCGCAACGCAGTTCGGGCTCGAAGCAGGAATGCTCTCGAGGCCTGGGTACGTGCACATAACCTCCGGACGCGCACCACCGAGCAGGAAGCTCAGACCGCCACGAACATGAATGTTCATGTTCGCGCTGGGTTTGTGGTTCGGCATGTAATCGAGCACGCCGTCGAAACGCAGCGCAGTGCGGTTGGCGACGGTGAAACGCAGACCGGCGAGACCACTTGCGCCGAAGTTATAAGTGTAGCTGTCATCGCGAGGATTGGTGCCGCCCTTGAACTTGTAGCTGGTGCGAGTTCCACCGGCACCGATGATGAACTGGCTCTCCCTGCTGCCGAACAGACGGAGCGGGAAGTTGTAGTTCAGGCGCGCCGCGAACGCATGCGCGTTCACATCCGTTGGACGTGTCGCGCCGGGGATGTCGTTGTTCTGTGGCGAGTAATACCCGTCGCCCTCAATCTCCCAACGAGGGTCGGAGAGGAAGACGCCCAACCGGCCACCGTATCCTAATCCATCCTTGGGATTCGCAGCCCCTTCAATACCCGCGTTCTTGTCGAACCAGGTCCACTGAGCGAAGCCACCGAGCTCCACCGTTCCCGGAAGTGGCGCGGCCATCTCGTCCCACCAGACGTACGGCGCCCACATCACGGGATTGCTAGTGGCGCCGCCGCCGAAGAGATTGCGGAGGTCAGGCGAGAGCTGAAGTCCAGCCTGCGCGCCGAAATCGAACTTCCCGCCATTGGATGGCAGGTAGTTGACGAGTCCGTCGACGCGAAGCGAGACGCCACCGAAACCCAGGTTGAATCCGAGCAGTCCGTTGGCTCCGAACTGATAGGTGCCCGGCGATGTGTCATCGGGCCCACGGAAGTTCTCGAGGACGCCACCCGCGCCAATGTGAATCGAAGGCAGGTTGCCGAGTGGGAAGCTGTACATCAAGCGGGCAGTGAATGCGCTCGCCTTCACGTCGCCCGCAACAGCACCCGATCCCAGGAAGCGACTGCCGGCCTTCGCCTGTGCCGGCGTGTACCAACCATCAGCCTCGACATTCCAATTCGGCGCGACGAACGCACCAACTCGACCACCGTAGCCCCACGAATTACCGAAGCTGGTGTCCAGATTCCATTTGCTATCGAAGTGCGTCCACGTACCGAAGCCTCCTACCAGCAACGTACCGGGCGACTGCGCCGCCGCCGATCCGCCGAGGAGTAAGGCCGTCAGCGCGCAGACGGTCCAACTTCTTCTCAACATGATGGTTTCCTCTCAAAGGGTGGAGATTCTTTGCAGCGGTTACCGCGGTTGCACGTTGCGTCGTGAGGCAGGATGCATGCCCAGTGAGCGCACAAGCACTCTCCAGACCCAACCGCCTCACAACCGGACAAACTAGCAAATCTTTTCGGAGACGCTAGTGTTGCACACGTTAAATTCAACGCGACAAACATTCGTCACGCTCCGCAGATTTTACGGCAACGGTAACCGTTCTCGTCGTGGCCAAATCGGCTTGCAAGTGCCACGCCAGCCAACTGCTGTGGCGGGAAAATGCACGACTTTAAGTCCGAATTAAGTGCATTCCGAGCGCGAATCCGGCCTTTTGGGGTGCACCCGCGCACGTGCCGTTCGTCGCTCCGCGCAGTGGCGAATCCGCTGATCAATCAGCGATGCACAGCTGGCGCGCCCTATGAAACAACGCGCCGCCACCATGACCCTCGCTGACGCGCCAGCACTCTTTCGGTCGTCGCCTTCCACGCTTTCTTCATCTCCGATCCGTCGGCGAATCGCCCTTCCGATTTCGCCGCAAATGCTTTGCGAAACCAGTTGCCAAGTACTGTTGGAAAAGCTCCGAGGTCTGCGCGCTCACTCAGCTGCCGCGCAAGTATGCTCTTGGCGTCATCTTCGCCGAACGGTGTGTCGCCGGTCAGCGTGAAGTACACAATCGCTGCCAAAGCGAAATAGTCCGCACCCGGTCCCTGCGGCTCGCCAAGGAGTTGTTCCGGCGCCGCGAATGCGGGCGTACCGGTCGTGCCTGCGACATCCTCTCCCGTTACGTTAGCAATTCCGAAATCGGTTATGCGCCAGCGGTGATAACGGTCGATGAGAATGTTCTCGGGTTTGAGATCGCGGTGCAGAATTCCATTCGCGTGCGCGACGATCAGCCCATCCAGAACCTGCTCGACCTGCGACGCAATCTCGGCGAGCTGGCGAGGTCCTGATCTGGCAACGAGACTGGCAACGCTGCCTTCTTCCGCAAGCTCCATCGTATACCAGGAAAGATCCCCGCTCGAATCCCAGTCATAAATCGGAACGATCGCTGGATGCGCGAGCTGGGCAGCCAGCTTCGCTTCACGCCAGAATGCTTTTACGGCTTTGTCGTCACGGGCAACGAGCGGATGCAGCGCCTTCAGCGCCACCTCCCGCTCGAGAGACAAGTCACGGGCGCGCCATACTGTTCCGAACGCGCCGCTGCCAAGCTCCGACAGAATCTCGTAATCGTCACCCACTGCCCAGCGCACCCGAGCTTCGGCGGACTGATTGCCAGTTCGGTCGGGTTCGCCGCGCACCATCGGGACCGAGCGAGATGGATCTCCTCGCTCGACCGCGCGCAAAAGCACAGCAAGCGACGGGAACCGATCAGCCGGATTCGTTGACAGCGCACGGTCAAGCGCCGATGCCAGCGCCTCCGGCGTTTCTGGTCTCACCAACTTTATTGGCGGTGCACCGTGTGCGGGGGGAGTTTCCCCCGTGAGGGCCGTGAAACACATCGCAGCGAGCTGCCACTGATCGCTCGCCGGCGTAGGCACCCATTCGCTCCCTTCCCACTCGGGCGGCATCGGCAACAGCTCGGCACGCATTGGACGTCCTGCATCGAAAGGCCTGATCTCCACGGGTCCGCTGCCTGGTCGGACTCCGGCCGGAATTGCTGCACGTGGAACTGCCCACTGCCACTCCAGCATCCACAGGCGTCCAGTCGGAGTAGTCCATAAGGCATCGCCATTCAGTCCGCCATGCGCGATGCCAGTCTCGTGCAGATAGGCAAGTGTTGAGCAAGCTCCGCGCAGCATCTGGAATACGTACGGAATGTCCGCCAACCCGAGCCGCGCGAGACGAGCGCGTACGGTTTCTCCCGTGACCCAACGACGCAAATATCCGGGTCCGCGGCGGCTCTCGCGGTATGACGTCCAATAATGGTACGTCGTCGGAATCGACGGATGACTCCTCTGCGCCAGCTGCTTCGCTTCCTCGAACAGCCATGCCGCGTGCGCTGGATCCGGAGCGGTCACGAGCGATAGCGATCGCCCCAGTGCGTCGATCACTTCCTGATAGTGGCGATAGTCGCCCACCATTCCACCAGGACCCCACGACCAGTCCGGCGGCAGCTGCCAATCCGCCAGGTGTGCCGGCAATACCTTGGTGGCGCGGGGCGTTACCACTCCGCGGCTAGCCCCGCTCATGCCTCGCTCCGTGCAAGCAGTATCAGCACTCTCGTTCCCGTTCCTTCCTCGCTGGTGAGGGCGATCTCACCTCCCCAGGCTTCGATCAGTCTCCGGCTGACGGCGAGGCCGAGTCCGCTTCCGGTGGTGCGCGTCGAAAAATGCGGCTCGAAGATTCGGGGCAACACCGCCGGCGGAATCCCCGAGCCATCGTCCACGGTTTCGATCGTCACTCTTCGCTCTTCCTCGTGCAGCACAATGTCCACGTGACGGGCGCCAGCTAGTCGCGCGTTCTCGAAAACGTTGAGAAGCACGTCACGCATCTCGTCTTTGCGCGCCATCGCCCACACCGGCCTGTCGGCGCCACGCAGCTGCCATTTCACCTTTCGATCACCCATCTGCTCGAGACCCACGACGTCCTTCGTGACCGCAGCAACGTCCACATCCACAGCTGGTGGCAGATCCGCTGGTACACTTCCGTAGCGACTGAACGACCGCGCAATCTCGTCGAGTCTATCAATCTCGGCGAGAATCCGTCGGACGTTATCGTTGAGAACCCTGTCGTAATCAATGCGCGGGTCACTGCGAGCCCGCCGCAGATGTTGAACCCCCAGTCTAATCGGTGTGAGCGGGTTCTTGATCTCGTGAGCGACCTGGCGCGCCATCTCGCCCCAGGCCAGGACACGTTCGGCGCGCGCCACTTCGATTCTGCTGAGCTCCAGATCTCGCGCCAGTCGCTTTGCCGCAATTCCGCTCAACCATAGCGCCGCGAGCGCGCCGGCTGCGGTCGCGAACAGGACGAGCATTCCCAGATCGCGGCGACGCCGGTCGAGTACGATGTCATCGCTTCGCGCGGGCGCAGAAAGAACGTAACGCTGTTGGTCCGGTCCGAGCGCCGCACTGTAGCCGAAAAGCATTTTCGCGGAGCCAAGCTTTGCTTCCCACGCCGCGGAAAGCTCGCCTGCGCCCGCGAGACGGAGCTGCACCGGTGCCGGCAGCGGCCGTCCGGTTGGCGCGAGCACATCGAGCAACGTATCGCTCGTGCGCTCGAGAAACCCGTCGGAATAAAGAAAGAGCGGAGTCTCGAAGCGCCGTGCGGCGCCCGGCAGCTGCTCGTATTCGTTGCCGACAGCTACGGCGTGAAGCGTTTCATGAACGAGAACTTCGCGTGTCTGCAGATCGTCGCTTCGCAGCCTCTGATATGACCATACTGCGAACGCGATCGCCGGGATCACGAAGAACGCGAAGAGTGCCAGGGTAAGTCTGGCGTGGTACGTGTAAATCCACCGCGCCGCACGGACTCGGAGCCAGCGCAGGAATCCCTTTTCCGCCAGCGCCCCCAGCAGCCAGAAGACACCAGCGACCATCAGGTCGAAGAGGAGCACGAGGACGCCGCGCTCGGCACGCGCCCATGACGACCTCAAATCGATCTCGACGTGCGCCCGCATTGTCCCTGCGCTCGTCGAGATGAGTCGATCGCCGTGAAGCTCGTCTCCCATGCGGCGCCAGTGGACCCGCGAAGTATCAGCGACAACCGAGGGTGAAACATCGGCCAGAGCCACTGCATAAGGTGGATCGCCACCCGAAGGCAGCGCCATTCCAAGAAGCGCTGCGTACGGATTCGCGCTGAGCAGCCGCGTGCGCGGGAGTACCAGCACTGACGTCGCGCCGTCGAATGGATGCGACACTGCTGCGAGAATCTGAACGCCGGTTGGTCCGAGGATGCTTCGCGTCACTGTTTGCTTGCTGCCGAGTGCCTGCCTGACCGCGCTCGAAATGGCAATCGAATCCGTCTCGCTGGGTGCGACGGCGAATTCGGCTGTTGACTTCCCTGTCGGGTCCCATGCTGTCAGAGTCGCGGGGTATTCGGCGGAAGCCAGGTCCGACGCAGCATACGCTTTGAGCAAATCGGCGCGAGTCATTGGCGGCAGTGATTGCGAGAGCGACGCGACGAGGCGACGCGTGAGCTGAAGCGCATAGTCGTCCACGTGCCCAAGCGCTGCCACGTCCTGCTCGGCGAGTTGCATGCGTTGTCTGGATGTCGTCGACCAGAGACCTCCCAGCGCGACCAACGCTGATGCGGACGCGATGATCAGAGCGGCGCGAAGGGTAACTACGCCCGACTTGCCGAAAGCCATCCGCAGCATCCAATACGCCGCCAGCAACACGGCGAACAGAAAAAGAAAAAGTGGGACCTCCCAGGAAAGCCAGAGAGCTGGTGTAGATCCCCACGGCGGCTGCCCAATCCCTCGGACGATGTTCGACGCAAACGGGACCCCAATGCCAAGCGTGACCAAGGCGCCGAGCGCGGCGTATGGTCGCGGCCAACGGATTTCGGGGCGGACGCGAACGACAGCGTAAACGGCCATGAGGAGCAGCGCGGCGCTGATGCAGAGCGCGCCGGCGTTGGCGGTGAGCGGGCCGGCGAGCCTCGAGAAGTAGTACGCTGGGTCGAAGACCCTCGACGTGTTCGAGAACGAGTTCCACGGTACGAGCGCCGTGATCGCGAGCGCGACAGCGATCGCGAACAGCCGCTCCGCCAGAGCACGTCTGTTCCTCCACGCGTAAACCAGAAACGCAAGAACGAGAATGACGAGTGCGACGGTTCCTCTCGCGCGCAGCATCGACGCGCGGCGAAACCTGATCTCGTCGGCAGTTGCCAAGCGAGGCAGCGCGCGCAAAATCGGAGTGTCACGTGAAGCGAGGACCACCGGCCCACCGCGGGTATTCTCCGGCGGCGAAAACTCGTATGCAGTAACTCCCTGAGCGGGAGCGAGACGTGTCTCCACGGATTCGGTGAGTCTGTTCGCCGGTGGCGCGGCGTCCAGCACGGCGGACGCAACAGCACGCCGGCTGTCGCGGCTCTTCACCACATTGAGGGTTGTATAGAACGGGTTGAACGTCACGCTCACCGGGCCCATGAGCGTGTCCGGGTCGATCCGCATCGCACCTGACCAGGCCAATGGATGATTGCGATCGAAGAGCACGACTGATTCGCCGTCTCTCTGCGGAGACCGGCCAGAGAGAAACGCAAAGGCTGCTTCCGCACCAGCCGGGGCATCGAGTGCGCGTGTTGCCCGCTCGTCGAGGCGTTGGCGTGTGTCGGCGAGCGCGCGCTCCAAGGCGCGGAGAGCGCCTTCGCTTGCGTCGACCCTCTCAGCGCCACTCGAAGTAACGGTGCCAGCGGTGCGCGGAAGTGCGGGAGTTCGGACCCACATCGCGATAACAAAGAGCGGGATCGACGCAGCGGCGAGGATTGCGCGTCGCCGGAGACGTCCGCTTCTTACATTAAGGCTACCAGCCGATACGATGACTCTTCCCTCCCCAATACCGGTTTCCGCGCCACTGCGGGTAAAGGAGCTCAACCCCGCGCAGGTCACTGCGATACTCGGCAACGACCCGCGCCTGATCATACCCATCGGCACGTGCGAGCAGCACGGTCCTCACCTTCCGCTCGGCTGCGACACCATCATCGTCGAGCGCATGGCAGACGATCTGTCGGCGGAATATGGCGTGTTGAGGGCGCCCACGGTGGAGTACGGAGTGAACGTCGACACTGAACGGGGTTTCACCGGCAACGCTTCGTTGAGAAAGAAGACTCTGCACCGGATGCTGAATGACCTCATTGATTCGTGGGAGGCGACTGGCGTGCGGGAGTTCATTCTGCTTACCGCGCACGGGCACGATCCGCATCAGGAGGCACTTGCAACCGTTATCACTACCGCAGCTCGCGTCAGAGTCGTCGACATGTTCGGCGTAAATCTCTCGGATCTGCTCGAAGGACAGAGAGAAGCAATGCACGGGGACGAAGTCGACACTTCAATCATGCTCTTTCTGGCACCCGAGATGGTGAACCTGGATCAGGCACAGGATTACATGATGTCTCGCGAGCAGCTCAGACGGTACAGGCGCGGCTGGCTTACTGTTCCAAGCGGGAGCGCGGGATCGATCGGAAGACCGTCGCTCGCGTCAGCAGAAAAGGGGAAGCTCATTTACGACCGGATCTATTCCAAGATCAGCGACCGAATCTTCCTGGCGCCCGCGCCGGCTGAGTGACCCACGTGCCCCGGACTATGCCGCCGGGAAGCTCAGAACACACGGCCGAAGCTTAACGCTATGGCTCCGGCAAAAGCTCAGACCACACGGGTAACACTTAATTCAATCTTAAGGAAACTCGGTGTGTTCGGCGCTGAAACTCTGTTGTATAGTTGCCCGTACATGTTCCAAAAGCTCACCTCTTCTATAATGATGCGATCACTGCTTTTCATATGTCTGGCCGCGGGCGCCGTGCAGGCATCCGCCCAAGGCGTTCCGCGGGATACGACTGCCCCCGCCACGCTGACAATCGATCAGGCCATCGAGCTCGCGCGACGCAACAACCCCGAGCTGCAGCAGACCCTCAATAACCGGATCAATGCCCGCGCGGCGGTGCGAAGCGCGTACGGCGCTCTGCTGCCAAGCGCGGACGCGTCGTTCGGCGTGCAAAGGCAGCAGGGCGGGCAGCAGATCTTCAGCGGCACCAGTTTGGGCGCGAG
>WNGL01000831.1_pt1 | contig 37053 bp, 37 predicted proteins | sample 5400591 | NCBI WGS metagenome assembly WNGL01 (sample SAMN13153377, study PRJNA577476) | soil metagenome | isolation source: 80 cm soil or saprolite under Garry oak tree replicate 1 | place: USA:California | collected 2016-06-15
TCGTAATCTTGCGAGGGCCGGTCAAGATCCCTATCCGTGTCGATAACCTGATCATGCCGATGACCTGGCGCTGAGCCCTTGATGTATCTCTGTCAAACCGCTCCCTGACCAGGCACGACAGGACGATGAAACGGGCTCAATACCGCACCGACGGCTACACCATCGGTGAGGGCCTGCTCCCGGCGGACGACTTCTCGGGGCTGGCGGCCCACTTCGAGGAGAAGTTCGCGGCCCTGCCGGACGGCAAGCGTCCCGAGGACATGGACGTGCCGCACTTCACCGACCCGCAGCTGTTCCGCTGGCTGTTGCACCCGAACGTGCTCGACGTGGTGGAGAGCGTCGTCGGACCCGACATCGCGCTGTTCACGTCGCACTTCTTCTGCAAGCCGGCCGGTGACGGCAAGAGCGTGCCTTGGCACACCGACGGCTACTTCTGGCGGGAGATGATCGAACCGGCCGGTCAGGCGATGACCATCTGGCTGGCCATCGACCCGTCCACCTTGCAGAACGGCTGCATGAAGGTGATCCCGGGCAGCAACCGGGGCGGCACCGGACCGTACCGCGCCGTCACCGACGACAACAGCGTCTTCGACGAGGAGCTCGACCAGGAGCAAGTGGACGCCGCCTCGGCCGTGCCGATCCAGCTGCGGCCCAACCAATACAGCATCCACTCGGGCGCGCTCGTGCACAGCAGCGAAATCAACACCAGCACACTGCGCCGGTGCGGGTTCACCATGCGCTACATCAGCACGCGGGTGCGCTTCAACGACGCCGGCGTCGGGCATAAGCACCAGATCTTCTTGGCCCGCGGCCGCGACCACGCCGGCAACGTGTACGCCGACCCGAGTGTCGCCCACCCAGAACTGATCGAGGCGCGCGGCCAAGGACAGCAATTTGTCGGCACCCGCCGCTGAGCCGGCCGCGTCGATGCCGGCACTGACCGGCCTGCGGCTGACGACGGTGTACGGCGAGCGTGTCGACGTGGCTTGCGCCGCGGTGCTGCTCGACATGGACGGCACACTCGTCGACTCCAGCGCCTGCGTCGAGGCCAAGTGGCGCTGGTGGAGCAAACGATACGGCCTGGACCCCAACACCGTCCTCGCCGTCGCACACGGCCGCCGGCTCGACGACACCATCCGGCATACCGCCCCCCACCTCGACCTCGACCGTACAGTCGCGGAGCTGGCCCGCCACGAGGAACAGGAGACGACGGGCCTCGACGTCGTACCGGGAGCGCCGGAACTGCTGGCGGCGCTCCCGGCCGGCACTTGGGCGGTGGTGACCTCGGCCTGGCGCACGCTCGCCCAGATAAGGTTGCGGCACGTCGGCCTCTCCGTCCCCGAGGTCCTCGTCACCGCCGACGACACCCCCGCGGGCAAGCCCAACCCGGACGGCTACCTTGTCGCCGCCGCCCGGCTGGCCCGCGAGGCCGCCGACTGCGTGGTGGTCGAGGACAGTCCGGTCGGCATCAGCGCCGGCCACGCCGCCGGCATGCGCGTCATCGGCCTCTGCACCACCTTTACCCCACCCCTCCTCAACGCCGACTGGGTCATCGAGGACCTCCGCTCCCTGCGCCGTCACGAATCCGCGGCGCCCATGACAGGCGCGCCGGCGAAGTAGACGCCCACCACCTGGCGCTGGGATGCCAGGGCGAACATCGCGGTGTAGTCGGGTGAGTACAGGGTCCAGCGGCGACCGAGGGCGTCGCTGATGAACGGCACGCCCCGCTGCTCGGGCGGTTGCCGCTGGCAAGGACGAGCCGCCGTAGATTCGCCGGCAGGTTGGCGTGCCGGATCCGCCCGTAGCGCAATCGGGGAAAGCCGGGCGGCCACACCCAGCGGTCATTCGCGTCACGGCACCGGCTGCTTGATCATCTGTAGCCAGGTACGGGCGGCGGCGTCGAACGCGACGGCGCCGCCGCGCGAGAGTCGATGGCCGATCGTGGTGAAAGCCCAGCCGCGTTGTACGTCATCCAGAGACGTCGTGTCGTCGAACAGGTCGATCGGCTGACCGCCGGCGATGGACGCGGCGAGGCTTTGAGCTTCAACGGTCAAACGGGCGTCGAGGCTTCTCGCAACCGTCCTCAAACGGTCCTCACAAACGTTCCATTCCGGGCCGGATGCTGTTCGCGTTCTTCGCCGCGATGGCCGAGACCGAACGCGAGAGCATCCGCGAGGCCACCCTGGAAGGTCTGGACGCCGTGGCCCGCAAGGGCAAGCGCGGCGGCCGACCGGCCGTCATCACCGAGGACATGCTGCACACCGTGCTACGGCGTCGGGCCACGGGGGAGACCGTCGAGGCCATCCAGCCCGACCTGATCATTCCCACAGGCAAGCGCAAGGGGAAGAACCCGAGCGTGGCCAGCATCTACCGCGCCCTCGCCGAACACGAGAAGGCCAAGGCGTACCTCCGAAGCCGTCGAGCAAGCCCACACCGACTACGCCGCCCTGAGCCATGGCGACCAGCTGGCCTTCACCCGGCCCCGACCGGCCCGCGTCGGCGAGCGGATCAGCGACGATCTACGCGCCCGACTGCAGACCCAACAACGCCCCTGACCAGGCATAGTCATCCATCAAGATCATCCTACTGCCCCTTTTGGTCGTACCTTGGCTGCACCCCTGTGCGGCGCGGTGAGGGCGTCCAGGACATAGCTGCGGACGGCTTCGACGTGGCCGGGTGCGGTGGCCACGACCTTGTCCCAGCCGGCGTCGGTGAGGATGGCCAGGGTGAAGCGGCCGTCGGCGGGGGCTCGGCCCACAAGAGGAGAAGACCATGCGCGCGTTCCACGCTCCGGCCGCTGGCGAGCAGCCGCAGCTGTCCGACCTGTGCCGGTGCCCGAGGTCACCAACGGCCATGTCCTGGTACGGGTGAGAGCCGCCGGGCTCAACACCATCGACAACGGCATCGCGGCCGGGATGCTGGCCGGAATGCTGCCGCTGGAGCAGGCGTCGGAGGGGCTGGCCACCATTGCCGGCGGCAAGGCCCGCGGCAAGATCGTCGTCAAGGTTGGCGACTGATTCGATAATGTACATTATGTCAACCTGACCGCTCTGCGGGGTCCGAACCGGCTACGGGCCCCAGATGAGGAACCAGCCGCAGAACACCACCAGGAGCACCAGGACCAGAGCGGTCAGCACCGGGCGCAGCCACGGCCGGGCCGGCGCGGCTCCGGGCGACGGCCCCGCCGGGGCCAGCGCTACCTGCTCCCCCCGCGCGGTGATCCGGGCCAGCCGGTCGATCCGGCCGGCCCGGACGTCGGCGAGGGAGATGACGAAGTCGCCGTTGCGCACCGCTCCCCCGCTCACCTCGCGACCGATGACCTGCCGGGGCAGGAACGGCGCGAGCGGGCCGGGCGGGCGGCGGTACCAGACCGGCGCGCCCCAGCCGTCGGGCAGATCGTCCAGCCCCACGACGACCCAGTGGTCGGGCCGGACCCAGCCGTCGGGGTCCGGTGCTCCGCCGGTGTGCGCGTCCAGCGCGGGCGCGGTCAACCGGTCGGCGAAGATCGGCTGGTACCACATCAGCAGCGGTGCCGCCCGGCGCGCGTCGGTGTTGTCGAAGCAGCACAGCGCGACCGGGTATCCCGGGAAGGTGTCGGCGTAGAAGCTGAACAGCTCCGGCGTCAGGCGGGGCCGCTTGTTCGGCGGTACCTGCTGCAGCGCGGCCGGGATCGAGCGCGGATCGGCCGCAAGTACCACGGTGTAGACGTCATGGTCGAACACCTCGACGCCGGCCGGCGGCCCGGCGGGTACCGCACCGCCCGCGTGCTGCGCCCACGCCGCCGGCCGCAGCGAGTTGACCAGGTCGCGCAGGATGTACGGGGTGTCCCCGGTGTCGAGGAAGTTCTCGCTGCTCATCCCGGCGGCGGGCAGGTGCAGCAGCATCGCGTTCGGGCCGGTCGACAGGTTGGCCGCCGTGTTCTGGTAGCCGAGCACCTCGACCGGGCCGTGCTCGGGGTGGGTGTGCCGGCCGATGTACACGATCGTGCCGGAGAACTCGGCGGGCGCGGCGGAGACGCACATGTCAGACCCGGTACACCTTGACGGGGTCGGTGCGCAGGGGCAGCAGCGGAGCCGGCTCCCCCAGCACCGCTCCCCCGGATCCGGCCGGCAGGTCGGAGCCCCGTATCTCCCGGGGCGCCCGGTCGTTATCCGTGCTGTCCGTCACCCCGGCAGGATACCGGCCGCGGGTGCCGATGGCGCCTGCCCTGCGCGCGGTTAGGCTGGGGACCCGGGCGGAGGGCGAGCCAATGATGATCAAAGCGTTGTGCTGCAGCATGCTGCTGTTCACCGCGCTCGGTCTGGTCGCCCTCGCGCTGCGCCGGTCGCGCGGGCGCTGACAGTGGATGGCGCGCACGCCGCCCTGGCACCGGCCCGGGGCGCGACGGCGTCGCGCGGGGGCTCGGGGTGTTGGTAAGAACGCTGTCACCAGCCGCAAACGGCGATGATCTTGCGTGGTGCGTGCCTGGCCGATTTGACGGGGCAGCGCGCCCGGGCCGGTGTTCGGCAAGATGACCGCACGTGGCCCGATCGATGGATCTGGACGAGCTGGTTGAGCACTGGACGCTGCTGGACGACGAGCGGGAGCTGATCGCTGGCAAGCGAGGTGCGACCAGGCTCGGGTTCGCACTCCTGCTGAAGTTCTACACCCGGCTGGGCCGGTTCCCCCGCGGCCGTGGGGAGCTGCCGGACCAGGCGGTCGAGTTCGTGGCCCGGCAGGTCGACGTGGACCCGGACGAGCTGGCCTTCTACGAGTGGACCGGCCGGACGATCGAGTACCACCGCGCGCAGATCCGTACGCACCTGGGCTTTCGGGAGTGCTCGGTCGGGGATGCGGAGAAGCTGACCGAGTGGCTGGCCGTCAACGTGTGCGAGGCAGAGCGCCGGCCCGAGTTGGTGCGCGACGAGCTGCTGGCGCGGTGCCGCGCCGAGCGGATCGAGCCGCCGACCGCGGGCCGGGTCGATCGCATCATCGGGTCGGCACTGCGGACCTCGGAGAAGACGCTGACCGCGAGGATCGCCGAGCGGGTTCCCGCCGAGGTTGTTGTGCGGCTGCGGCAGCTGGTCGCGCCGGAGGTACCGGACGACGACTCTGGTGAGGAGTCGGTACTGGCGTTGGTCAAGTCGGTGCCGGGCAGCATCAGCCTGGAGACGATGCTCACCGAGATCCGCAAGCTGCGCGCGGTCCGTGCAGTGGGTCTGCCTGTTGGGCTGTTCGCCGACATCGCGCCGCGGGTGGTGGCTTCGTGGCGGGCCCGGGCGGCGGTGGAGTCACCGTCACACCTGCGAGACCATCCCGAGCCGCTGATGCTGACGCTGCTGGCGGCGCTGCTGCACGACCGGCTGTGGGAGATCACCGACACCCTGGTGGAGTTGCTGATCGCCACCGTGCACCGCATCGGCGCCCGCGCAGACCGCAGAGTCACCGAGGAACTGGTGAACGCGTTCAAACGGGTCACCGGCAAGGAGAGCATCCTGTTCGGCATCGCGGAGGCGTCGCTGGCCCGGCCAGACGATCCGGTCCGGCAAGTCGTCTATCCGGCGGTGACCGGCGGAGAGCAGACGCTGCGCGAGTTGGTGCACGAGTTCCGGACCAAAGGTCCGGTGTACCGGCGCACCGTGCAGACCACGCTGCGGGCCTCCTACACCAACCACTACCGGCGCGGCCTGATCGAACTGCTGGACGTGCTGGAGTTCCGGTCGAACAACGCCACCCACCGGCCGGTGCTCGACGCGCTGGATCTGATCCGGCGGAACACCGAGCTGCGGGCGACCTACTACCCGGCCGGGGAGACGGTACCGACCCATAAGGGTGTGCTGGGCGACTGGGAGTCGCTGGTGTTCACCACCGACGGCAACCGCCGGCGGCGGGTGGTCCGCTCGGTCTACGAGATCTGCACCTTCCAGGCGCTGCGGGAACAGCTGCGGTGCAAGGAGATCTGGGTCGTCGGCGCCGACCGGTGGCGCAACCCCGACGAGGACCTGCCGGTCGACTTCGAGGCGCACCGGGTCGCGCACTACGCCGCGCTGCGCAAGCCGCTGGATCCGACCGCGTTCATCGACCAGCTGCGCGGCGAGATGGCCGACGAGCTCGCCGCGTTGGACGCGGCGCTGCCGAAACTGCCGTGGCTGGAGATCGCCGACCGGGGCAAGCAGGGCCCGATCAAGCTCACCGACCTGGACGCGGCACCGGAGCCGCGGAACCTTCGGCGGCTCAAGGCCGAGGTCCGCACCCGGTGGGGCACCGTGCCGCTGATCGACATGCTCAAGGAGGCGGTGCTGCGCACCGGCTGCCTGAACGCGGTCACCGCCGCGGCCGGCCGCGGAGACCTGGCCCCTGACGTGCTGGCCGAGCGGCTGCTGCTGGCCATCTACGCCTACGGCACCAACACCGGCATCCGCGCCATCGCCGGCAACGCACAGACCGGGCACAGCGAGGACGACATCCGGTACGTGCGCCGCAGGTACCTGACCGCCGAGGTGGCCCGGGCCATCGCCGTCGAGATCGCCAACGCCACGTTCGCCGCCCGCGCCCAGGCGGTCTGGGGCGCCGGGTCGACCGCGGTCGCCTCCGACTCGACCCACTTCGGCGCGTTCGACCAGAACATCTTCACCGAGTGGCACTCCCAGTACCGCGGCCGCGGCGTGCTCATCTACTGGCACGTTGAACGGAAGTCGATGGCCATCCATTCGCAGCTGCTGTCCTGTTCGGGCGTCCGAGGTCGCCGCGATGGTCGAGGGCGCGATGCGGCACGGCACCACGATGGAGGTCGAGGGCAACTACGTCGACTCGCACGGCCAGTCCGAGGTCGGCTTCGGCGTCACCCGGCTGCTCGGGTTCGACCTGCTGCCGCGGATCAAGCGGATCAACAAGGTGCGGCTGTACCGGCCGGTCGCCGGCGAACCGGACGCCTACCCGCGGCTGACGCCGGCATTGACCCGCCCGATCCGATGGGACATCGTCGCCGAACAGTACGACCAGATGATCAAGTACGCGACGGCGATCCGGGCCCGTACCGCCTCGACCGAGGCGATCCTGCGCCGGTTCACCCGGGCGAACGCGATCCACCCCACCTACCAGGCGATACTCGAGGTCGGCCGGGCACAGCGCACCGCCTTCGTCGCCCGATATCTACGCGACCGGGACCTGCAACGCGAAATCAACGAGGGCCTGAACGTGGTCGAGTCGTGGAACTGGGCCAACAGCGTCATCTTCTTCGGCAAGGGCGGCGACATCGCCACCAACCGCCGCGACGAGCAGGAACTGTCGGTGCTGTGCCTGCGGGTCCTGCAGGCCGCCCTGGTCTACGTCAACACCCTCATGGTCCAGGACGTGCTCACTGACGAGGAGTGGGCGGCCGCCTTGAACGACGCGGACCGGCGCGGCCTGACCCCACTGTTCTGGACCCATGTCGCCCCCTATGGCGAGGTCAAGCTCGACATGACCAGCCGCCTGGCGCTGCGCGAGCTGCCCACGCCGTAGCCGCTCCTGCTCGGCGGGCGCGCCTCACCCGGTTCAGGCACCGGCCTCGAGCACGGCGAGGTCGCGTACCGCGTAACGGTGATGCTCGGCCTCTTCCTTGAGCACCACCTTGAGGCAGCGGCGCACGACGTACTCCTGGTCGGGATATGGGTCCGCCGGCTTGCGACCACATACCCGATCGAGCTCGGTCTCGGTGAGTCCGTCGACGACACGCCGCATCGTGGCCATGCGACCGAGCCGGGGCGCGAGTACCTCGTCGAGCGTCGGGGTGGCTTCGAGGGTGAGCCCGAGCTTCGCCGCTGCGTCGGACGGCATCCCGCCGTAAGGAAGGCCCAACGGGTGATACGGCGCATCCTCCTCGAGCACGGCATTACCAAGCCAGGCATCGCCGGCCATCAGCAGGTGCCGTTGGGTCTCGACGAACGACCACTCGCCGTTGACCTGCTCGTGCAGCTTGGCCTCGGGCAGGAGCCTGGCGCGGTCGAGCGTCGCCTCCCATTGCGTCTCGATGGCATCCCAAGCAGCCCGGTAGTCGACGGAGGACGCGGCGTCACGCGCCAGCACCCGCGTGGGATGCTGCCGGTCGAGCTCGGCCTCGACGTAAGCGGTCACGTCGACGTCGTTAACGACGAGACGCTCGAAGTCGCCACCGAGGTAGACGTCGCCCCCATAGCAGTCCACGATCTTCAGACCGCTGACCTCGCAATCGCGGATCTCAAGGCCGGCAAGGTCGCATAGGTGGATGCGGGCACCACGGAACTGGTCACTCTGGGCGTACTCAGCAGGCATCGAGGCAGTTTCCCGCACCCACCCCCGCATGCGCCAGTGGGTGGCTGCCCACGCCGTGAGCCGGCACGCTGCCGTGGTCCTGTCGTACCCGGCCGGTACCGTGCCCGCTGGTCGCCCTCATCGACAGCACCGAGCACACCGCGCTGGTCAACCCCGTCGTCGTCCGCGAAGTCGTAGTCCGCGGACTCGCCGAGACCGGCCGCATCGACCGAGCCGCGCAACTGGTCGACGTAGACCTACTCGGTACCGCCGGCGTCGTAGCCCAGTGGCTGACCATCGAACGTGTCACCGCCGCCGAGGTCCACCGCGCGCCGGCGACATCGCCGGCACCGAGAACGCACTCATGCAAGCCGTGAGTACCGGCTCCCGCACCAGATCCAACGCGCGATCCGTACCGCCCGCGGCTCCCTGCCCGTCGTGGCCGCCGCCGGTACCGCCGCGTTGGACCGGCTGCATCGAACGCTCCCCGCAGCATGAGTCGAAGGTCCTCACCGCGACACGTTGTCCACCCGGTCTCGGTAGATCCGGTACGCCTTGCGGTCGGCCGGGGAGGAAGCCTCGCTGTCCAGCGCGTCGGCGGCGTGCAGGAGTGTCCGGTGGATCTGGGGTGTGGCGGTGACGTGCAGGCTGTAGCCCTGGCCGCGGCGCACCTGTCGGCCTTCCTGCAGCGCTTGCCGTTCGGGCTCGCCGAGACCCTCGCCCTGGTGGAGATGGCGGGCGATCTTGCCGGGCATCTCGATCCGGACTGGCGTCTCGGGTTCGCCGGCGCTGGTGGGTACCGGCTGCTTGGCTCGGCCGGGCAGCAGGTCGGCCACAGCGGTGCGGATCGCGACCCGGCTCACCTGATGCTTGCGGGCCAGCGCCGAAATGCTGGTCCCGGTGCGGAACGCGTCCCGGACCTGGTCGACGGCGCCGAGTCGGGCTATCTGGGGGCGGCGACCGGATCGGACGCCCTGCGCCCGCACGGCCGCGAGCCCGTCGCGGGTGAGTTCGTTCTGCAGGTCGCGTTGGAACTGGCCGACCGAGACCAGCACGTTGACCAGCATTGTGGTGGTGGCGTCGGTGGCGGCCAGGTCCACGATGCTCGACAGTGGCCCGGACAGAACGCGCAGCTTCACGCCGTGCGCGCGGCACCACTCGCGTGCCGCCAGAATGTCCGCCAAGTCCCGGCACAGCCGGTAGAGCTCGGAGACGGTGAGCCGGTCGCCCGGCCGTGCGTACCTGGCCAGCTCGCGGAAACCGGCGCGCTCGAGCGCGGGGATCTTCGCGGATGTGGCCGGGTCGGCGAAAAGCCGTACTCCTTCGGTGCCGTCGACCAGCCCGGCCTCGGCGAGCAGGTGGGTCTGTCGCTGGGTGCTCTGCTCGTCGGTGGAGACCCGGGTGTAGACCAGCTCGACCATGGTCGGAACGCCCTTCGCGCGCCGGGTTGTCCGTCCACGCCGTTCTACCTGTCGCCAAACCCTGTCGTCAATCTGGATCGGATGGCAATGGATTTGTCCAGGCAGTTTCCGCGCGATCCGATCGGCTCGACGGCCGCCCGGGCGGCCTGTCTTCAAACGGTCCTTTGACGACACCAACGGACGGCGACCAAGTGCGGTTCAGGTGAGTTGGCATGGGCGAACAAGATCATCGCCGTTTGCGGCTGGTGACAGCGTTCTTACCAACACCCCGCGCCTCCTGCACGCCTCCGCGATAGCCAAGGCGGTCAACGTCGCCACGAACCTCGGCGCGCTGGCCGACATTCTCGGTGTCCGTCTGGGCGCCCGCACCGTGTTTCGGTTCGCGGTTCGTTCGGCTTTCTTGACCGGTGTCACAACTCCTAGGGCATCCTAGGACGCTAGGATTCAGCTTCCGGTAACCCGGCCCGGCTACGCTGCGGCCGCGTGGCTGACGAGCACGAGCAGAACCACGCCGCGGATGCCCGGGCTGCCGTACTCGCCCGGCTGTGGGGCGCCCTCGCCCGCGAACCGCTCGCCGGCGTGGCCGGACGCCGCGTCGACGGGACCACCCTGGTGGTCCGCCTGACCGACGGGCGCGACCTGCGCGGGCCGGCCGGCGCCGCGGAGCCGTTCGCCGCGCCGCCCGCGGGCCTCGCGCTCGACCTGGCCGGCGAGCCCTACGACGATCCCGCCCGGCTGGTGGCGGCGCTGCCGCTCGGGCCGTACACCGCGCGGCTGGCCGCCGAGGTGGCCGACAGCGTGGCCAACCTGACCCTGGCCCGGGCGGCGCAGCCCCCGCCCGACGGCGGGCCACCCGCGCTGGTCCGCTACGCCGGGCCCGGCCTGGTTGCACTTGAGCAATGCGTGGTCGACGGGCATCCGCTGCACCCGCTGTGCCGGACCCGGATCGGCCTGTCCCCCGCCGAGGTACGCGCGTACGCGCCGGAGCACCGGCCGCTGGTCCACCTGCGCGTCTACGCGGTACCCGAGCGGGACTGGCTGAGCACCGGCAGCGGGCTGCCGCCGCGGCTGCTCGTGCATCCGTGGCAGGCCGAGCACGTGCTCGACCGGCATCCCGCGCTGCGGCCGACCGGCGAGACCGTGCCGGCCCGGCCGCTGATGTCGCTGCGCACCCTGGCCCTCGGCCCCGGGTGGCACGTCAAGACGGCCGTGGACGTGCAGATGACCTCGGCTGTCCGTACCGTCTCGCCGGCCGCCGTGCACAACGGGCCGGTGGTGTCCGCGCTGCTGGCCGACCTCGGTGCCCGGGCCGGCATCGGGATGCTGCGGGAGGTGGCGGCCGGCACGGTACTCGTGGACGGGCAGCCGTGCCGCAGTCTCGCGATGGTGCGGCGGCAGGCGCCGGTACCCCCGCCGGGGTGTGCCCTGCTCCCGCTGGCCGCACTGGCGGCACCCTCCCCCGCCACCGGGCGGCCGCTGCTCAGCGAGGCGGTGACCCTCGGCTACCCGGACCGGCCTGCGGACTTCGCGGCCGACCTGGTCCGGCTGCTCCTGCCGCCACTGCTGCGGCTGCTGCAGCGGGGCGCGGCCCTGGAAGCGCACGGCCAGAACACCCTGGTCCTCCTCGATGGCGGCCGCCCCGTGCGGCTCTACTACCGCGACGTCGGCGGGGTCCGGCTGTCCCCGACCCGGCTGGGCGCGGCGGCGCCGGAGCTGCGCGGTGACCTGGCCACCGACGACCCTGTGGTGTTGCGCACCAAGCTGTTCGGCGCGCTGGCCGTCGTCATCGGCGAGCTGGCCGCTACCCTCGGACGGGAGTACGGCACCGATCCGGCCGCGGTCTGGGCGGTCGCCGGGCAGGTGGCCCGGCGCGCGGTCGGGGCCGGATGCGCCGACGCGGCGGCGCTGCTCGGGCCGGTGCTACCGGTCAAGGCCACCACCGCTATGCGGCTCGCCGCCGATCCGCTGGCCGACCTCTGGACCACCGTTCCCAACCCGATCGCAGGTCGCGCATGACAATCACGACCGACCCGGCGCTCGCCGCCGGAGCCGAGCTGGCCACGCTGGCGCCCGAGCTTTCCGCGGGGTACGCCGCCGCGCTGCCCACGGCGGTCGACGTGGTCGGCCGGCGGCTGCTCGGTGCGGCCTGGCGGGAGCGGCTGGGCACCGCCCGGGAGGCACTGGCCGGGCGGGCGCTGACCCGGTACGGGTTCGACCGGGTGGAGCTTTCCGAGCCGGTCGGCACCCACCCGGCCACGCTGCTCGACGAGCTGGGCATCGACGCGCCCGGCCTCGCCGCCGAGCTCGCCGACGCGGTGGTGAACCTCGCCGTCGCGTACGCCCGCCGGCCCGCGTGGGATCCGGCCAGCTGGACCGAACCCGATCCGGACGCCGCGCTGCTGCGCTTCGAGCGGATGGCCACCGACGGGCACCAGCTGCACCCGTGCGGCCGGACCCGGCTGGGCTGGCGGCTTGCCGACGTACTCGCCCACGACCAGGAGTCGCCGGCGACGTCGGTCGGCTTCGTCGCGGTGCGGCGGGACCTGCATGTCGGCGACGACGTGGGCGGGCTGCTCCGCCGGGGGTACCCGCACCTGCCCGCCCCGCCGCCGGGGTACCGGCTCCAGCCGGTACACGCCTGGCAACTGGCCACGGTGCTGCCCGAGCGCTACGGCGACCTGCTCGCGACCGGAGCGCTGCGGCCGGTGCCCGGCGTGACGCTGGCCGCCGCGCCGACCACCGCGCTGCGCACCGTCCTGCTGGAGCCCGACGCGGCCGGTACCCGCCGGTACCTGAAGCTGTCGCTGGGTATCCAGGTCACCTCGACCCGGCGCAGCATCTCGGTCGCGAGCACCCGCAACGGTCCGGCGATCTCCGCGCTGCTGGACCGGCTGCTCGCCGGCGAACCCCGGGTGCTGACCCTGCCGGAGGTCGCCGGAGCGGCCGTGGTGACCCCGGACGGGCGCGGCCGCGACCTGTCGGCCATCGTGCGCGACGGCCTCGCCGGCCGGCTCGCCCCCGGCGAGGTCGCGGTACCGGCCGCCGCGCTGACCGCGCGCACCGGCGCCGGTACGGTGCTCGACGACCTGCTGCGCCACTACCCCGGCGGCCCGCTGGAGTTCCTCACGGCCTACGCCGAGCTGCTGCTGCCGCCGCTGCTGCGGCTGGCCCGTGCCGGGGTCGGCCTGGAGGCGCACCTGCAGAACAGCCTGCCCACGTTCCGCGCCGGGGTACCGCACCGCATCGCCTTCCGCGACTTCGCCGGACTGCGCCTGCACCTGCCCCGCCTCGCGGGCGTCCCGGCACGCTGGCCGGGTGACGCGCTGTGGCCCGGCTCGGTCGTCGGTACCGCCGACGTCGACGTCATGCGCGCCAAGCTCGGCTACACCGCGATCCAGTCCCACCTCGGCGAGCTGGTCCGGCACCTGGTCGACAGGTATCCGATCCCCGCCGCGGCGGCCTGGCACGTCGTGCGGCAGGTACTGGACCGCTGCGACGCCGACCCGGCCGACCACGCGTTCCTCACCGCGCCGCTCGTCCCGCACAAGGCGCTGGTCCGGATGCGGCTGGCCGGGGCCGGCGACCTGTACGTGCCGGTGGACAATCCGCTGCATGGTTCCTGACCGGGTCGCCGACGCGCTGCGCCGGGCGGCCCGGCCGGTCTGCGCGTACGTCTACGACACCGCCATCCTGCGCGCGACGGCCGCCGCGGTGCGAGCGGCCCTGCCGCCGTCGGCGACCCTGCTGTACGCGGTCAAGGCCAACGGCCACCCCGCGGTCGTGGCCACCCTCGCCGCGGCGACCGACGGGCTGGAGGTGGCCTCCGGCGGGGAGCTGGACCTGGCCGTCGCGGCCGGGGCGCGCCGGATCGCGTTCGGCGGGCCGGCCAAGACACCCGCCGAGCTGTCCGCCGCCGTGGCCGCGGGCGCCACCGTCAACGCCGAGAGCGTGCTGGAGCTGCGCCGCCTGGTCGCGGCCTCGGCAGGCCGGCCGGCACGCGTCGCGCTGCGGGTCAACCGGGCCGGTGCGGCCCTTCCCGGCAGCCATCAGATGACGGGTACCGCGACTCCGTTCGGCCTCGACGCAGCCGACCTGGCTGCCGCGCTGGCTGTCACGCGCGACGCACCGAACCTCGACGTCGTCGGCTTCCACCTGCACGCGGTGTCCAACAGCCTGGACGCGGCCGGGTACGCGGCGTTCGTCCGCGACGCGGTGGCCTGGTCGGTTTCCGCGGCGCGCCACCACGGGGTGGACCTGCGCGAGGTCAACGTCGGCGGCGGGTTCGGGATCGACTACTCCGGCGGCGGGTGCTTCGATCCGGGCGCGCTCGGACCGTTGCCGCAGCAGCCGCCGCTGGTGTTCGAGCTGGGCCGGTACCTGGCCGCCGATGCCGGCTGGTACGCCGCCGAGGTACTCGACCTCAAGCGCACCCACGGCCGGTATTTCGCCGTGCTGCGCGGCGGTACCCACCACTTCCGGCTACCGGCCGCGTGGGGGTACAGCCATCCGTTCGAGGTGCTTCGGCTGCCGTGGACCGAGCCGCTGTCCGACCGGCCGGCCGTGCGCGACGTCGCCGTCGACGCGGTCGGCGAGCTGTGTACCCCGCGGGACGTGCTCACCCGCGGGCAGCCGGTGGATGAGCTGCGGGTCGGCGACGTGCTCGTGTTCGCCCGTACCGGCGCCTACGGTTGGGACATCTCCCACCACGGGTTCCTGCGCCACCCGTACCCGGAGATGCTGGTTCTCTAGCCGCGCAGCTTGTCGGAGCGGCTACAGCCGGCGTTCGTCAGCCGCGCAGGGCGGCGCGCAGCGGGGCGGCTTTGGCCGCTGCCTCGGCGACCTCGGCGGCCGGGTCGCTGCCCCAGGTGATCCCACCGCCGGCCCACACGTGTACCCGCTCGGCGTCCACGGCCACCGTGCGGATGGTCAGGCCCAGATCGATGCCGTCCGGCCCGATCCAGCCGAAGGCGCCCATGCTCGGCCCGCGGCCGACCGGTTCCAGCTCGGCGATGACGTCCAGCGCGGCCCGCTTCGGCGCGCCGGTCACCGAGCCGCCCGGACACAGCGCGCGCAACAGGTCGGCGAGGCCGGTACCGGCGGCCAGCGCCGCGGACACCGTCGACTCCGCCTGCCACAGCCCGCACCAGCGCCGTACCGCGTACAGCTCGTCCACCCGTACGGTGCCGGTACGGGCGACCCGGGCGAGGTCGTTGCGCTCCAGATCCACGATCATCACGTGCTCGGCGCGCTCCTTGGCCGAGGCGAGCAGTTCCGCGCGCCCGGCCACCGTGGCTGGCCGGGTGCCCTTGATTGGTCGGGTCACCACCCGGCCGCCGCGTACCTCGACGAGCGTCTCCGGCGACGCGCAGGCCACTGCCCAGCCGTCGCCGGCCAGCACTCCGGCGTACCGGGCGCCGGGCAGCCGGGTCACCCGGCGCAACGCAGAGGTCGGATCTCCGCGGTAGGGGGCGCTCGCGTGGCCGACAACGTTGACCTGGTACACCTCGCCGTCGGCGATCGCCGACCGGACCCGGGTCACCGCGGAGGCATACTCCTCGGGCGTCCAACTGTCCCGCCACGCGCCGAGGCGCCAATCCCCCGGCGGCAGAACGGGTTCCGGGATCCCGTGTTCAAAGACGACCGCCACGAGGTCCGGTACCGCCGGCGCCGGGCTCGGTGGCCCGGCCGGCGCGCCGATCATCGCCGCACCGGCGGCCGCCGAGAGGAACACGGCCGCTCCGCAGACCGACGAATTCCGCCACGCGGAATGGCACGAAAATTCCTCGGATGGTTCGGGCATTGACAGCCCGGCACCGGCCAGGAAATCGGCCAGGAGCAGGGCAGGGTCGCCTCCGGAGGAGCGGCGCCACTCCAGCCGCGAACGCTCCGCCAGGACCGCGCTACAATTCGTTGGCCCGTTATCGGACAGTAAGTGCGGCGTCCTACGGACGACCGGGTGGATTGTGGTCATCCGAACGGCCAGTTCTTCTGCCGGTGTACCGATACTTGTTCGATGGCGTTTCGTTCTGCTTGGTAGCGTGCGTGATTGGTCATGTGACCATGAACCCGCTGCCGACCCCGCGCAACACCCCGGAGATTCCCCATGTGCCCGCACCAGCCTCCCTGCCCCCCGGCCGACGCGACCGACCGCGACGCGGCCCGCGCGGTCGCCACCCACTGCGAACAGGGCTGGAGCCTGTTGTGCAACGGCGTGATCCTCTTCGAGGACACCGGCGAACTCCTACCCGACGGCAGCACGGTCGAACCGCACCGCGGTCCGGCGCCGCACACCGCGCTGGTCGCCGCCTGACCCTTAATCTTGGAACGCCTCCGGAGCCGGGCAGGCGCAGACCAGATTCCGGTCACCGTACGCCCCGTCGATCCGCCGAACCGGCGGCCAGTACTTGCCGTCCGCCACCCCGGCCGGGTACGCCGCCAGCGAACGCGGATACCCGTGCTCCCAGCTGTCACCGCTGACCATCGCGGCCGTGTGCGGTGCGTTGACCAACGGGTTGTCCCCCGCCGGCCACTGCCCTGAACCGACCTTTTCGATCTCCGCGCGGATCGCCACCATCGCCTCGACGAACCGGTCCAGCTCGGCCAGGTCCTCCGACTCGGTCGGCTCCACCATCAACGTCCCCGGTACCGGGAACGACATCGTCGGCGCGTGGAACCCGTAGTCGATCAGCCGCTTGGCCACGTCGTCGACCGTCACACCGGTCGCCTTCGTCAGCGGCCGCAGGTCGAGGATGCACTCGTGGGCGACCAGGCCGCTGTTGCCGGCGTAGAGGACCGGGTAGTGCTCACGCAGCCGGACGGCCAGGTAGTTGGCGGCGAGGACGGCGACACCGGTGGCCGCGGCGAGGCCGTCCGGGCCCATCATCCGCAGGTACGCCCACGGGATCGGCAGGATCCCGGCCGAACCGTGCGGCGCCGCGGAGATCACCGGCTGGTCCGCGCCGGCGACGCCCGCGCGGGCCGGCAGGTACGGCGCCAGGTGCGACCGCGCCGCGACCGGCCCGACGCCCGGACCGCCCCCGCCGTGCGGGATGCAGAACGTCTTGTGCAGGTTCAGGTGCGAGACGTCCGCCCCGAACCGGCCGGGCTTGGCGAAGCCGAGCAGCGCGTTGAGGTTGGCCCCGTCGACGTACACCTGGCCGCCGGCGTCGTGCACCTTCGCGTACAGCTGCGCGATCGCGGGCTCGTAGACGCCGTGCGTGGACGGGTACGTCACCATGATGGCGGCGAGCCGGTCGGCCTGCTGCGCGATCTTGCGGTCCAGGTCGGCGAGGTCCACGTTGCCGTCCGCGTCGCAGGCCACCACGACGACCCGCATGCCGGCCATGACCGCGCTCGCCGCGTTGGTGCCGTGCGCGGAGGACGGGATCAGGCACACGTCGCGCTGCTGCTGCCCGGTCGCCTCGTGGTACCGGTGGATCGCCAGCAGCCCGGCCAGCTCACCCTGCGAGCCGGCGTTGGGCTGCACGCTCACCGCGTCGTACCCGGTGACCTCGGCGAGCCAGCGCTCCAGCGTGCCGATCAGCTCCTGGTACCCGGCGGCCTGCCCGGCCGGCGCGAACGGGTGCAGGTCGGCGAACTCCGGCCAGGTGATCGGTTCCATCTCCGCGGCCGCGTTGAGCTTCATCGTGCACGAGCCCAGCGGGATCATGCCGCGGTCCAGCGCGTAGTCCTTGTCGGCGAGCCGGCGCAGGTAGCGCAGCATCGCGGTCTCCGAGCGGTGCGCGTGGAACACCGGGTGGGTCAGGTAGCGGTCGGTCCGCCGCAGCGCGGCCGGGATCGCATCGGCGTCGGCGCTGGCAGCCTCCGCCCCGTCCAGCGCCGCCTTGCTGGTCCGGTCCAAGTGCCGGCCCACGAACGCCGACCACACTACCGCCAGATGCGCGGGCGTGGTCACCTCGTCGCAGGTGATGCCGACCCGGTCGGCGTCGACGAGACGCAGGTTGATGCCCGCCCGCTCGGCGGCGGCCACCACCTCGGCCGCTCGGCCGGGCACGACCGCGGTCACCGTGTCGAAGAACGCGTCGTGGGCCACCTCGACCCCGCCCGCGCGCAGGCCGGCGGCGAGCGTGGCGGCCCGCGAGGCGACCCGGCCGGCGATCGCGCGCAGGCCCTCGGGACCGTGGTACGCCGCGTACATCGCGGCGATCACCGCGAGGAGCACCTGGGCGGTGCAGATGTTGCTGGTCGCCTTCTCCCGCCGGATGTGCTGCTCGCGGGTCTGCAGGGCCAGCCGGTACGCGGGCGTGCCGTCGGCGTCGCGGGACACCCCGACCAGGCGGCCGGGCAGCATCCGGGCCAGGCCGTCGCGCACCGCCATGTACCCGGCGTGCGGGCCGCCGTACCCCATCGGTACCCCGAACCGCTGCGTCGTTCCGACCGCCACGTCGGCGCCGGCCGACCCGGGCGACCGGAGCAGGGCCAGTGCGAGCAGGTCGGCCGCGACGGTGACCAGCGCACCGGCGGCGTGTGCCGCGTCGATCAGCGGCGCGTGGTCGCGGATCCGGCCGGATGCGCCCGGGTACTGCAGGTGCAGCCCGAAGTACCCGTCCGGCAGCGGCCCGGCATCGACGTCGACAACGCGCACCTCGATACCCAGGGGCAGCGCACGGGTCCGGATGACCGCGATCGTCTGCGGCAGCGTATCGGCGTCGACCAGGTACAGGTTCCCCGGCGCCTTGGACGACCGGCGGGCCAGCGTCATCGCCTCGGCGGCTGCGGTGGCCTCGTCGAGCAGCGACGCGCCTGCCAGCGGCAGGCCGGTCAGGTCGGCAACCATCGTCTGGAAGTTCAGCAGCGCCTCCAGCCGGCCCTGGGAGATCTCCGGCTGGTACGGCGTGTACGCGGTGTACCACGCCGGGTTCTCCAGCACGTTGCGCCGGATCACCGCCGGGGTGTGGGTACCGTGGTAGCCCAGGCCGATCATGGAGACCAGCGGCCTGTTGCGGGCGGCCAGCGCGCGCAGCTCGGCCAGGGCCTCGGCCTCGGTGGCCGCCGGCGGCAGGTCCAGCGTGCCGGCCCAGCGGATCGACTCCGGGATCGCGGCGGCCATGAGGTCCTCGACCGAGCCGTACCCGACCGTCTTGAGCATGGCGGCGACGTCTTCGGGGGACGGCCCGATGTGCCGTGCGGCGAAGGAGAATTCGGTCATCGGCTCAACTCCCGGCAGAGGCTACGGACAAGCGCCCTCCCCCTCTGTCGTGCCCCTCCAGAGCTGCCTGCCCACGCGGTCCTTTTGCCTGAGAGGTTCCGGGGAGGATTTGCCCCTTCGGCGCCGCCGGAGCGGACTCTCCCACGCGGGTGTACCGGCTGACTGCACAGGCTACCAGCGCCCGCGGCCCGATGCGCGGTGCGCGGTGCGACATCTCACGCGAGTGATCAGCGTCTACCCGGCCCGGCGCCGGGCCCGGCGGGCGGCCAGTTCGTCGGCCACCAGGTCGCCGGACTCCTCGTCCCCGGTCAGCGGCAGCGCCGGCTCGCCCTCGACCCGCTCGGCCGGCAGGTGCTCCAGCGAGCCCTTGATCTCTTTGAACGCGCCGCCGATCGCGATACCGAAGACGCCCTGGCCGCCCTGGAGCAGGTCGACGACCTCCTCCGGCGACCGGCACTCGTAGACCGTCGTACCGTCGGAGATCAGCGTGATCTCGGCGAGGTCCTCGACACCCCGAGACCGCAGCGCGTCGATGGCCTTGCGGATGTTCTGCAGCGAGACGCCCGCGTCGAGCAGCCGCTTGACCACCTTGAGCACGACCATGTCGCGGAACGAGTACAGCCGCTGCGTGCCCGAGCCGGAGGCGTCCCGCACGCTGGGGGTGACCAGGCCGGTGCGGGCCCAGTAGTCCAGCTGGCGGTAGCTGATCGAAGCGGCATGACAAGCCGTAACACCCCGGTAGCCGACCGCATCGTCACCGGCCGGTGCCTCGTTGACCGGTTGATGGTGCGGGTCCTGCGGCTCGCTCACGGTGCCTCCCGATTGGCTGCGCGGCGGTGAGGTAACCCTAGCGCTGCGTGTCCGTCTCCCCCGACGACACGCCGGCAACGGCGGCCGCGGCCTACCCGGCGAAATCCTCCGGGGTTACCTGCTCCAGGAACTCGCGGAACTTCTCGACCTCATCTTCCTGCTCGTCCGGGATGATGATCCCCGCCTCCGCGAGGACCTGCTCGGCGCAGCGGATCGGCGCGCCGGCCCGCAGCGCGAGGGCGATCGAATCGCTGGGCCGGGCGGAGACCCGGACACCCTCCCCGAGCAGCAGGTCGGCGTAGAAGATGTTCTCCTTCATCTCCACGATCTCCACGCCGCGCAACGGTGCCTTGAGCGCGGCGAGGATGTCGCGCATCAGGTCGTGTGTCAGCGGCCGGGGCGGCTTGACCCCCTGCTGCTCGTACGCGATCGCGGTGGCTTCTACCGCACCGATCCAGATCGGCAGGTACCGGTCTCCGTCGACCTCTTTGAGCAGCACGATCGGCTGGTTGCTGGGCAGCTCGACCCGCACCCCGACCACACTCAGCTCACGCACCGCCGCCTCCGTGTCGTCCTCGGCTCCCCCGCACGTCCCCGTGTGCCCACGTTACACGTGCGCTACCCGACACGCCCTCTGCGGATGCGCCAGCCCTACCGGCCCAACATCTCCCGCCAGCCGACCCGGACCAGCGCGGCGTGCAGTTGCTGCGACAGCGCGGTGAGTTCGCGGGCGAGCTCGGCCGCGCGGGCACTCGCGGCGGGCGTGTTCTGCCGGGCCACCAGCGCGACGAGTTGGGCGAAGAGTCCGACTTCGCGATCGGCGGAGGTGCGGTACGCGCGCAGGTGACGTGGCTCCAGGCCGTACCCAGCCAGCTGCGCGGCGACCTGCGCGATGGTCAGCGCGTCGGCGTCGTACCGGCCGGCCCGGTCCCGGACCAGCCCGTGCCGCTCCAACTCGGTGAGCGTGGGCTCATCGAGTCCCGAGGTCGCCAGCAGATCGGCGCGGGACAGCCATTGATCGGGCGGTTCCGGTACCCCCGGCTCGGTGACCGGCAGCAACGCGCCGCGGCCCGGCGCCGGACCGGCCAGCTGTTCCCGGATCACCCGCAGCGGCAGGTAGTAGTCGCGCTGCGCGGCCAGCACGTAGCGCAGCCGGGTCAGGTCGGCGGCGGTGTACTTCCGGTACCCCGCCGCGGTGCGCTGCGGCTCGACCAGCCCTTCCGCCTCCAGGAACCGCAGCTTGGAGATGGTGATGTCGGGGAATTCCGTGCGCAGCCGGGCCAGCACCTCACCGATGCTCATCAGCGCCGGCGATCCGCCGCCGGCCGGTGCCCCCGATGCCGTCACCGGCGGCTCTATGCGCCCTCGTCCGGGCGCGGTCCGGCGATGAAGACCAACCGGAACTTGCCGACCTGCACCTCGTCACCGCTGGACAGGGTCGCCGCCTCGACCCGCTCGCGGTTCACGTAGGTGCCGTTGAGGCTGCCCACGTCACGCACGGTGAACGTGCCGCGCTCGCGGTGGAACTCGGCGTGCCGCCGGGACACGGTGACGTCGTCGAGGAAGATGTCGCTGTCCGGATGCCGGCCGCTGGTGGTCACGTCGTGGTCGAGCAGGAACCGCGCGCCGGCGTTCGGGCCGCGCCGCACGACCAGCAATGCCATGCCCGGCGGCAGCGCACCGGCCATCCGGCCGGGTGCCACGTCGGTGTCCGGGCCCTCGAGCACGTCGTCGAGTGACCCGAGGTTGAGGGTCGACGTGACGTCGAGCGGGGGGAACTCGTCGTCTGGGCGCGTCATCGGTCCACCTCACGGTCTTCAGTCGGGCGTCGGGAGAAACGGTACGCGCCACCGGGCTCGCCGCACGTCACGCCCGCGGCGCGACCTAGGTTCTCGGCCGACTGGGCGAGCCTAGTCAAGGTCGAAATGCAGGGTCAACCGGACGCGCGGAATTGCCCAGCCGGGCGGTGGCCGGCTACTTCTCGGTCAGCTCGCGGTACCCGTCGGCGTCGAGCAGCTGGCCGAGGTCCGGGTCGGACGGTTCGATCTCCACCAGCCAGCCGTCGCCGTACGGGTCGGTGTTGATCAGTTCGGGCTCGTCGGCGAGCCGGGCGTTGCTGGCGACCACGGTACCGGCGACCGGCGCGTAGATCTCCGAGACGCTCTTGGTCGACTCCACCTCACCGAACGCCTGGCCCGCCTCGACCGCGGTACCCGGGTCGGGCAGCTGTACGTAGACGATGTCGCCGAGGGCGTCCTGGGCGAAGTCCGTGATGCCCACCTTCACCGTCGGCTCGCCCGGCTGCACCCATTCGTGCTCGGGGGTGTAGCGCAGATCCTCGGGAATCACCTCGGCCCGTCCCCTTCCCTTGTCAGCCCACCGGTTGCCCGTAGCGCGGGGAGCCGGTCTGGTGCAGCGCAGTGACCCGGACCGTACCCGGCTGGTTGACGATCACGTTACCGCCGCCGTTGTGCACGTTGTCGACCACCCCGCCCGGGATGTTCAGCGCGGTCTGCATGGTCTGCGGGTCGCCGATCGCGGTCAGCCAGTACGGGGCGGTCAGCAACTGCCCGTCGACCTCGAGCCCGCTGTCCGCGCCGTCGACGAACCAGCTGGACGCGACGACCCGTACCGTCGCCCCGTTGCCGCCGTCGATCTCCATCGCCTCGGCCCCCGCGTCGCGCAACTCCTCCACCGCGTCCAGGATCACCGAGGCCTTCAGCGCCTGCGCCCCGGACACGAACCGCACCTGGATCCCGGGCCCCTGCGCGGGCAGGGTACCGGCGAGAATGCCGAGGTCCCGGGCCCGCTTGGCGGCCGCGTCCAGGGCCGCCGCCCGGCCCTGGCTGCCGGCGGCGAGCTGCTGCTGGGTGGTCTGCAACTGGGTGATCTCCTGGCTGAGCCGGTCCTTGCGCGCATCCAGGTCGGACAGGATCCGCACGAGATCCTCCGGCCGGGCGGTGGACAGCTGCTCGTCGGTGGCGTTGCTGCGCAACTGGACCACGAACGCGAAGCCGAACAGGACGAGCAGTATCCCGATCACCGCACCGGCGGCGGAGACCTTGCGCCGGCCGGCGACGGACTGCCGGACGGCAGGGTCCTCGTCGTCGACCGCGGTGCCGTCCACATCCCAGTCGCGCGGTTCGCCGGGCTCCTCGACCACGGGCGGTGCGGGCTCCGCGGCCGGCTCCGGCTCCGGCTCGGGCGCGGCGGCTGCGGCGGGCCGCTCGTCCGGCCATCCGGTACCGGTGTCGTGATGCTCGTTCATACCTAGGCCCGGAACAGCCGGCGCCGGATGCCGGCGACGTTGCCGAAGATGCGCACGCCGAGGACGACCACGACGCCGGTGGACAGCTGGCTACCCACGCCCAGCTTGTCGCCGAGGAAGACGATCAGGGCGGCGACCAGCACATTGGACACGAACGACACGACGAACTGCTTGTCGTCGAAGATGCCGTCCAGCTTCGCGCGGATCCCGCCGAACACGGCGTCGAGGGCCGCGACGACCGCGATGGGCAGGTAGGGCTGGAGGGCGAGCGGTACCGACGGTTCGAACACGATGCCGAGCACCACCCCGGCCACCAGCGCGAGCACCGCGACCATCAACGTCCTCCCGGGTTCGACGGTACCGGGGACGTGCCGGACGGCGACGGGCCGGCACCGGGTACCGGCTGGGCGTAGTGCAGCTGCGGATCCGCCGCGGCCGGCAGGGTCAGCTGGTTCTCGCGGTCGACCGACACCTGCATGCCGTAGGCGCTGACGTAGACGCGGAACTGCTGGCCGGTGCGGGACGCGGTGAACCGCCGGTCCAGGTCGCCCGGGCCGATCGCGGACACCGAGTACGGCGAGGAGATCGGCCGGAAGTCCACCAGGATCGTGCTGCCCGCCTTGCGGATCGTCGAGGTGGCGGTGAGCCGCTCGCCGTTGATGGCGATCGCCTCGGCCCCGTCGTGCCACAGCTCGTTCGCGACGTCCTGCAGGTCGCGGTCCAGTACCGCGCCGTACTTGGGCGGCTGCGACTTGCCGGTCACCGGGTCGACCTGCGCGGCGGCGTCGGCGAGCCGGACCGTGGCGCCCGGCCCGTGTACCTTGCTGGTACCGGTGGCGAGCTCCAGCCGGGTCCGCTGACCGGCGTCGGTACCCGCGGCGGCCAGCGCGGCGTCGCGCTCGCGGGCGACCTCGTCGCGCAGCTGGTCGGCCCGTTGCTGGAGCTGGTCGGCGTCGTGCTGGCGGTTGCGCACGTCGGCCACCAGGCCGGACCGGACCCGGCTGCTCTCCGGCTGGGCCGCGACGGTCTGGTGGTACGCCACGACCAGGAGGAACCCGGTCGCCGCGAGCACCACGGCCCGCGCGGTCCGGCCGGCGAGCCGGCGCCGGGTCGACTCCGGCCCGCGCCCGGCCCGCCGCCGCGCCGCCTCGGCGTACCCGGCGTCGAGCGGGTTGCGGAACATCTCGGTCAGGAAGTCCGACGGTCGCCGCCGGGCCGGGGAGGTGCTCACGCGGGAACCGCCGGTCGCCGTGCGGCGCGGACCAGGCCGACCGCCTGGATGACGTAGAGCGCACCCGCGGCCCAGTACAGCGCCAGGCCCCACCAGGCCAGCGCCCAGCCGGCCGGCCCGGCCACCGGCGCCGCCCAGCTGCTGGCCCGCGCCAGCAGCAGCACCGGGAACCCGAACAGCAGGATGAACGTCGCCGTCTTGCCGAGGTAGTGCACCGGCGGCGGCCCGTACCCGTAGCGGCGCAGCACGGCCAGCGAGCCGAGCAGGACTAGCTCGCGCAGCAGCAGCGCCCCGGTGAACCACCACGGCACCACCCGGCCGACGGTGAACGCGACCAGGGTGGCGAGGATGTAGAGCCGGTCGGCCGCCGGGTCGAGCAGTTCGCCCAGCCGGCTGACCTGCTGCAGCCGGCGGGCCAGGTAGCCGTCGACCCAGTCGGTGGTGCCGCCGACGGCGAGCACGAGCACGGCGGCGGCGTAGGCGTGCGGGCCGAGGAACAGGTACAGGAAGAGGGGTACCCCCAGCAGCCGGGTGAAGCTGACCAGATTGGGTACGGTGAGGACCCGGCGCGAGGTCTGCGCGGTCATCGCCAGAGCCGCCCTCCCCTGGATGTGACGCCAGTGCTCCCGAGCACTGTAGCCGACCCGGATGCCCGGGCTGAATGCGCGCGCCGGCCCGTCCTGGCTTACCGTTGATGCCGTCGCAACGAAGGGTGCGCCGATGGAGAACCCCAGGTCGGTGGAGGAGCTGGGTCCTGGCGACCATGCCTGCCTGACGTTCACCGATCCGGACGAACGGTTGGACATCGTCGCCGCATTTGTCCGGTCCGGTCTGGACCAGGGCCACAAGGTGCTGTGCTTCACCGACTCGGTACCGGCCGACCGGCTGCCCGACGAGCTGGAGCTGCGGTCGGTGGAGGCGCTGGACGCGATCCGCCGCGGACAGCTCGCCGTGCGCGGCAGCGACCGGGCCTGGTTCGCCGACGGCCGGCCCTCCGCGCGGCGCATGGTCGACCTGCTCGCGGGCCAGCTGGACCTGGCGGCCCGGGAGGGGTACCCGGTACTGCGGATGACCGCCGACATGTGCTGGGCCGTCCGGCCGGTGCCCGCCATCGACCAGTTACGGGCCTTCGAGTCGCAGGTCGGGGCGTTGTTCGCGGACGGCCGGCTGGCCGCGATCTGCCAGTACGACCGGGACAGCTTCGACGCGGTGACCCTGGCCTTCGCGGCGGCGGCGCACACCCGGGCGGTGGCGGCGACCGTCTACCACGAGGATCCGATCCTGCGGATCTGCCGGCAGCACAGCCCACCCGGCGTGCGGGCGGCCGGCGAGCTCGACTTCACCCGGGCCGAACCGCTGATCCAGGCGCTGGCCGAGTCGCTGCGCCTGGACCACCACATCACCGTGAACCTCGTGCAGCTGCGGTACATCGACGCGGCCTGCGTGTCGCTCATCATCCACACCGCCCGGAGCCTGCGGGATGACCGCCGCCTGACAGTCATCTGCCAAGGTCTGGTCCGGGAGATGTTCGCGCTGGTCGACACGGATGAGATCCCGACACTTCGGGTACAGACGGTTCATGGTCGGGCCTGAGATGCACGCTCGCCGGGTCGGGCCCGCAGCCGGGCGCGGCGGAGCCTCCCTCGACCAGCCCTTCGGACCGGACGACCTCTACGCGCTGCGGGCGGCGGTGGCCGCGCACGCCGCGCACCTGGGCGCCCCGCCGGACCGGGTGGCCCACGTGGTGATCGTCGCCGGTGAGCTGGCCAGCAACGTGGTCCGGCACGGCGGCGGCCGGGGCCGGCTGCGGCTCTCATGGGTTGACGGAGCGGTGCGGTGCGAGGTCAGCGACGAGGGGCCGGGCATCCCGGACCCGGACGGCGCGGGGAAGCGGCCGCCGTCGGTGCTGGCGCTGGGCGGCCGGGGGCTGTTCATCGTCCGGCGGCTGGCCGCCTCGCTGACCATCCGGAACACCGGGCGGGGTACCACGGTCACCGCCCTGGTCACGGTGCCCGACCCGCGATCATGACCCGGAACCACACCTACGAGCTGACCGTCACCTGGACCGGCGACCTCGGTACCGGCACCAGCGGGTACCGCGCCTACAGCCGCGCGCACGAGGTGACGGCGCCGGGACGCCCGACGCTGTCCGGCTCGTCGGACCCGGCGTTCCGCGGCGAGCCGGACCGGTGGAGCCCGGAACAGCTGCTCGTCGCCGCGCTGAGCCAGTGCCACCTGCTGTGGTACCTGCACCTGTGCGCGGCCGACGGGATCGTGGTGACCGGCTACACCGACGTGCCGACCGGCCTGATGGCCGAGGACAGCGACGGCGGCGGGCGGTTCACCGAGATGACCCTTCGCCCTCAGGTGACGGTCGCCGCGGCGGACATGGTCGAGAAGGCGACAGCGCTCCACTCGGCGGCGCACCGCATGTGCTTCATCGCCAACTCGGTCAACTTCCCGGTTCGCCACGAACCCACGGTCACAGCGGCGTGACGTAGGCCCCGGTCAGCCCGCCGTCGACGAGGAACGCCGACGCGGTGACGAAGCTGGCGTCGTCGCTGGCGAGGAACGCCACCGCCGCGGCGATCTCCTCCGGCTGCGCGAACCGGCCCATCGGGACGTGTACCAGCCGCCGCGCGGCCCGCTCGGGATCCTTGGCGAACAACTCCATCAGCAGCGGGGTGGCCACCGGCCCGGGACACAGCGCGTTGACCCGGATGCCCTCGCGGGCGAACTGCACACCGAGCTCCCGGCTCAGTGCCAGTACCCCGCCCTTGCTCGCGGTGTAGGCGATCTGCGAGGTCGCGGCACCCATCAGCGCCACGAAGCTGGCCGTGTTGATGATCGAGCCCTTGCCCTGCCGCTGCATGTGCGGGATCGCGTACCTGCAGCACAGGTACACGCTGGTGAGGTTGACCCGGTGTACCCGCTCCCAGGCGTCCAGCCGGGTCACCAGGATCGAGTCGTCGTCGGGTGGCGAGATGCCGGCGTTGTTGAACGCGACGTCGAGGCGGCCGTGCCGCGCGACGACGCCGTCGAACAGCGCCGCCACCGAATCCTCGTGGGAGACGTCGCATGCCACGAACTCACCGTCCACTTCGGACGCCGCCTGGGTACCGGCCTCGGCGTTGAGGTCGACCATCACGACCTTCGCGCCCTCGGCGGCGAACCGGCGCGCGGTGGCCAGACCGATCCCGCTGCCCCCGCCGGTCACCACGGCCACCCGGTCCCGCAACCGTTGCACTCAACCCTCCGCGGTACTGATGAAGACGTTCTTCACGTCGGTGAACGCGGCCAGCGCATCCGGGCCCAGTTCGCGGCCGAGGCCGGACTGCTTCATCCCGCCGAACGGCGTCCAGTACCGCACCGAGGAGTGCGAGTTGACGCTCAGCGTGCCGGTCTCCACGCCCCGCGCGACCCGCAGCGCGCGGCCCACATCGCGGGTCCAGATCGAGCCGGACAGCCCGTACGGCGTGTCGTTGGCCAGCGCTACCGCTTCGGCCTCGTCGCGGAACGGCCGCACCGACACCACCGGGCCGAAGACCTCCTCGCGCCAGTGCGGCTCGCTGCCGTCGTGCGCGAGCAGAACCGTTGGCGGGTACCAGAATCCGGCGCCGTCCGGGCAGCTTCCCCGGAACGCGACGTCCGCACCGTCCACATAGGACGACATTGTGGCCCGCTGCCCCGCCGAGATGAGCGGACCCATCTGTGCCGACTCGCGCGCCGGATCCTCCACCCGCCACTGCCGCACGGCCGGTTCCAGCAACGCGAGGAAGCGGTCGTACACGCCTGCCTCGACGAGGATCCGCGAGCGCGCGCAGCAGTCCTGCCCGGCGTTGTCGAACACGCCGGCGGGCGCCGCGGCCGCCGCGGCTGCCAGGTCGGCGTCGGCGAACACGAGGTTCGCGCTCTTGCCGCCCAGTTCCAGCGTCACCCGCTTCACCTGCTCGGCGCAGCCGGCCATGATCTGCTTGCCGACCTCGGTCGAACCGGTGAAGCACACCTTGCGTACCGCCGGGTGGGTGACGAACCGTTGCCCCACCACGGATCCGCGGCCCGGGACGACGGTGAAGACGCCCTCCGGAATCCCGGCCTCGACAGCCAACTCGCCGAGTCTCAGCGCGGTCAGCGGGGTCACCTCGGCCGGCTTGAGTACCACGGTGTTGCCGGCGGCCAGCGCGGGCGCGAAGCCCCAGCCGGCGATCGGCATCGGGAAGTTCCACGGCACGATCACTGCGACCACGCCGAGCGGTTCGTGGAAGGTGAGGTCCACCCCGCCCGGTACCGGGATCTGCCGGCCGGTCAGCCGTTCCGGCGCCCCGGCGTAGTAGTCGAGGACATCGCGGACGTTGCCGGCTTCCCAGCGCGCGTTGGAAATCGTGTGCCCCGAGTTACGGACTTCCAGCAGCGCCAGTTCTTCTATGTGACTGTCCACAGTGGACGCGAACCGGCGCAGCAGCCGCGCGCGCTCGCCGGGCGCGACGGCGCGCCAGGTCTCGAAAGCGGCCGCCGCCCGCGCGATGGCGCCGTCCACCTCCGCCGGGGAGGTCGGCGGGACGTGCGCGACGACCTCCCCGGTCGCCGGGTTGATCACATCCATGGGTTAAAGCCTCTCGAAGCCACGGAACAGCTCCCAGTCGGTGACCGCGGCGTCGAAGGCGGCCAGCTCCACCCGGGCGTTGTTGGCGTAGTGCTCGACGACGTCGTCGCCGAACGCCTGCCGGGCCCGGGTGCTTCCCTCCCACAGCTGCGCGGCCTCGCGCAGCGTCGCCGGTACCCGCGGTGCGCTCTCGTCGGTGTACGCGTTGCCGGCGTAGGGCTCCTCCAGGGGCAGCTCGTTCTCGATGCCGTACAGCGCACCGGCCGCCATGCCGGCCACCGCCAGGTACGGGTTGACGTCGCCGCCGGGTACCCGGTTCTCGAACCGCAGCCCGGTCGGGGTGTGCCCGACGACCCGCAACGCGCAGGTGCGGTTGTCGCTACCCCAGCGCACCGCGGTCGGCGCGAACGACCCCGGCTGGAATCGCTTGTACGAGTTCACGTTCGGCGCGTACAGCAGGGTGAACTCGCGCATCGTCGCGAGCATCCCGGCCAGAGAATGGCGCATCACCGCCGACATGTCGTGCCCGCTTGGTGTGGCAGGAGCGGCGAACACCGCCCGGCCGGTGTCGCGCGCCCGCAACGAGAAGTGGATGTGGCAGGAGTTGCCCTCGCGCTGGTTCGGCTTGGCCATGAAGGTCAGCGCCAGGCCCTCCTGCGCCGCGATCTCCTTGGCGCCGTTCTTGTAGATGACGTGGTGGTCGGCGCAGGCCAGCGCCTCGTCGTAGCGGAAGGCGATCTCGTGCTGGCCGAAGTTGCACTCCCCCTTGGCGCTCTCCGGGCGCAGCCCGGCCCGGGCCATCTCCCGCCGGATGCGCCGCAGCAGCGGTTCGACCCGGGCGGTGCCCAGCAGCGAGTAGTCCACGTTGTACTGGTTGACCGGCGTGAGGTCGCGGTACCCGCGGTTCCAGGCCTCCTCGTATGAGTCCCGGTACACGATGAACTCCAGCTCCGTGCCGGCGAAGGCGCGCAGGTTCCGGGCGGTCAGCCGGTCGAGCTGCCGGCGCAGGATCTGCCGGGGCGAGGCCGCCACCGGGGTACCGTCGAACCAGGTCAGGTCGGCGAGCAGCAACGCGGTCGCGGGGTGCCACGGCGCCAGGCGCAGGGTCGCGAGGTCGGGCACCATCGCGAAGTCGCCGTACCCGCCGGACCAGCTGGACATCGCGTACCCGTCGACGGTGTTCATCTCCACGTCGACGGCCAGCAGGTAGTTGCAGCCCTCGCTGCCCTCGGCGGCGACGGTCTCCACGAAGTGCCGCGCGTCGAACCGCTTGCCCTGCAACCTGCCCTGCATGTCGACGATCGCGAGGACCACCGTGTCGATCGCGTTCTCGCCGGTGTGGGACGACGCGGCGGCCAGCTCGTCCAGCGTGATCATCTGGCCAACCCTACCCGGCCTCCACCTCCCCGGCCTCGACCGGCGTGGTGGTCGCCGCGCCGAAGTCGATCGCGGCGCTCACCGCGATGCCGTACGAGGCCACGGCTGGATCCGGAACAATCGCGCTCATCGACGCCTCCTCGGTCGAGGATGTGCGCCCGATGATCCGCTTGCCGTCGATGCCTGTCAACGGATCTCAACACGCCGGTCGACCTGGCGTTGCGTCGTGTCGCGGTCAGTACCCGACGGTGAGGGGGAGCCAGCCACTGACGCCGTACCAGTGGCCGCCGGTGCGCAGGTGGTCGACCATCGCGCGGTCCAGCGTGGTCCGGTGGGGCAGCTCGTCGAGCCGGTCCGGTACCCGGACGAAGACGTGCCCCAGGATCTCCTCGTCGTCGGGCGCCTGCGGCACGTGGGCGATCCGGAACCGGCGCTGGAAGCGCAGGATGTTCGACTCCGCCGGCAGGTACCGGGCCAGCTGCTCGTCGAGCAGCCAGGAGTGGCAGGTCGCCACCGCGTACCGCTCCTGCGGGAAGTGCTGCGCGAAGAACCGGCCCGCCTGGCGGAGCGAGTCGTCGCAGGCGGTCGGGCTCAGCGGCCCGTAGAACCGGGGTATGTGGATGTTGAGCGCCGGGTCGCCCGGGCCGCACGGCAGGCCGGCCTCGGCGACCGCGCGACCGAGGACCTCGTTGAGCCGGTCCCGCTGGAACTGCAGCCGGCCGAGCTGGTACAGCGTGCCGCGGAAGTGCAGGGCGAGCCAGGTGGCGAGGTCGAGACCGGGGGTACCGTGCCGGCGCCGGTGCCGCGCCATCGCCCGGCCGAGGTCGGCGAGGGTCAGCCGGGAGATCCGCTCGGGGATGCCGTGCCGCCGGTGGTACTCCCGGACGTCCGGCAGCGCCGCGAGCAGGACGTAGACGGGGAAGTACCGGCGCAGCTCGCCGAGCTCCTCGGGCAGCTCGGCCCGCGGGGGCGGCAGGTCGACCTCACCCATCCCCCGCACCAGCTCGCCGGTGAGCTGTTCGAGCAGCGGCCACCACTGCGGCGTCGGGCGAAGGGCGATCACGTCGTCGATGTCCTCGTGCGGTACCGCGAGCTCCACCAGTACCGCCGGCAGCTCCTCCGGCGACGGTAGGCGGACGGTCATGCGTCCACCCGGTACAGCCGCTGGCCCTGCGGCCCGACGGCGACCGGCGGCTGGCCGGCCGAGATCGACCACGACCCGGGAAACTCCAGGATCCACCGGGCGTGGTACCTGGCCAGGAGCGCCCGCCGGGTGGCCGGGTCGGTCTGGCGGGCGTGGATGTGCGCGAGGTCGCGCCAGCGCTGCCGCTGGTCGGGCAGGAACGGGTCCGGCCACGCGGGCGGGATCGTCCGGGCACCGTAGCCGGGCAGCGTCCGGATCGCGCTGTAGTCGTCGGTGACCACGACGTCGCCGGGGCGGATGTACGGCGTGACCCAGGAGTAGTCCGGCCAGTTGCTGGCGTACCTCGCCACAGGCCGGGGTACCCACGCGCGGGGTACCGCGTCGAGCAGGTGCGGGCTCTCCACGGCGAAGCCGGCCAGCAGCGCGAGGGCGCTGAGCGCCGCCCAGCCCCGGCGTACCGGGCCGGCGGCGGGCGCGGCCAGCTCGACGGCGAGGGCGAGCTGGGCGGCCAGGATCGCGGCAGGCTCCATGCGGCCCAGCGCGTAACGCCCGGTCAGCCCGCCGACCACGACCAGCACCAGAGCGGCCAGGAACAGCAGGACGAGCGGGTCGCGCGGACTGCGCCGGGCGCGCAGCCACAACGGCGGCAGTGCGACCAGAACCAGGCCGTAGTAGAGCCAGGGGCGGTCGTAGAGGGCGCGGTGGATGTCGTCCAGCCCGGTCGCGCCGAACAGCGCGAAGAAGGGGTAGTACGGCCAGACCAGCACGAGCGCCAGCCATCCGGCGGTGGCCGCGGCGAGCCACCGCCATGTCGCCCGCGGCAGGGTACCGATCCGCGCGATCACCAGCGCGGCCGCGCCGAGCGCGGCGAACGCGAACGTGAACGGATGGGTCAGCGCCAGGACCGCGGCGAGCAGCCCGAGTCCGAGGTAGCGCGGCCCGGACGGCGGCCGGTCGAGGGTACGGATCAGCCAGGCCCAGAACACCAGCGTCAGGGCGAGCGCCAGGGTGCTCGGGTACGCGGCGGTCAGCGGCAGCGACCACAGCTGGAAGAAGCCGCTCCACACCCGGGGCCGGGGCCCCCACAGCAGCAGCACGGACAGCAGCGCCAGCAGCGGCGCCAGCCGGCGCGGGGTCAGCGCCGTGACGAACGCGCGCAGCCCGTACAGGAGCAGGGCGATCACCACCGGGCCGGCAGCGGCGAACAGCACGATCGTGGACCGGCCGGTCGCCATGCCGATCAGAGCCAACAGGACGGTGTACGGCGTGTAGTAGGCGCTGGGCCCGGGCGCGTCGACGAGCGGGTTGCCCGGGTTGGTGAGGTCGTACCGCAGCCGGTCGACGGTCGCGAGATGGATGCCGAGGTCGCCCGACCAGGGGTGGCGGATCGCGAACGCGACCGAGAGCAGCAGCACCGCACCGGCCGCGTACCAGTACGGATCCCGGCCCGCCGGGGTCGGCGTCGGCACGGGCCCGCCCACCGGCGTCCGGTGGGCGACGACGGTTTTCGGCTCCTCCACCACCGATTCGTTCACGGCTGCCCCGCCAGCTCGGGTTCGCGGGTCGGCCGGCTGCGGCGGCGGAGCAGGTAGCGCACCGCCAGGGCGACCGCGCCGAGCACCAGCAGCCCGTCGATCACGTACCCGGGTGCCTTGGACAGCGTGGCGAGCCCGTTGCCGCTGGGCAGGATGAGCAGCATGGCCGGGGTGACGAGCAGGCCCACCAGGTACCGGCGGCGGTCGTCGGTGAGCCCGTACGCGAGCACCGCCAGCGGGGCCAGCGCGTACCAGGGAAATGCGACCGGGGCGAGCAGGACGACCGCGAGCAGCGCCAGCCCCACCGCGACGACCACGTGATCCGGCCGGGTCCGGCCGCGCGCCCACCACCACAGGCCGACCAGTACGGCGGCGAGCGCCACGAGCCCCAGCAGCCGGAAGGCGGCGACCGCGTGGTGGGCCAGCCCCGGCTGCCCGGCCAGCGACAGGGCCCGGGCGGCGCCCATGCCGACCCCGGTCGGGATCGAGGTCCACTCGACGACGAGCCGGGCGGTGTTGGACAGCGCGGACAGCCAACCCAGCCCGTACCCGGTCAGCGCCCACAGCACGCCGTACGCCCCGACGATGCCGAGCGACGCGACCGCGGCGGCCCGGATGACCGGCCACCAGCGCCGGTCGGCCACGAGCAGCAGAGCCAGGAACGGCAGCACGACCAGCGCGGTGGCCTTCACCGCCACGGCGAGGCCGAGCAGTGCCCCGGCGACGAGCGGCCGGGTGGCTGTCGGGGGCAGCGTGACGGCAGCCGCGACGGCCGCGAGGATCAGCCCGGCCAGCAGCGCGTCGTTGTGCGCCCCGGACAGCGCGTGTACCAGTACCAGCGGGCTGAGCAGCCCGAGCCAGGCGGCCCGGACGGGATCGGTACCCAGGGCCCGCGCCAGCCGGTGCCCGGCCCACCCGACCAGCGCCATGCCGGCGAGCGCGACGAGCTTGAACAGCCCGACAGCGACCACGATGTTCCGGCTCGCCGCTGCGGCACCGGAGATGACCAGCCACAGCGGCCCGTACGGGCTCGGCGTGAACCGCCACATCCGCGGCACCGTGGACAGCCACGGGCACGGCAGGTTCGCCGCGCCGTTCGCGTACGGGTCCATCCCGTGCGTGACGAGGCTGCCCTGGCAGGCGTAGGCGTACACGTCGCGACTGGCCAACGGCAGGCTGACCAGTACCGGCAGCGCCCACAGCGCGCCGGTCACCAGCAGCCAGCGCAGCCCGACACCGGACAGGCGCCGGCCGAGGACCAGCCAGGCGCCGGTGAGCAGGACCGTGCCGGCGAGCCAGGTGGGCAGCGCGATCCAGCGCTGCCCGGAACGCGCGCCGGCCACCGCGAGCAGCAGCGCACCGGCCAGCCCGCCGTACCTCAGCGCGGCGGTGGCCACGGGGGTCCGGGACGCGGCATCCACCTGATGGTTCCAGACCTTCCCTAGCGCGGGCGGACACGGGGTACGACCGCAGATGATAGGTCCCGGTACCCCGCGCGGCGTCCCCGGTAACCACCGGCGCGCTGCATAGGTCGCCCAGCCGCGGACACACCGCGGCAAGCGCGCCGCGGCTGGGCCCGCCGCCGGCACCAGCGGTACCCCGGTACCAGCGGCGTCGGTTACCGGGTCTACCAGCCCGAGGATGGGAGAACCGTGAAAGCCCGGCGCCGGGCCGGCAACTCTCATCGAAGTCTCATGCTGGGCGGGGCACACTCTGCCCAGGCAGGAACGGAGGCTGACGTGCGCATTCTCGTCGTCGACGACGAAATCAAGCTGGTTCGGGCGCTGCGTCGCGGGCTGGAGCGGGAGGGGCACGCCGTCGACGTCGCGGTCACCGCGGCCGAGGCGCTGTACCACGCATGCGAGCGCGACTACGACGCGATCCTGCTCGACGTCATGCTTCCGGGTTCCGGCGACGGCACCGGGCCCGGTGACCAGGCGCCGGCCGGTACCTTCGCCGGTGTGGAGGTGTGCCGGACGTTGCGCGCGCGGGGCCGTTGGGTGCCCATTCTCATGCTGACCGCCCGGGACACGGTCGGCGACCGGGTCCGCGGGCTGGACGCCGGGGCGGACGACTACCTGATCAAGCCGTTCGCGTTCGCCGAGTTGCTGGCCCGGCTGCGGGCGCTGGTCCGGCGCGGTGCCCCGGAGCGGCCGGTACGGCTGCGTGTCGAAGACGTCGAGCTGGACCCGGCGGCCCGCACGGTGACCCGCGACGGCCGGCCGGTCGACCTGTCGCCGAAGGAGTTCGCGCTGCTGGAGTTCCTCATGCGCCACCCGGGCGAGGTGGTCAACCGGCGGCGGATCCTGGAGAACGTCTGGGCCTACGACTACGACGGGCTGTCCAACGTCGTGGACGTCTACGTCGGGTACCTGCGCCGCAAGCTGGAGCGGCCGTTCGAACGGCCGCTGATCCGCACCGCGCGCGGCGTCGGGTACGGGGTGGGGTGAGCCGGTGCGGCTGCCGATCAGGGTTCGGCTGACCGCCTCGTACACGGCGCTGCTCGTCGTCGTGCTGACCGTGCTCGGCGCGTACCTGGTCCAGCGGATGCACGCCGACCTGGCCGGGGACATCGACCGGTCGCTGGCCAGCCGGTCCGCGCAGATCGCCGCGAGCGTGCGCGCCGGCGGCGAGTTCACCGAGGTCAGCAACGCCGCCCTGTCCGGCCTGTCGAGCAGCGACTCCGGCGCGCAGCTGCTGTCCGCGACCGGGACGGTCGTCGAGGCCTCCGACGACCTCATCGCGCGCCAGCCGATGATCTCCCCGGCCCAGCTGGCAGAGGTCCTGGGTGGGCAGACGCTGCTGGCCACCGGCCGGCTGCCCGGATCGCCCACGGCGCTGCGGGTCCTGGCCCGGACGGTGCAGGCCGGCGGGCAGGTGCGGGTGCTCGTCCTGGGCACCTCGCTCGCCGTGGCCGACGCCGCGGTACACCGGCTGGTGGTCATCCTGCTCACCGGCGGCCCGCTGGCGCTGCTGGTCGCCGCGGCCACCGGCTGGTGGGTGGCCGGGCTCGCGCTGCGCCCGGTGGCCGCGGTCGCGGACAAGGCCCGGGAGATCAGCGTCGACCGGCTGGACGAGCGGGTACCGGTACCCGGTACCGCCGACGAGGTCGGCCGGCTGGCCGAGACGTTCAACGCGATGCTGGACCGGCTCGAAGCCGGGGTCGAGACGCAGCGGCGGCTGATCGCCGACGCCTCCCACGACCTGCGCACCCCGCTGGCCGTCATGCGTTCGGAGCTCGACGTGGCGCTGGCCGCCGGCGACCTGGCGCCGGACGCGGCGGAGGTCCTCGCGAGCACGGCCGAGGAGGTCGAACGGATGAGCCGGATGGTGGACAACCTGCTCGCGCTCGCGCAGGCCGACCAGGGCGCGCTGGAGCTGTTCGTGCGCCCGGTGGACCTGCGGGACGTGGCCGAGTCGACGGCCGCGACGCTGCGCCCGCTGGCCGCCGCGAAGGGCCTGACCATCGAGGTCACCGGTACCGCCGCCGTGGTGGACGGCGATCGGGAGCGGCTCGGCCAGGTGGTCAGCAACCTCGTCGACAACGCGGTCAAGTACACGGCGCTTGGCGGGATCCGCCTGCGGGCGTGGCAGGAGGGCGCCGAGGCCGGGATCACCGTCACCGACAGCGGGCCGGGCATCCCGCCCGACGAGCTGACCCGGGTGTTCGGCCGCTTCTACCGGACCGACACCGCGCGCAACCGGACGGTGGAGGGCAGCGGGCTGGGCCTCGCGATCGCCGAGGAGATCGTGCACGCCCACGGCGGGCGGATCTGGGCCGACCGGGACGCCGGCGGCGGTACCCGGGTCTGCTTCGCCCTGCCGGCGGGCGACCGGACGCTCTCCTAGACCAGGCGCCGTTGATCGCGAGGAGTACCGCCACCACGAACGGGATGCCGGTCGACAGGACGAGCAGCACGAGCATTCCCACGCCGGGACGCTTGGGGAGATAGGTCCGTAAATGCGGACCGAGCTGGCGCTGGTATGCCAATGCCGCCACATCAGGCGGTAACTGCACGCCGCCGAGCGCTGTCTAGGGGGTCATGGCCGGGGCTCCGATCATGGGGGTCCGGGCAGCCTACCCTGTGGGGATGCCGGAATCCGACCCCTGGGAGGTCGCCGTGGTGGGAGGCGGGCCGGCCGGCCTGGCGGCCGCGCACGCCGCGGCCCGCGCCGGCGCCCGTACCCTCGTGCTGGAACGCGCGCAGCATCCGCGGTACAAGACGTGCGGCGGCGGCCTGGTCG
>WNGL01000834.1_pt1 | contig 37045 bp, 18 predicted proteins | sample 5400591 | NCBI WGS metagenome assembly WNGL01 (sample SAMN13153377, study PRJNA577476) | soil metagenome | isolation source: 80 cm soil or saprolite under Garry oak tree replicate 1 | place: USA:California | collected 2016-06-15
GCCACCCGCTCAGGAGTCTTTGCCGCCTGCGCTTCAAACAAGCTGGCGATGGTTTCTCCCGCCGGATAGGCGCGCGCCGTGCCATTCCATTCCACCAGCAAGCGTTGGCGCTCCTCCCCGGACAGGATGCGCAGTTCATCGATCGGCTTCTCCGGACGCGACATCGCGTCCGCCAACAATACCCGGAACTGTGCCGCCAAACGGGCCACTGCTTCTCGCGAATAGCGATTCGCGTCGTAGTGAAACTCCAGACCCAGTTCCTCGGCCCTGCGCACCGCCACCAGCTTGATCTTGTAGCGCTCGGTGCAGCTATACAGCTGCACAACTTTCATCCCCAACTCCCCGGGCGGAGCTTTCTCTTTTAAATCGAGGTACTCGAACCCAATCGGTAGATAGTTCAAGCTTCCATTTTCGATTTGGTTCCAGGAGAAGGTGTCTTGCCACTGGGCGATTTCGCAAGTGGTCTCTCGCACACTCGTCATAAGCTGACTGAATGCTGCGTGTGAATCGAGTTGCGAACGGACCGGCAAGTGTTTAGACAGGGCGCCGAGAGTGCGCTTAAGCTCTTCATGGCGGCGGCTGTCGAATGTGGCACCTACGGTCATGTCGGCCTGCCCAGTGATTCGCCACAGCAGAACCTGCCAGCAGGCCAGCAGGAAGTCTGAAGCAGCCGAGTTCTGTTGGCCAGCGATTTCATCGATCTTTCTCACCGTGGTCGAATCAAGGACCAGCGTAAACATCGCCGGGGAAAATAGCTCTGCGGCTTTTTCGAAAGGCAACGCAAAGGACGCGAGCAGGGAAGGGTCGGCGGACCGCCAGTAATCACGCCAGTATTCACGACCAGCCTTCGTGTCTTCGGATTGGAGCAGTTCATGTTGCCACTCGCTAACATCGACGAACTGCATGATCTCATCCGCAGAGGGCGCCGCCTGGCCGGAATATTCATCGGCAATTCCTTTTGCCAGAAGAATCAAGCTGGCTGAGTCGGCTGACAATGCGGGCAGGCTCAAGAACAAAACCTGCCGCTCGGGAGCGGTTATCAGCAGCCTCGCAATCAGCGCAGGCTCGCGCTCGAGATTGAAAGGGCGTGCTTTCAGGTTTTCGAACTGCTCGCTTACCTGCCCTTCGTTGCTGTCCTCAACCAGCTCCCACGAGAAACTGTTGACGTCGGAGATCACTTGGAACGGCGAAGTCACGCCGGGCTGGCGAACGTATATGGTCCGTAAAATCTCGTGACGAGCTACGACCTGAGCGATTGCGTTCTTCAGTCGGCCGGGGTCGACCGGCCCGTACAGTTGCAGGGCGCACTGCACTATATACGGCGGGCTTTCAGACGCGCGTTCGAACACCCACACTTGCTCCTGCATCGGTGAGAGGCGATACGCAGCGGTAACCGGTTTCTCCACTTTGATAGCTCCTAAAACTTATCGAATGGTGCAGCCCTACTCGGCCGGTACTTTGGCGGTCCTGCGCCGCACCTTCAATTTGCGCAAGCTGACTTCTTCGAACTCTTTGTGCTCGCCCGCGCGTTGCTGTTTTTCATTCTGTGCAAGCAGTTCGGCAAGCGCGCTGAGGTTGGCTTCTGGCATGGCGGCAATCGCATGCAGCAGAGTCTCGTACTGGTTGGCCATGCGCAGGATCGTCTGCGGATCGAAAAGGCCGGACTTGTACATCCAGCGTTGCGTGAGGCTTCCCTCTTTTTCTCTGACGAACAGTACCATGTCCAATCGCGAGGTGATTGAAGACGGGAACGATTCGATTGCCAGGCCCGTGGTGCGCATTTCCTGTTGAGTCGCGTTCTCCATCACGAAGAGCACTTGGACGAGCGGGTTGTGGCTCAGAGTGCGCTGAGGCTGGAGTTCTTCCACCAGCTTTTCGAAGGGCAAGTCCTGGTGCGCATACGCTCCCAGCGCGGTCTCGCGCACGCGCTCCATCAATTCGCGGACATTCATGTCTGGTGAGAGCCTTGTCCGAACCGGCAGCAGGTTCACAAAAAAGCCGATCAGCTGCTCAGTTTCCGCCGAGTTGCGGTTAGCGAGGTCGGTGCCGACCACGATGTCCTCGCACCGGGCATAAAACGAAAGGAGAACCTGACATGCCGCGAGCAGGGTCATATATAAGGTGGCACCAGTTTCGCGACTGAGCGCACGCAGCGAATCGGCGAGGCGTTTGGGAACAGGTTGGGAGTGCAGCGCGCCTCGATAATCGGCAATCTCCGGCCTCGGCCGGTCGGTCGAAAGCTCCAGCACCGGTGGAGCACCATCCATCTGCATCTTCCAGTATGCGAGTTGACGCTCGAGGACTTCGCCCTGCAGCCACTGCCGTTGCCAGACGGCGTAATCGGCATATTGAATCTTAAGTTCGGGGAGGGGCGACGCCTCACCTGCGCAGAACGCCTCGTATAGTGTCGCCAGCTCATTCATCAGAATTCGATTCGACCATCCGTCGGTCACGATGTGGTGCGTGTCCAGCAGTAGTACGTGATCTTGCTCCCCGAGGCGCAGCAACGTCGTGCGGAGCAACGGCCCTTTCGACAAGTCGAACGGCCGTCCCGTTTGTTCCGCCGCTCTGCTACGGGCTTCGGCTTCGCGATGCGCTTCGGGCAGAGCCGTTAGGTCACGGATGGGAATAGCGATTTTGGATTCCGGCGCGATTACCTGAACGGGTTCATCGTCCACCGCGGCGAAGGTCGTGCGCAGAATTTCATGCCGGCGCACAATTTCATTCAGAGCCTGCTCAAGCGCATCAACCCGCAACGATCCTTTCATGCGAAGCGTGAGGGGGACGTTGTACGACGGATCCGCCGGATTGAGTTGGTGCACGAACCACAACCGCTGCTGCGCAAACGAGAGCGGCAGGTGTTGACCGCGAGCCGCACGCACCAGAGGCGGAACCTGCAGGCCTGTTTCCTCGCGCTGTAACGACTCGACGCGCTGCGCGAGTCCGGCAACCGTGGGCGCCTCGAACAGAGTGCGCAGTGGCAATTCGATCTGGAGCACCTGCCGGACGCGCGATACGACCTGGGTCGCCAACAGCGAATGTCCGCCCAGATCGAAGAAGTTGTCTTCAATCCCGACCCGTTCCAGCCGGAGCACTTCCGCCCAAACGTTCGCCAAGACCTCTTCAACCGGCGTGCGGGGTGCGACGTACTTTCCTTCCAGATGTGGTCGCGAGGCCTCGGGTGCCGGCAACGCCTTGCGGTCCACCTTGCCGTTCGGCGTCAGCGGCAAGGATTTCAGAAGCACAAACGCGGAGGGTACCATGTACTCAGGCAATTTCTGATCCAAGTGGCGCCGCAGTTCAGGCACAAGCACGCGCGCCACCTTCGCCTGAAGCGGATCGTTCGCGTAGTTTTCCCAGTTGGCGGATTGCTTAATGGCAGGGCAAGGCAGCGCTATACTCGCACCGGGTTTGCGAAAAAGAACATTGCATAGTCCGCGCGCACCATTTTCCGCGTAACCGACCTCCACCGAATATCCAAGGTCTTGGCCAAGATTACACAATTGATCCAGTTCGACTGCCTGAGCTCGCAACTCAGGGAAGCGATCGCGCCATTGGCCAGCAGTCGCTGGGCCGTCGGATTGCTCGAGCCATCTCGAGGTGTGCAGTTCTGCCCAAACGCGCGCATCCGGGACCGAGAGAAGGCCGATTGCAGTTGGACGCTCGTTCTCCAACGCCCCGCGGAGACTGGACAGGCTCAGCCCATCTTTTTCCCAATCCAGATATTTTATGTTGTTGTCGAGCGGCAGGTTTTCTGGATTGCCGATTTCCAGCACAACATCGTAGCGGAACTGGTTCATCTCGGTAAGGTAGCGGCCGCGTTTGATCTGGACGTCGGCTCGCAAGCTAGGCTCCATGTGTTCTGCCAACGCCTGGAAAAACGCGGGATCGATAACCAGTTCTTCCTCCTGAGCCACCTGCTTTTCGACGCGCTGTTGCAGTTTGTCACGGGGCATGGTTGCGGGAGCCTGAGCTAGTTCGACCGCAGCGCGGAAGGCCTTGAGTTGCATCAGATTGCGAACGTCGCCCAGGAAAATCTTGCCGCTGGGCGAAAGCGCCCCCAGCGCGCTCTGGAGCACCTGGACAAGGTAATCGATATTCGGGAAGTACTGGACGACGGAGTTAAGTATGATCAGGTCGTATGCGCCCTTTTCGATTCCGCTGAAATCATCCGCGGCGCGGCGTTCCACCGAAACCTGCGGAAGATCAAGGCGGCGCAATTGCCCGCCCACATAGTCAATCGCAACCTGAGAAAAATCCGCGCCACGATACACTTTGCATTGTGGGGCGATACGGAAAAGCAACAATCCGGTTCCGCAGCCGATTTCGAGAACGCGCTTCGGCTTCAACGAAAGAATGCGCTCAACCGTGCAGTCCACCCACTCCTGCATCTCTTCTTGCGGAATTGGCTTTCCGGTATAGCTGCTGTCCCAGCCCGTTATGTTAGAAATACCGAGATCAGGATTGGCGCCCTGGCGATAGCTCTCTTCGAACGTCATCTGCCATTGCGACACCTGTTCCTGGCTGGAACCTTCTTCCTGCCGGGCCTGGTATTCGGGATCGGCAACCACATAGGCCACCAGTTGCTTATTGCCGGGCTCGTCCTCGCGAGCGATGACTACGCTTTGTTGCACGCCGGTGTACTCGTTGAGCACCGACTCGATCTCACCCAGTTCGATTCGGAAGCCGCGCACCTTGACCTGGTGATCCATGCGGCCGAGGTACTCGATGTTTCCGTCCGGCAAGTAGCGGGCGAGGTCGCCGGTCTTGTAGAGACGTGATCCAGAGTCCGCGCTGAAGGGATTGCGAATGAATTTTTCTACCGTGAGCTCGGGACGATTGAGATATCCACGTGCCAACCCCATGCCGCCGATGTGCAACTCGCCCGCGATACCGACTGGAACAGGCTGCAAGTGCTGATCGAGAATGTAGAGCTGTGTGTTCGCAATGGGTCGGCCGATCGGGACCGAAGCCGACGCCCGGTGCGCCCCATTTGCCTTGTACACGCAGCAGCCGACTACCGTTTCGGTCGGGCCGTATTCATTGATCAGCACGGTTTCCGGTGCGTTATCGAGCCAGAAGCGGACCGTGTCGGTCAGCAGGTTCTCGCCTCCAATGATGAAGGAGCGAACCCGGTTCCGCGCCTCCGAAGGCTTCAGTTGTTTGCCCAGCAATTCGAGATGAGCGGGCGTGATCTTAACCAGTGCGCGATCGGAACCGTTCCGCAGGGCCGACGTCAGAGCTTCGACGCCTGCTTCTTCCGGCAGTAACTCGACGGTCGCGCCGCAGACTAAAGGAGCGTAGAGCGCGGTTACGGTAAGGTCGAAAGAAAGCGAGCTATGCAGAGGGACCGGACCGCCCGGGCGCACGCCATAGGCCTTCGTGCACCACGCCAGGTAGTTCGTCAGGCCACGGTGCAGGATCATCGCGCCCTTGGGCCGGCCTGTTGAACCTGAAGTGTAGATCACGTAGGCGAGATTGTCGGGCGTAGCGCCGCTCACGAAATTTTCTGAGTTGCGAGTCGCGATCTCGCTCCAGCTCTTGTCCACGCACACCACTTCGGAGGCATGCTCAGGCAGGCTCTCCAACAGGCGCTCCTGGGTGAGCAGAACTTTGCTTCCGCTGTCCTCGAGCATGAATCCAAGCCGCTCTTTGGGGTAGGTGGGATCAATAGGGACGTAAGCACCGCCCGCCTTCAAAACTCCGAGCAGCGCCACCACCACATCCGCGGTCCGTTCCATGCATACGGCAACCAGACTTTCGGGGCCGATGCCTCGTTCACGCAAATATTGCGCGACTTGGTTGGCACGTTGGTTCAGTTCCCAGAAGGTGAGCCGTTCGCGCCCTGCGATAACCGCTAAGGCCTCAGGCGTGCGGTCGACCTGCGCCTCAAACATTTCCGAAACCAGGGCGCGCGGGCACTCGACTGCGGTCTGATTCCACTCCACCAGGAGTTGCTGACGTTCTTTGTCGGAGACCAGAGGCAGTTCGTCGATCGCTCGATCCGGATTCGCGACTGCTCCACGCAGCAGCGTCTCGAAATGTCCGAACATCCGCTTGATGGTCGAGGCATCGAACAGATCGGTGTTGTATTCGAGTGCACAGATCAGGCCGTCAGCGGATTCACGCAGAAATACGGTGAGGTCAAATTTCGAGGTCCGGCTGCTGGCGGACATGGGCGTGAGCGTTAGCCCGGCCAGTTCGAACGGGGGCATGGGCGCGTTCTGCAGGACGAACGAGACTTGGAACAACGGGTTGTGGCTGAGACTACGTTCGGGCGAAAGCTCCTCGACCAATTTTTCAAATGGGAGGTTCTGATGAGCGTAGGCGCCGAGAGCCACTTCACGCACCTGCTTGAGCAGCTCACGGAACGACGGCTTCCCGGACAAATCGGTGCGCAGCGCCAACGAGTTCACGAAGAACCCAACCAGGTTCTCCAATTCGCCGGAAACACGGTTGGCAATCGGCGAGCCTACCACGATGTCATCTTTGCCGGTGTAGCGCGAAAGCAGAGTCTGAAATGCGGCGAGAAGCGTCATGAATAACGTCACGCCTTCTTTGCGGCTCAGAGTGATGAGTTCTTTGACCAGCGTCGGCGAAATTTGTTCCCTGACAAAAGCGCCGCTGAAAGTCTCAACCGCAGGTCGTGGCCGGTCGGTTGGCAAATCGAGAGTTGCGGGCGCTCCGGCGAGTTGCTTCTTCCAGTAGGCAAGTTGCTTTTCGAGAACTTCCCCCTGCAGCCACTGGCGCTGCCAGAGCGCAAAGTCGGCGTACTGGATCTGTAACTCGGCGAGTTGCGAAGGAACGCCTTGCAGTCGAGACTGGTACAGCGCCGCAATTTCTTGCGAGAAGACGCCCATCGACCAGCCATCGCCAGCGATGTGATGAATCACCAACACTAGTACGTGATCGTCGGAACCCAGACAGATGAGGCGCGCGCGCAGCATCAGGTCGGTCGCCAGGTTGAACGGGCGCTGCGCCTCTTCGTGCGCCAGGCGCTGACCCTCGGCCGCGCGCACATCGTCAGCCAGCGAGGTGAGGTCTACGAGCGGTAACAAGATCTTTTCCGCAGGCGCAATTACCTGGACGGGCATACTGTTGATGACCTGGTAGGTTGTCCGCAAGACTTCATGCCGGCGCAGGATCTCGGTCAGCGTCCACTGGAGCGCCTCGAAGTCCAGAGGACCGCTTAGACGGATCCCAAGAGGAATGTTGTACAACGGGTTGCTCGGCTCCAGCTGATCCAGGAACCAGAGGCGTTGCTGAGCGAAGGAAAGTGGCAGGGCACCGCCGCGGGAGGCGGGGCGAATTTCTGGCACCTGCAATCCACCACCCTGCCGTCGCAACCCCTCGACTCGCTCCGCAAGGCCCGCCACCGTGGGTGTTTCGAACAGCGCGCGCAACGGTAGCTCGGTCACAAGCGCCTGGCGTACGCGCGAGACAACTTGCGTGGCCAGCAGGGAGTGCCCACCCAGTTCGAAAAAGTCATCGTGAACGCCAACTCGGTCGCGCTGCAGGATTCCCGCCCAGATGTTTGCCAGGACCTCTTCGACGGGTGTGCGTGGCGCAACGTAACTCTCTTGCCGCGAACCGGAGTCGTCGGGTGCCGGAAGGGCTTTGCGGTCAACCTTTCCGTTGGCTGTCAGCGGCAGAGCACTCATGGCTACGAATGAGGACGGCACCATGTAGTCGGGCAGCTTCTCGCGAAGATAGGCCGCCACTTCCGCATTCGGAACCGACGAGCCAGTTGGCACGATATAGGCGACGAGTCGCTTCTGCCCGGGTATATCTTCGCGAGCGATCACGGCCGCTTCACGGATCGCAGGGTGCTCGGCCAGGACCGCCTCGATCTCGCCTAACTCAATTCGGAAGCCGCGAATCTTGACCTGCTCATCGATCCGCCCGAGGAACTCCAGATTGCCATCCGGAAGGTAGCGCACCAGGTCGCCGGTTCGATAAAGCCGCGCACCAGGCTCATTGCTAAACGGATTGGGGATGAATTTCTCAGCAGTGAGTTCCGGGCGATTGCGGTAACCACGTGCCAAACTCGCGCCACCAAGGCACATTTCCCCGGGAACACCGATCGGCACTGGCTGACGATTACGGTCGAGAACATAGACCTGCACGTGATCGATTGGGCGGCCAATTGGAGGAGCCATGTCGCTGTCGGAGGCCGGGACCAGCGTCCACGTCGCGCATACGCTGTTCTCGGTCGGCCCATACAGGTTGTACAGCGAGAAGGGGAGCGGGCTGCGAGGCGCGCGATGCAGTTTGTCGCCTGCAGTGTGCAGAAGACGCAGGCGGGAGTGCTTTGGCCAGTCTTCTTCCAAGACAGCTTCAGCCAGTGGCGTGGGCAAGAAAGTAACTGTTATTTCGTTGTCCGCCAGCCAGCGCACAAGTTCCGATGGGGTGCCGCGAGTGGCGTCGTCGGATACATACAGGCTTGTGCCCGCGCACAAGGCGGGCCAGATCTCCCACACAATCGCATCAAATCCCGGCCCAGCCAGTTGCGTGTTGCGGTCTTCCGGCGTGAGCTGGAAGGTGCGCTGATACCATCCCACCAGGTTGCGAACGCCCCGGTGGGGAATCTCGACGCCCTTGGGCTTTCCCGTCGAACCTGAGGTGTAGATGATGTAAGCCAGGTCTTCGGGGCCAACACTGCACGGCGGGTTTTCGGTGCTTGCCCCAGCAAAAAGGTTCCACTGGGAATCGAGGCAGATTGTCTCGAGTCGCGCTAATGGCAGTGTTGGGATCAGGTGGTCTTGTGTCAGCAGTACCCGCGCATTGCTGTCCTCCAACATGAAGGCGATGCGCTCGGGCGGGTATACAGGATCAATGGGCAGGAAAGCGGCGTTTGCCTTAAGAATGCCCAGCAGGGCTACAATCATTTCAATCGAGCGCTCGGTGCAGGCTGCGACCACGTCGCCAGGCTCGATGCCACGGGTTTTGAGCGTGGCGGCGATTTGATTGGCGTGGGAATTCAGCTCTGAGTAGCTCATTCTTCGGTCGCCCGAGACCAGCGCAACGGCCCGCGGATTTTGCTCCGCTTGGGTCTCCACCAATTGATGGATCAATAGGTCGCTTCCGGGCAATCCCGTCGGGTTCCAATCAACCAGAATCTGACGGCGCTCCGCCTCGGTCAGAAGTGGCAGTGCAGCAATGACTTGATCGGAATCCTCGGCAACCGCAGTGAGCAGCGTCTGGAAATGGCCCATCATACTCGTGATGGTCGAGTTGTCGAATAGGTCCGTGCTGTATTCGAACTTGGCGCGCAAGCCATCGGGCATTTCGACGATGAACAGACCGAGGTCGGAAGTGGTGACGCCTGCGTCTATGACGATAGGTTCGGTGTTGATTCCGGGCAATTCGAGGAGAGGAAGGGGAACGTTTTGCAGCCCGAAGGCTACCTGGAAGATCGGGTTTTGGCTCAAGTTGCGTTCCGGCTGAATTTCCTCCACAAGTTTTTCAAACGGGACTTCCTGGTGCGTGAAAACCTCGAGCGCGTTGGCCCGGACGCGACGGAGCAACTCGGCAAAAGTAGGATTCCCCGAGAGATCATTCCTCAGGACAAGCGTGTTTACGAAGAATCCGATGAGGCTCTCAGTCTCTGTATGACTGCGGCCCGCAACCGGCGAGCCGACCACGATGTCTTCCTTGCCGGTATAACGCGCCAGGAGCGTCTGAAAAGCGGCCAGAAGCGTCATGAACAACGTCGCCCCTTGCCGCTGACCGACGTGGCGGAGCTTCTCAGCGAGTTCGCCAGGAATCATCAGGAACTGCGCCGCCCCGCGGTAGCTTTGCAGCAGCGGGCGCGGTCGGTCGGTGGGCAGCTCCAGAGCCGGGGGCGCCGATTTCAGTCTCTCCTTCCAGTGGGCCAGTTCGCGCTCGAGGGTTGGCCCCTGCAGCCGCTGGCGCTGCCAAATCGCATAATCGGCATACTGGACAGGTAACGGAGCGAGAGGGGAAGGCTTGCCATCGGCAAACGCGGCATACAGAGCGCTCACTTCGCGGGAAAACACGCCGAACGACCAGCGATCACCGGCGATGTGATGCATGGTCACCAGCAGCACGTGATCATGAGGCGACAGCCGCAGCAGTTCGGCGCGAAGCAGTGGCCCTGTACTCAAATCGAACGGAACCCGCGCGTCTTCCGAGGCCAGCCGGCGCGCTTCCGCCAAGCGATCGGCCTCGTCGAAGCTGCTGAGATCCGTTATAGAAAGCTTGAGAGCCGAACGGGCTGCAATCCTCTGAACCGGTTTTTCATTGATGACCGCAAACCTGGTCCTGAGGATCTCGTGCCGATCGAGCAGCGCGTTCAAACTGCGTTCCAGGACCTCAGGCCTCAGTGGCCCCTTCAGTCGTATCGGCTGAGAGATGTTGTAGCGCGGAGATCCGGGTTCGAGCTGGTCCAGAAACCAGAGCCGTTGTTGCGAGAAAGATAGTTGCAGTTCTTGATTGCGCGTTACAGCGGCAAGGGGCGGAGCTTGAATCTTGGTCCCGGAGCGTTGAGCCGCCGCAATCGCGTCGCTCAAACCAGCGATCGTGGGAGACTGGAATAAACTCAGCAGCGGCAACTCGACCTCGAAGCTCTGTCGTACGCGCGCCAGGAACTGAGTGCCTAACAGCGAGTTCCCCCCTGCTTCAAAAAAGTCATCGTGGATACCGACCTTGTCGAGTTTGAGTAGCCTGGCCCACAGCGCTGCCAAAATCTCCTGCACAGGATTCTGCGGCGCGACGTATCCTTCCTGGCGACGTTGCTGGATGGGCTTCTGTTTTTCGATCTCTGCCGACAGCTTGGCCACGTCACTGAGCAGGGTGGTGCGATTAAAGACTCTTGATTTCATGCTTCAACCACCGTGGTCCCGATGACATTCACGAACGGCGACCGACGTGCCAGTTCTTCCAAACGCTGTGGAGTCGTTTCCCAGCACAGAAAACCGGTTTCGTCCTTCACCTGGAGAGTTGCGCCAATAGAAGCGAGAAATTCGCGTGCGGGCTGGTTCTTCGCAGTGGGAACAAATCGAATTCGTAAGCGTTCCAGTGCGCGCTGCCTGGCAATTTGGCCGAGGTGAGCCAGCATGCGATGCTCCACGCGGCGGCCCAATGCGCGGCAACTAAGAAGCAAGCAGTCGAGGTCGAGCATCCGATCTCTGGTGGCGAATATCATCGCACCGACCAGTCCATAGTCCCCGAAACGGTCGCGAACTCTTACCACTGCGCACTCTGCGCCACTAGCGCAAAGCCGCTCAATCTCCGCCTCCATGCGCCGGAGAGTAGTGAAATTGAACTGGTTGGTGCGCTGAGTCAGTTGCGAAACCCGGAGCAGATCACTCTTTTCCATCGGGCGGATGTCGACCTGAAGCTCCAGCGTAGCCAGGAAGTCATCCAGGCTGACGGATTCCTTCTTCAATTGCTCGCGTCCGGCATTCTGCGCGTAGAAGTCACTCCGCTGGCGGTCTTCATCGGTCAACTTCAGATGATCGAAGGCCCAAATATGCGACAAGAAAACCGTCAACTCATCATCTTCCACGGGCAACTGCAGAACGAGGACTTCCGGGCAGCCTGTCTCCACCTCCGCACATTCCATCGGGCTGTCGTCGAGGAAGATGAGGCTCTCTAACCCCAGTCGCAGCTCCGAGGCCAGCGACTGCAGGTTCTCGGATTTTGTTTGCCAGTTGATCCTCGCAGCGGCTATATGATTGCGCCGGAGGATCATCGAGGGATTGTGTTCAAACACACTCCAGACATCTTCTTCGTTGTTCTTGCTGCACAGCGCAATCAGCATGCCCGCCTCGCGCTGTGCGAGAACAAACTTCTGCAGGGCACGGCAGGCGGCATCCACTACGACGCCGGCAGGCCCATCTTCCCCGCAGACTCCGCGCCACAGAGTGTTGTCGCAATCGAGCACGATCACCTTATGCGGCGGCGTGTGGATGCGATAGAAACGCCTGGCAATCACAGTGCCCAAGGCCATGAAAAGATCCCGGGAATACGGGACGCTTCCCAGTTCATACGCATGCGGGTCCTCGTAGTCCGCAACTGGATACAAAGCGGCCAGGTCAGAAGATGTGACCACGTAGATCGTGTTATCGGCGCGAAGTGTTTCTATAATCCTTTGCTCGGTGGCCACGAACAATTCCGCGCTGGCCGGGTCGGCCAGCGTCTTTCGCCACGCGGGACAGACACAGAGGAGGTAAGGTACCGAGGATCGCCTCGCCGCGGCGCGCAGCGAACTAAGCAATTCGTCAGTATTCCGTTCTATACCCCTCCGCAGGGCCTCGAAAGTTTGGGCCCGTTCACCCATCCAGTCCTCAAGCCGAACCAGTATGACGTTCATCCCGGATGGATTGCGTGATAGTTGACTCTGCGGATCCAGCAGTTGCTGAAATACCTGGCTAAAGGGAGCGAACTGAACTTCGCAAGGGACATCCAATTCGTTCATCCAAAACCGAAGGGATTCCTCGACAGGCTCCGCGGTAAACGTGGCCGCGACGACAATGCCGTGCTTCCGGAACCGCGCACGAGACCGAGTTGCTTGTGCTACAAGTTCGTCGCTGAGCCGGAAGCTGGATACCGGCGAGTTGATGTTGGACACTAATTGCTGCGCTACCAAACAGTAGCTGTTCAACAGTGCCTTGATGGTTTCACCGATGAAGAGGTCGCGGCGGTAGTCGCATGTGATACACATGCCCTCCGGCGTCTCACTCGCAGTAATCCGTAAATCCATGTGCGCCGCTTCCCGTACGACGGGCACGGCCGAAGCTTCCAACCGACGGCTACTGAACGCAGTCTCAGGATAGTTCTGAAACAAGAACACGACGTTGTACAGAGGCGTGGAAGAGGCTGCGCGCTGGGGGTTCAGATCCTCAACGATCCGCTCGAAAGGACACTCCTGACGTGCGTAGGTCTGCAGCACCGTTGTCTTGGACTGTCGCAGGACGTCGAGCGCGGTGTGCGTTTCCGCGATCATGCAGCGTAAGGGAAGAAAATTGATAAAGCATCCAATCAGGTTTTCTGTCTCGACGCGGTCACGGTTGGCCACGACCGTCCCGACCACCAGGTCGCTCTGCTCGGTCCAGTGAGCCAAGAGAAGGTCGAGTACCGACAGCAACGTCATGAATAGCGTTGCGCCCTCACGCTTGCTGAGTGTCTTCAGATCCAGAACGACATTCGGTGATAACAGCACCTCCTCATGCGCGCCCTCAAAATTGGTCGTTTGCGGACGGGCATGATCGGTAGGCAGAGCGATGGATAGAGGAGCGCCGGACAGGTGGGAGCGCCAGAACTGCACGTGGCTTTCGACTACATCGCTTCGCATCGAGTCGCGTTGCCAAACAGCGTAGTCGGCGTACTGGATAGGCAACTCGGGCAGGGTAGAAGGGCCACCCTCAGTATATGCGTCGTAGATCGCCGCCAACTCCCGGTTGAAGATTGTTTTGGACCATCCGTCGTAGGCAATGTGATGGAACGTGATCGCGAGTATGTGATCGTCAGCCCCCTGTTGCACAAGAAGCATTCTAAGAACCGGGCCGTTCGCCAAATCCAATGGGCGCTGTATCTCGGCCTCGATAAGGCGTTTGGCTTCGGCCTCGCGATCTTCCTCCCGGAGGTGGCAGACGTTCCGAGTCACCAGGGGGACCTCCAGTTTGGGTTGGATTACCTGAACCGGCTGATTATTGGAGAGGCGATAGGTTGTCCGGAGCACCTCGTGACGGCGGATGATTTCGTTAAGACTGCGCCCCAGTACCTCAGGATCGAGGGTTCCGCGAATTCTGAGCACTTCAGGAGCGTTGTAGACCGGGCTACCGGGTGCGAACTGGTTGAGCAACCACTGGCGCTGCTGTGCAAACGAAAGCGGAAGCTCGCCCTTGCGCGGAACAGCAAGGATCGCCGCTTCCTTGCTTCCGACTCTTTCCCGGCGAAGCTCTAACAGCCGTCGCTTAGCTGGGGACAGTGCACCAATTCGCTGCTTCAGGGTATCCAACGAAACCGCCTCACTTGTTCGCGCAGCCCGGCGCCCCTCGCCAGGCATAGTCGTAGGTAAGCCTAGAACGCCGCAATTCTGAGGCCAATTCCTCCCGATCTCTCGGATGGGCGGCCTTTCCCGAATTTAGGGGACGAACTCTGGCACTCGGACGACTGTGCAAAACATTGCACTTTCAGAGGCGGAAGCTTACCCCGCTCGGAATTGCATCCCACGCCTTCACAATCCCGTCTCCACAGTTGCTCTTCATAAGTGCTCAGTTTCTGCAGTCCCTGAAATATGTCACTTCTAGCCCGCGACGGATGCGGTACATCCTGAAGAGTCCTTCGACTTTTCACTTGCGCTTTCAAGGTGCCAACGTTGTTCCATGACCAGGAGACCATTCCACGGAGCCTTCCCGGTTCCGTAGTAGTCCGACTGCACTACCGTGATCCGTGCTGCTTCCTCGACCAAGTCGGCCTTCACGCCATTTATGTCTGCCCAGATACCCACGCCATAATCGCCGGGCATGAGAGTAAAACTGGGGATATCGCAAACCAGCACCTTGCCGCCCGGTTCTGCTCCGTGCGTGCGATTTGGTTCAAAGGAGCTGTGCGCCGTAAACACTCTCTGGCCATGAATGTTGAAGAAACCGATACCGACGTCGAAGCTTTCGGACGGGTTCTGCAGGTGAAGGTGGACGCGGACTTTCAAGGGATCTCCGATCTGAAGGCAACTCAGCGGCTCGCCATCTGGGCCGTAGAACTCAGCTTTATCCAACAGGTGGGAGATCCCGCTGCCGCGCCTGGGAGAGTCTTTCAAATCCACAACGTGACTCTTGACACCGCCCTCATTGACTGCCTGCTGCTTCAGATAGTGCTGGACCGCCTCTTTGGCGCTCCCAAGAAAACTCAGACGCCCTTGCTCGAGCACCACACCATGCTGGCAGAGGTTTTCGACAGTAGCCATATTGTGGGAAACAAACAGTACGGTGCGCCCGCTCTGCCGCACTTCATTCATCTTTCCCAGACACTTCTTCTGGAACGCGATATCGCCGACTGCGAGCACTTCGTCCACGACCAGGATTTCTGGGTTCAGATTCGCCGCCACGGCGAAGGCCAGACGCACGTACATGCCGCTGGAGTAGCGTTTCACAGGGGTGTCCAGGAACTTTCCGACTTCTGCGAAGGCCACGATCTCATCAAACTTGGCAAGAATTTCAGAGCGTCGCATGCCAAGGATCGCGCCGTTAAGAAAGATGTTTTCGCGCCCTGTCAGTTCGGAATGGAAACCGGTGCCGACCTCCAGCAAACTGGCAAAGCGTCCGCGCAATTTCACATAGCCTTCGCTGGGATCGGTGATGCGCGAGATGATTTTGAGTAGCGTGCTCTTGCCCGCGCCATCTACCAAAGAGCGTGTGGTCAGACCCAAGTCCGTTGTGTACCCCGCCATACCTTGGACCACAATCGAGGTTTCCACGCCGTTATCTTCAAAAACGGCTAAGATCCTGCGCTGAAACAATTCACCGCACCAACGGTCGCCCTCGTAAGTGAAGATCGAAACACGTCTCGCTTTCACTCTCCGCCTCCAGTGTCCGGCATCGCACGCTCAGAACCAGTGACAGCTGATCGAATGCCTGCTATCGATTTTGAGAAACCGCAGGGCCGTCGGGTTGATTTCACACCTCTTTCCAAATCTCTCCGTGTGGATAGGCGTGCTTGCTCAGAGTTGCTGCATGTACCTGAATGCTATATCCAGGGTTTTTGGGCACCTGATAATACCCGTTCACGATGCACTCTGGATCAACGAAATGCTCGTGCAGGCTGGCGCGATGATCTCTCCGTTTGCAGCCGAAACTTGTACCCCATCCATACACGCACTTAAGCGGGCAGCCACCACGTGTACTAAAGGCGGGTTCATGATGTCGCGGCGAGTCTTCTGCTCAGCCGCAGTGCCGATTACGTAGTCCTCAACATCGGCCGCCAAGCTCCCCCATCCCAGGCCGGGATCATGATCATAAAGTCCGCCACCACGGAAAATTACAAGCTTTCCAGGATAGAAGACGGGTGAGTAATGTTCCTCAGCCTGGCGCAACACGCGGGCTATGTGTAGCTGACGCCATTGTTGTGGGACTTTGATGCCGGCGGCAACAAAGCAACGGCAAGCCAGCTTGTGCAGCGTAGAGAACCCGTGATTCCTCAGTCGCTGCAACCGCCACCGCAGAGCTCTTTGCAGCCTGCCTCCGGAGCGTTTCACCTCCTGATTGGCAATCCGGTCGGCGCCTTCGGGCTTGTACGGTCTCTCTGTGGGTGGACGGTTGAATCGCAGCGGAGCACTGAACATGACAACCATCTCAGCCGAGTCGCCCTGCTCCAGGAGTTGCTGTGCCATTTCAAAAGCTACCAGCCCACCGAAACAGTAACCGCCTAGGTGATAAGGTCCATGCGGTTGAACCTTGCGCATTTCAGCGATGTAATGGGCCGCCAAGGCCTCGATTGTCGTTCGAGTGATGCGACCGCCATCCAGTCCCTCCGGCTCGAAGCTGTAGAATGGTTGATCGGGTCCCATCGCGCCAGAGAGCCGATGCAGAAAAAGCGTGTTCCCGGTGCCGCCATGAACGCAGAAAAACGGCGGCCGCGAGCCTGATGCCTGGATCACAACCAGCGTGCGATAGATGAAGTCCTTGCGCTTCGCGCGAAGCCGCTGTGCTAGTTCCTCAATAGTCGGAGCTTCAAAAAGTGCACTGAGCGGAATATCTTCGCCGAACTGCCGAGAAATCTCCATAAACAGTCGCGCAGCCAGAAGCGATCTTCCTCCTAAATCGAAGAAGCTCGTCCGTACCCCGATGGGGTGAATACCCAGCACTTCTTCCCACATCCTAACCAGCTTTCGCTCGATCGAGTCGCGGGGCTCCAAGTACTCACCGCCAAAATCAAAATCGGTTGCCTGCGGCGCAGGAAGGAGCTTGCGATCCACTTTGCCGTTTGGTGTCAGAGGAAACGTCTCCAGCGGCACAAATGCGGCGGGCAGCATGTAATCAGGTAGGGACTGTCTCAGATGCTGCCGAAGTTCGGAACGCGAAGGTACATTACCGGACACGAAAACAAGATAAGCTGCCAGGAACTTCTCTCCGGGCTTGTCCTCTCGTGCGACGACCACCGCCTGCTTCACGCTCGGATGCTGCTCAAGGACCGCTTCTATCTCTCCCAGTTCGATGCGAAATCCGCGGATTTTAACTTGGTGATCGAGCCGGCCCAGAAACTCGATCATGCCGTCGCCTCGAGACCGAACCAAATCTCCGGTCTTGTACATGCGCGCATCGGGCGGTTGGGAAAAAGGATCGGCCACAAACTTTCCAGCCGTCAGTTCCGGTCGTTCGAAATAACCACGCGCGAGGCCCTCCCCTCCGATGTAAAGCTCACCCTCCTGGCCGGCGGCCACGGGCTGCCGCTTGTCATCGAGCACGTACAAAGCGGTGTTCGCAATCGGACCACCGATGGGAATCGAACGTTCTTCGCCGCCGCGCACACGGTAGATGCTCGACCAGATTGTCGTCTCGGTCGGGCCATAGAGGTTCCAGACCGAATGCGCGCGTTTCACGAGATCACGCGCGAGCTCGGGAGACAGGGCCTCGCCTCCACACAAGATCCGCATCCCAGGATTGCCCATCCAGCCGGACTCGATGAGCAGTCGCCAAGTGGCCGGTGTGGCTTGCATGACCGTGACCTGGGCATCACGCAGCATCTCTGCCAGCCGCCGTCCATCCTGCGTAGCCTCGCGGCTGGCAATAACCAGCCGGGCCCCGGTTATCAGCGGCAAATACATTTCTAGCCCGGCAATGTCGAAGGAGAGGGTGGTCACTGCCACCAGAACATCGTCAGCGCTGAGTCCGGGCTCGCGCTGCATCGAGCAGAGAAAGTTAACGACACTGCGGTGTTCGACTTGCACTCCCTTAGGCCGCCCCGTTGATCCGGAGGTGTAAATGACGTACGCGAGATTCCGCGAACCGATGTTGCCTTTTGGATGCTCGTCTGGCTGGCAAGCGGGCTCCGGCAGGCCGGAATCAACGGTTATGAGTTCCGCGCCAGTCTGAACCAGAGAACCACGAAGTGCGTCTTGCGTGATAAGCATTTTCACGCCGGCGTCTTCCAGGATGTACCGAATGCGGTCAGGTGGATAGGCTGGATCGAGTGGAACGTAAGCGCCGCCTGTCTTCAGAATTCCAAGCAGCCCAACCACCATGTCCAGCGAGCGCTCAACACAGAGACCAACCAAAAATTCCGGGCCGACACCTTTCATGCGCAACCGATGTGAAAGCTGATTGGCCCGGGCATCCAGTTCCGCATAGGTCAAGCTCTCGCCATGGAAGCGGACAGCTTCAGCATCCGGCGTGCGGCGGACTTGAGCCTCAATCAACTGATGAATGCAAAGATCGCGAGGATATTCCGTCAATCTGCTCTCCTTCGACAGACAGGCTTGCGCAAGGGGAGGGGTGTCTGGAAGTTTAACACGACCGTGACTACCGGCCGATTCGAGGATTCCTGATCCAAATTGCCTAAGATTTGAAGCCTTCAGGACCTCTCGAACGGCGGCCTTTCCTCAGATTGGGGGGAGAAATTCAGACGCCAAGGACAAGTAGTGCAAAATATTGCACTTTGAGGGGTGAAACCTTACCCCGCTTGGAGGTGTGTCCTACGCCTTCAATAGCTAAGCTGCACGGTGGCTCCTGAGATGATTGTTGTCAGCCCGGTCCGGCACCCGACGCAGTACATCCAGAAGACACTCTCAACTCGTCGGGGGCAGTTTCCGTGTGCCACCGCTGTTTCATGACCATGACGTCATTCCAAGGGGCTTTGCCGGTTCCGTAGTAGTCGGACTCCACCACCGTGATCCGGGCTGCCTCCTCGACCAGGTCGGTCATCACCCCGTTGATGTCAGCCCAGATACCGACGATGTAGTCGCCGGGCACCAGTGTGAAGCTGGGAATATCGCAGACCAGAACCTTTGGACCCGGTTCTGCTTTGCGCGGACGATCCGGCTCAAAGCGGCTATGGGCCGTAAATACTCTCTGGCCATAAAGGCTGAAGAAGCCGATCCCGACGTCGAAACTCTCTACCGGGTTGTCTAAATGAAGGTGGATGCGGATTTTCAAGGCATCGCCAATTTGAAGGCAGCTCAATGGTTCACCGCCCGGACCGTAGAACTCGGCTTTATCCAGCAATGGTGAGCTGCCGTGCCCGCGTCTCGGAGAATCTTTCAGATTCACAATGTGACTTTTATTCTCCCCTGCACTGGTCGCCTGACGCTTTAGGTAGTGCTGAACAGCCTCCTTCGCCGTGCCAAGAAAACTCAACTGTCCCTGTTCGAGAACCACCGCATGCTGGCAAAGGTTTTCGACAGTGGCCATATTGTGAGAAACGAACAACACGGTGCGGCCGCTCTGGCGCACTTCGTTCATCTTTCCCAGGCACTTCTTCTGGAAGGCGATGTCGCCAACTGCGAGCACCTCGTCCACCACGAGGATTTCCGGATTGAGATGGGCGGCCACCGCGAATGCCAGGCGCACATACATCCCGCTCGAATAACGCTTCACAGGAGTGTCGAGGAACTTGCCGACTTCAGAGAAGGCCACGATCCCGTCAAACTTGGCAAGAATTTCAGAACGCCGCATTCCGAGGATCGCGCCATTGAGAAAAATGTTCTCCCGGCCCGTCAGTTCGGAATGAAAACCGGTCCCGACTTCCAGCAGACTGGCAAACCGCCCGCGCAGTTTCACATGACCTTCGCTGGGATCGGTAATGCGAGAAATGATTTTGAGAAGCGTGCTCTTGCCCGCGCCATTCCGCCCGATGACTCCGATGCACTCGCCTTCCGGTACATCAAACTCCAGATGGCGCAGCGCCCAAAAGCGCTCTTTCCCGCTCGCATGCGGGTTCTCTCTGCCGCGCAACCCGTTCCAGGGTTGGCGGGCCTTGCGCAGCAGAAACTCGCGGAAATTCTCCGTGCGGAAGGCGGTGCCGAGCTGGTACTCCTTCCCAAGATTGCGAATTTCGATGATTGGCTGCATTCAGATAATGTCGGCGAACCGCCGCTCCATCCTGCCAAAAACGAAGAGGCCAACGATGAACAATAACAGGCATACGGTGAGCGACGAGGCAACCAATTGCCATGATTCGCCGGTGCCCAACAAGCAACGCCGGAACCCCAAAACCACACCCGACATGGGATTCACGGCTAAAATCCACATCCAGCGTTTGGGGACATATCGCGCGGGGTAAATAACCGGCGTGACAAACAGTCCCATTTGGATCAGGAAAGGTACGGCGTACTTCACATCTCTAAAATTGACGTTGAGCGCTGAAAGCACCAGTCCGATCCCGCCCGCGGCCAGGAACGCGGCCACAATGAAAATCGGCAGAAAAAAGACGGCAGCAGTCAGCCGCCAGTGGTACCAGATCAAGAGCACTGAGAATATACCCAAGCTGAGCAGGAGATCCATTAGCAAGGCGCTGACCGCCGCGAGCGGAATAAAGAGTCTCGGGAAGTAGATTTTGGATACGAGGTTCTGATTTCCGATCAGGCTGTTGCTGGATTGCGTGACGCTAGCCGAGAAGAATGTCCACGGTGCCAGTCCTGCGAATGCAAACAGGGGATAAGGGGCGCCGTCAGTCCCGACGCCTGCCAGGCGATGGAAAATAATCGTGAACACAATCATGGCGATGAGCGGCTGCAAGACTGCCCAAAGTCCTCCAAGGAGAGTTTGCCGGTATCGCACCTTGATGTCCCGCCAAACCAGGAAGGCAAACAGTTCTCGATAGCGTGTCACCTCTCGGAAATCAATGAGGTGCCATCCCGTCCGCGGCTTGATCACCAACTCGTAGGAAGACATAGTGGTCCGTTCAAAGTGTAACAAGCATGGCGCGCCTAAAAGATCACAAAGTGACGTGTCGGTGTGAACCGGATAGGTCTCAACGTTTCCAGGGTCTCAAGTTCAAGGTATTTGACTTTGAAACCCTCGGACCTTTGAAACTTCTCGCGTCAGGGGGAGAAAAACTACGCGCCAGATTGGGCCAAGATTCTCACAAATCTGAGTTCCCTGTCCAGCAGTCTTAGGTGAATTTCTACCATGTAACCTATTGAAAAGCAAAGTTACCTTCGGTATTTCAGGGCCCGCGTTTCGCAGCGAGCGAACACACCGAGTTAGCACAGGGCGAGGCGATCAAATGTGAAGAGTCGAGGTCTCAACGCAGGCCCGGTATGTGCGATTGATCTTGCGAGTTACTGCGGTGATATTCATGCAGAATCCCGCCGTGACCGGCACCGGCTTATGTTATAAATTACAGAACGTCTTGCCATCCCCCAAAGTGCTCGCCGGAGTTTCCGGTAGTGATTTCTTTTTCAGCATTATGGAAGGATGATTAGCTAATGCCTCCGTCCGCCATTTCAGAGCCAGTGACACTACGCCTTCCCCGCACTTACGACGTCGCTCAACTGGTGCGTGATTTACAGGTTCTGCGGGCTGTGAAAGCAGCGCCTCAGCCTGGGCCATATCACCAAGGCGAGTGGACGGGTATTGCTCTGCACTCGATGGGAGGCAAGCAGTCGGTATTTCCCAGCGCGGCCGGCACAGATCATTACTGCGAGACCGAGGAGTTGCAACGGGCTCCTTACTTCAAACAAATCCTGAATGATCTGCAGTGCCCCAAAGAGGTCGTGCGGATTCTGTTTTTGCCTCCGGGTGGTCATATCAGAGACCACTTCGACTTCCATACCAGCTTTCAATTCGGACTTTTGCGCTTGCACATCCCGATTATCACGCATGCCGACGTCGTCTTCGTGATCGATGGGCAACGCATGTCTTGGAACCCTGGAGAGCTATGGTACGGCGATTTCGCCAAGGTGCATTCTGTCAAGAACAACAGCCCGGTGGTTCGCGTACACATGGTGATAGATGTTCAGATCAATGATTTCGTCCTGAGCCTGTTTCCTGAAGATTTCATAGAACGGCGCCGCACGGAGGGCATCTCGATTACCAAGGATCCGGTGCCGGCCTCTGAATCCGAATTGCGCCGCTTCGCCTGCGATTTTCGTATCCCCGGCGAGTTCATGCCCATGTTTGTCATTGGCAAGCCGCTGACGACACTAGTAAAAGGAACCAATGCGGCGGTACGCTTGCTTGACGGGAAGCTCACCGTCCTAATAGATAACGCGCCGGCCTTCCGTTTGGAACGCGTCTCGGACGACACGTTTGGGATTTCGGGTCTGCCTCCTGGAATGACGCTGCAGTTGAAGCGGGAAAATCACCTGGTGCGAGAGGTGGTCCTGCATATGAAAGGGCTTCCCAAAGACCTCTATTCTGCGCGCCTCGGGATCTTTCAGGGTCCGATGGTGAGTGCACAGAGTGTTTCGCTTCCGGTCACCAATTCGACGGTAGACGCAGTGGGTTCGCTCAGCTGAGTTCTCGGCCATGCCCAGTGTCGAAGTCACAACCGCGCATCCCACAGCCCCGAGAGAGTCCGCCGATAACCATCGAGGAATAGCTCCTGGCATTCTTGCGCGTCCTGCAGGATGGACTCTGTGTCTTACACTCCTGTTGGCAATCGCTGTCTGGCGGATCGTCTCGACCTATCACGTATTCAACCACACCATCGATGAGCCTTCCCATATTGCATGTGGTATCGAGTGGTGGGAGAAAGGCGTCTATCAGATCGAGACCAAGCATGCTCCGCTCGCGCGAATCTCTGTTGCGCTGGGCCCTTATCTCGCAGGCGTGCACGCGATAGAAGCGAGCACTTGGCGAGATACTTACCCGATCTTGTCGGCGGACGGACACTATTGGCGCAACTTGACTCTCGGCCGCATCGGTGTATTGCCCTACTTTGTTATCGCTACGATAGTCGTGTTCTTGTGGACGAAGCGGCTCTTCGGCGCGCCGACAGCGCTCCTTGCCGCCGCCATCTTCACCTTGCTGCCGACAATGTTGGCGCACTCCGCCGTAGCCACCACCGACGTCCCGTTGGCTGCCATGTTCTGCTGCGCCCTCTATGCGTTTACGCTGTGGCTGCGCGAGCCTACCTGGCGAACGGCTGCGCAATTCGGCGTCACCACGGGGTTGTCTCTCAGTACGAAATTCTCTACCCTGGTTTTCCTGCCAGCGTGTGCTGCAGCGATCCTGGTGTTCTATGCCGCGGCAGGGCAGCGAAATTGGCGTGCACTCTTTCGGACTCTTGCGGTGGTTGCGCTGTGCGCGTTCTTCGTCACCTGGGCGGTCTATCGTTTCTCGCATGCTCCGCTAAATCAGGTAACGAAGCTTCCTGATCGTGCTGCGGCAAAGGTATTTGGGAACTCGTCGCGCGTGACCGCTGCTGTCCACCATGTCACTTCCTGGGTACCCGTGCCTGCTCCCGAACTTTTCGACGGAATCCGGACGTTGCGTAATCAAAACAGCGAAGGGTACAGAGGGTTCCTGTTCGACCGCGTGAGAATGGGAGGCTGGTGGTACTTCTTTTTGGTTGCACTTGCGCTAAAGACCCCGCTTGCCGTGCTCTTGCTCGCGGCGGTTGGAGTGGTGGCCGTGGTTCGTCGATACTCGCGAAACCGGGGCGATTGGGAGACTGTGGTCCCATTAGCGGCTGCGGCCATGGTGATGATCGTTACTGCGCCAAGCCGGATCAACATTGGCGTGCGCCACGTTTTGCCGATGTACGTGTTCCTCAGCATTCTGGCTGCGGTGGGGTTGGCGATGCTTTGGGCGCGTCGCGATCAACGACTGATTTCACGGACAGCGGCGATTCTACTGTGCGCTTGGCTCGCGATCTCATCGGCGCGCTCGCACCCTGATTATCTCGCTTACTTTAACGAATTCGGCGGCCGCGATCCATCCCGGCTGCTGGTGGTGAGCGATTTTGATTGGGGACAAGACCTGGCACGTCTCTCGACTTATTTGCGTGAGCAGCAAGTGAAGCACGTCACCATTGTGTTTGATGGTTACTTCGTTCCTGATTCGCTAGGACTCCCTGAAACACTATTGATAACCACACAATGTGACGCCAAGCCTGCGGGTTGGGTCGCCATGGAAGTGCGTCGCGCACGGCTTCATCCCGACTGTTATCCATGGCTTGCTCAGCAGCATTTGATTACCACGGTCGGCAAGACGATGTGGATTTACTACGTGCGCGAACCGTAGTTAGGATCGGCATTTATTCGTGCGCTTTGGCATCCGGGGCGCCCTAGGCGGACAACTTGTCACCACCGAACCAGACTTTTCATCTCCTGCAGCCGCGTCCGTATCCCTCCAAGCTCTCCCTTGTAATTCCTATGTATAACGAGGAAGCGGTGATCCCGTTTCTGCGCCAGGCGCTTGAGCAGTTTGTGGCCGAGATCCGCTGCGAAACGGAAGTCATTCTGGTGAACGATGGTAGCTGCGACTCGACGCTGGCCAAGATTGCTGGCTGGGCTTTGGAGGACTCGCGCGTTAAGGTAGTCCACTTTTCGCGCAACTTCGGGCACCAGAGCGCTTGTGCTGCGGGGCTCGATTTTTCTTCAGGCGATGCGATTGTTCTGCTCGATGCTGACTTGCAGGACCCACTCCAGGTTATCCACGAAATGATTCGTCGTTATTGCGAAGGCTATGACGTAGCCTACGCTGCGCGCCTGCGGCGTGTGGGTGAGACGTGGTTCAAGCGATTTAGCGCCTGGCTGTTTTACCGCCTGATGCGCGGACTCGTGCACAAGAATCTTCCGGCCGACGCTGGGGATTTCCGCCTGATTTCGCGGGACTGTCTCGATGGCCTCCAACAAATGCGCGAGACCCATCGCTTCCTGCGCGGCATGGTTGCCTGGGTGGGTTACGCACAAATCGCGGTTCCCTATGAACGTGCTGCGCGCGTCGCCGGGGAAACCAAGTATCCGCTGCACAAAATGCTGTCGTTTGCCTGGACGGCGGCAACATCGTTCTCGATCCTGCCGCTCCGGATCAGTATGATCATGGGTTTCATGGTGACCCTGTTCGGAATTGAGGAAGCCGCGCGTGCGGTGCTGGCACACATCTTTCATTGGTACACGGTCACGGGCTGGTCGTCGCTGATCGTTACGATATGCGTGATTGGCGGCACCTTGCTCATCAGCATTGGCGTTCTGGGCGAATACGTCGGCAAGCTCTACGAGCAATCGAAGGGTCGTCCTTTATATTTGGTGGCGCGCACTCTCAACCTTGAAGCAAAGCCCGCAGCGGCGAGCGAACCACTCAGGGAAAAGGAATACCAATGAGTCATTCCGAACTTGACGAAGATTCCTTTCGTACGACTAATACGCAGTGGACTGACTCAGCCGACGAAACTGATGCCCACCCGATGCTGAGCGCTCACGACTATGAGCAGGTAGCGATTAAATTCAACCAGAGTGTGGTGCCGTATCCCGATAAGTGCGTTCACGAACTGTTTGAGGACCAGGTTAAGCGAACTCCTCAACATACCGCACTGCGATTTCATGAGCAGGTGTTCACTTATCAGGAATTGAACGTGCGAACCAACCAGCTCGCGCATTTCCTCCGTAAGCGTGGAGTTGGACCGAACGTTCCTGCCGCTTTGTTCGTGGAACGTTCGGCCGAGATGATCATCGGGCTTCTCGCAATTCTCAAAGCCGGTGGTTGCTACGTGCCGCTGGTCCACGACGATCCCCAGGCCCGGCTTGCCTGTCTCTTGGCGGACACCCAGCCTCCGGTGCTGCTCACTACCCGCAAATTGCTGCCACGGCTGCCGGTTTATGGCGGGGAAGTTGTACTTTTCGATGAATCCTTGCACACGGAGCCCGTCAGCAATCCCGAGAACAAGACTAAGTCCAGCGATCTCGTGTGCATTATCTATACCTCGGGTTCCACGGGAGCTCCTAAGGGCGTGGCGGCGCGACATTCCAATCTCGCCAATTATATTCAGTTCATCTGTCAACGGCTGGGGAATCCGCCGGGATGGCACTTTGCCACCGTCTCTACCATTAGCGCCATTCTGGGAAACACCTGCGTTTTTGGTTCTCTGATGTCCGGCGCTTGTCTGCACGTGATTGACTACGAAACCGCTATGGCGCCGAACCTTTTTGCTGACTATGTCGCCGCGCATCCCATCGACGTGATGAAGATTGCGCCTTCGCAACTGAGCGCTTTGTTGAACGGCGCCGGAGGCAGACCGATCTTGCCCCGCGAGTACGTCGTCATCGGCGGCGAGAAATTTACCTGGGAATTGCTGCAACAGATTCGTGAGAACGGGACCTGCAAGGTGATGAATCACTATGGTCCCACAGAGACAATGGGTTGCTGCACGTTTGTCGTAGATGGCCATGACTTTGGCGAGCGGAAGCCCGCCACCGTGCCTCTCGGACGGCCGATGTCCAACCAACAGCTCTACATTGTCGACCGGCATCTGCAGCCGGTTCCTGTAGGTGTGGCCGGCGAGCTTTGTATGAGCGGAGCGGGACTAACCCAGGGTTATTTCAATCAGCCGCAGCAGACTGCAGAGAAATTTGTTGCAAACCCGTTCTCCAAAGACCCATCAGCCCGTCTCTATCGGACGGGCGACCTCGCGCGTTTTCTCCCCGACGGCAACATTGAGTTTCTGGGCCGCATAGACCATCAGGTGAAGATTCGCGGGTTTCGCGTGGAACCAGCGGAAGTTGAAGCGGTGTTGAAGCAGCATCCCGAAGTTAAGCAGGCAGTGATCGTGCCCGAGGACAATCCCGCCGGGGAGAAGCTGCTGGCGGCGTATGTTGTCCCTTCCAAACCGGTGGAAATCGGCGAGTTGCGTTCGTTCATGAGGCAGCGGCTTCCCGAGTACATGGTTCCCTCCCGGTTACTGATGCTGGAGGCTCTTCCGCTCAATCGGAACGGGAAAGTCGACTTGCCGGCTCTTGCCGCCCTCGCCGAGACTGGTCAGGAGATGGAGCGCGAACTCGTCGCACCGCGCAATCACGCGGAAGAGCAACTCGCCGCTATTTGGAGGGAAGTGCTGAAACAGGAGCGGATTGGCGTGCACGACAACTTTTTCGAGTTGGGTGGCCACTCTCTGCTGGCAACCCAGGTCATTTCACGTATTCGCTCCACGTTCCGCGTACAGTTTCCCATCATCGATTTCTTGTTAAGTCCAACCATCGCCGACCTGGCTGAAAAAATCAGCCAGTATCCTCGCGCCGAGACTGATGAAGAGGAAACGGAGCGACTATTGCGCGAACTCGAAGGTATGTCGGACGAGGAAGCCGAGAGGCTGCTGCCGGCCGAAATGGAAAGGGATGAAGCCGCCGGCGGCGGCACCCCCGAGTAGTTCTCGGCCGGACCTCAATTGCGAGACGTACCTCTGGGTTTGACAACCTTTTGCGCTAGAAAGCAGAATACCTGTTGTTCGCGGTTTTGCTTTCGCGCATCCAATCGCGGACTGAAAGCGCACAGAAGCGTGAGATGAACATTATAGCGTCCCAGCCCCGCTATTTGCGTACGCCCACGCGCTTGACCTCGGCAATAGGGTTTACGGCTGTAATTCTGCTAATTTGCGGGTCTTGCGGTGGCGGTTCGTCCCATTCGTCGAGTTTGAATGCCTTGGCCGCGGGTTCGTGCACTTTCAACGCAGGTGACAACACCTGCACCATGCAACACGACAGTACCACCCGACAGTATGTGGTGCACGTTCCCCCGCATTTCGTGCAGAATTCCAGCGCGTTGATTGTGGCGCTGCATCCCGCGCTGGGGACTGATACAGGATTCGCGCTCTTAAGCGGCTGGAGTTCGTACGCAGATGCGCTGCCCAGTCCACAGCCTGCTGTGATTTACCCGCAAGGTCTTTTGACCGCGGGCAACGCTGTCGAAACGCCACACTCCGCTTGGAATGCTTTCTTCTCCTGTCGTATATTTCCCCAGCCCTGTCCCGACGATTCCGATTTTATTCGACAGATCATTTTGACCGCACAGGCCAACCTTCACATGGATCCCAACAAGGTTTACGTAACAGGGTTCTCCTTGGGTTCGTTGATGACGGGTCGCGTAGCAGTTGATCAAGCGGACCTGGTCGCTGCGGTTGCGCAGTATGAGTTTCCTCTAGACGTAGAGGATGGACTTGGGGGTACACCTATCCCTACTGCCGGCGCCAATGGCAAGGTTGCGGCCCTCTATATTGACGGTGATCATGCCGGTGGTCCCAACGTTTGCGGATTTGCGCTACCTCCTCAGCCCAACGGAAGTCTTTACCAAAGTTCTGTCGACCAGGACATGGCTTACTGGACGAGCGCACAGAATAACAATTGCTCAGTTCTTAGCACGACATCCAAATTTTGCACCGGAGCCTATGATCCTAGCGGTTGGGGGATTCAGACCTCTTTGATTGAGAAGCATGCGTCAAGCTGCTCGCATGGTGCCGACGTGCAGATTTACAAGCTCTTGGGCGGAACTCATACGTACTATTGCTCCAACAACTCCGGATGCAGCGCGGTCGTGCATTTCAACAATTCTGTCTGCAGCTCCACCACTCCTTGCAACTCCAACCTAAACAACAGTACCGGCACCACTTTGAACGATATTATCTGGAATTTTTTTGTGGCCCACCCCAAACAATAATAAGGAGAACGTCAGTATGAGATCCCACGTGCCCGGCAAGTTGTGGGGATTCACCGGTTCTGTTTAGTATTTCTCATTTGTTTGGACCTTCGTACGCCTTTACGTCGTAAAATTCAACGCGTCCGCAGACAGGCGGAATCCATACAACTCGCAGCTTGCACAAAATCCGTCTCTGGGCACGACACTCGGCAATGTGATCTGGCTTTTTTCCAGAATCATCCGCAGCCCACGAATCCGGCGCTAAGCCGCACCCTGATGCATTCCCCAACTGCTGCTGAAGAATGTTTCCCGCCATAGGTCGGCTTGCAAGTACATCCATACGCGGAGGGCATCTCGCCGATTCCAGTTCTTTGCCTTTTGCCGCGGCGCGATGAAGTCGCGGATTGCGGTTCCGTCCCAAATGTCGTTCTCCAGGAACTCCTTATTGTTCACGCGTTCACGCGTTGCCACACCCACTGGCCTAGCTCCCCATTCAGCCAGCTTTCGATCGGGGACACAAATCCAAGCTTGGACTTGCGGGTGCGCACTTTCTCCGGCAACACTGTGCGCATGGCCTCGCGCAAGATCCGCTTAGTAAATCCTCCGCCTACTTTGCTTTAATCCGGCAGCGAGAAGGCATAACAAACCAGCCGCCAATCCATAAAGGGCATGCGGATTTCCACTCCATGCGCCATGGACAGCCGATCATACTTTCTCAGGATTGACTGAAGCACGCCGTGGTGAAACAACCAGTAGAGTTGGCGGTTGAGGGGAGAGAGTGCGTTCATCGCCAGGCGCTCGTTGTTGTCCATCTCCGGGCCTGCTGTCGCGGTTAAAGATATCGTCCACGGGGATCTTTCTTCGTATCCCGTCAACAATTCATCCGCGCCATGCCCGTCGAGGGACACCACGATGCCATCCTTGCGCAGCGCGCGGTAGATTGCCCAAATCGGAAGCAGCAGGGCGGAGCCGATGACCTCGAAATCGTAAGCGTACTGAGCTAAGTCCTGAAGGAGCGTGTCGGCTTTCATCGCGACGTAGCGGGCATCGGCGCCAGCTTGCGCGATGGTAGCTTCGGCATATTCGCGTTCGTCCTGCCTGGTTCCTTCAAAGGTGGCAACGTAAGCGCGATGAAAGTCGTTCGTCCGCCGTTCGCTTCCACCAGCGTTATCTACTGCGGACAGCGCAGACACTGAACATAAGATCGAACTCGAATCCATTCCCCCGCTTAGGCACGTCGCAACCGGGACATCGGAGCGCAGTCTCGGTCTACAGGCATCGAAGCATAACTCGCGAAACCTCTCGGCCTGTTGTGGAAATCGTTTCGGAACATCGGTGAGATAGTCGAGGGTCCGCCACCAGCACCAGATCCGAGTTCGCGATGTGGAGACCAGCAAGTTGTGGCCGGGGCGGAGCAGCTTTACACCTTGCACGAGCGTTTCTTCTTCGGACTCTCTTCGTTCTCCCTAGCAGCGTAGTCGTGGAGATGCAAAAATGATTTAAGGTCCGACGCGAAGACAAATCTTCTGGGTTCACTCAGGTAATGCAGCGGCTTGATGCCGAAGCGATCGCGGGAGAGAAACAGTTCGCGACGCTGCGAATCCCAGATGGCGAACGCCCACATCCCGTTGAACTTCAGAACACAGTCCGCACCCCAGTGATGGTAGGCAGCGACGATTACCTCGGTGTCGGTCTCTGAGTGAAATGTTTGACCAAGCTTTAGCAATTCCCGGCGCAATTCCAGGAAGTTGAAAACCTCGCCATTGAACGTGATCCGGTAACGCACGTCCATCCAGCACGGACATCGGCTGTTTCCCGCTTTTGCTTAGATCGAGAATGGCAAGCCGCCGGTGCCCCAGCCCGACCCTGCCGTCGGTATAAATGCCGCTTCCATCTGGTCCGCGGTGCGCCAGTACATCTGTGATTCTTTGCACATCGCTGCGATCGCACAGACTACCGTCGAGATGAAGAATGCCAGCAATTCCACACATGCGACCGTTTACTACCTCATTGGAAGAGCAGCGGAAATGGTTCGCCTATTTTAATCCACCCCGGGGCAACTGATGGGGTGCTGGGTTGATCTGGATAGATTTCAAAACTGTAGCCGGATTGCTAACCACGTTGGAGTTACCCCCCTGCAGCCAGCCAGCAGGCCCAAATACACGAGTGCCGGCGTTATCCTCAGGCTTTTCATAAGCATTTTCAGGGCTATGACCTCGTAACCGAAATTAGGGGAGGGCGGAAACTATAAGCAGAGACACGGTAGGAGGTTTGCCAAATCGCGAAGCTTCAGTCTTACCCCAGACGTCTTTGTCTGGGGGAATTAACCCTCGTGGGGGATCCGCGAACCCTTTAACCAGAAACACTGTGCAAGTATTTTAACTTGGAGGGTCTTTGGCTTCACTGGAAGGGATAAATCCAGTAGTGTGTCTGGGCCAGTCGAAACCATCCCTGGGCGGTCACATCACCCCAAACGTGAGCGACGACGCATCTGACGCCGGTTTTGCGAAGTGCCCGGAGGACCTCGATCTGAGTCGCAGGATCAGACCTCCAAAACGTCTCGGCATCGTCCAGGTCAACCTCGGCGACGACTGTGACGCGTGACGCACGCGCCCATCCCAGGTCGCCCGCGGTGCTGATGCGGGCCACCTTTTCACCTGGCCGAATGCCATATTGTGGAAGTTCCCGGGCAACTTCTGCATCCATGTTTGACCGCGGGTTCCATCGCAACCGCATGGGAAGGTAAGCGGCCCGCGCGGTCGAGATGAGGAGAGAGAGTGCAACTGCAACGACTACACCTTCAAGGAACCGTTTGTCTGTACGCCAGGCGCGAATTCCAATCAGAAGTCCGAGCCAGAGCAAAACAAAAAATGCTCCCACATAACGAGGCTCCACATGGATCGGTGCGTACAGGATCACTCCCGCCGCACCCACGATCCACAGCGGCCAGCCTTCCATCAGGTCCCGCGCAAGGCGAGAGCCAAGGCTCCCCAAGTAGCATGAGCAGCACAAAATCAGGAAGCCCAGCACCATTCCCCCCAGTTCGATGAAGATGTGTAAATAGACGGTCAGGTTCTGTTTGACTGCACGCAACTGATTGCGCAGCCCGAAAACCGGTTTCAGTCCCTCGGTCCAATAAGAGGGGTCGAAACGCAGAGGATGAGTAATCGAGATGCCGATGGAGAACTCGTAAGTCGCAGGCTTGGCAACGATCTGACGGGTCCGGTGCAACGGAGTTCCCGCGGCGCTCCCTGGGTTAGTCAGATACCAAGTGGGGCTCGCACGATCCGCGTACAGGATGTAGTTGAACTTTCCGCTTTCTCCCGCGGTGAAATGACCGCGAGACCGCGAAAGCGGGACGAAGTACAGGCTGCCAATCAGGAAGAAAACGATTCCTGAGCAAGCCGCCAGGGGAAGCGCGCGCCGCCAGTTTGGGCCGATCAACACACTGGCCGCGAGAATGACCACGCCAATCGGCAGCATCGGCGCCTTGGCCAAATAACTCACGCCCAAGACCGCACCCAGTACGACATGGGAACCCAGCGTGGAGTGACCTCCCCGCATGCCAACGAGAAGTGCAACCGCCAAGTAGAGAAAGCCAGACATCAACATGTCGGGCCGCAGACTTTCCAGTGTGATCTGGGAAATCGAAGCCCAAATGAATAGCGAATAGCCTAGTGTCAAAAAGACCCAGCGTGGCAGAGGTACACGCTGGGGCGAACGAGGTGAAACAAGTTCACGATCGATGCTGGAGAGGAGGAACTCAAACGAAGCGAAGGCAAACAGGAAAATCGCGATATTCAGAATGTGGTCGAACGCGATTTCCTGAAGCGCGCTGGGAGCAAAGATTCGCCGGAACACTCCCAGCACGGTCGGGTATAAAGGGCTCCACGTACCGTTGATCAGCCGGTGCCAGTCTTGGCCGTGCAGCACGCCATCGCTCATGTCCATGTACGAAACTGCATCGGCAGTCACAAAATAGCGGTTGGTCCAAGCCTCAAACACAGCAAGGCAAATCCCCAGCAGCCAAAATCCAATTCTTATTCCAAAATAGGACGGAGTGTCGAAAACTCCTTGGGACGGCTCGATCCCGGCCTCGGCAGACTTTCTCAGGACCTCATGCGTGCGAGTGTGGTTCATCTTTGATTTACGCGAAGAGGAAGAATCCGAGATTCATCCAGTGCGCGGCGACAATTTTGTTTGGCATAGGAATGGGAGAACACGTCGCACCATCCCAAGCAGAAGCGGATACAGAGGATTCCACACCCCATTGATCAGGCGGTGCCAATTCGGACTGGGGAGCACACCATCGCCTATGTCAAGATACGAGATTGAGTCGGTCGTAGCGAAATACCCAAACCTCCGCCGCGGCGAGCACAAATACAAGGCCCAGAAGGTGAACCGTGCATGTCTGATCGAGGTCGCAGCGGAATTACCGTGCAGACCTTGCGGGGAAGTTGGGTAGGTCAATTCCGGCGGCGCACTACGGCCAATACTCATTGCGTTCACGTTGAGAAGATAGCAAGGCGACGATGACAATTTCAAGCCATAGCAGAGATCCGCAGGCAGGGAGTGTTCCGTGCTTGCATTTGATCACCTGCAATTAATCGGGAAGGGCCGAGGGTAAATAAACTTGCACATGGGCACTCCTTTTTCAGCCCTAATTGTGATCTCATCTAGCGTTGTCATCAGTTACAGGACTCAATGATGCGGCGCACTTTGGCATAGATATTGCTCTCTGATACTCATCCGCGCCGGGAGGCTCCAGTACTAATACCCCGCGGACCAGCAGACAGTCCAAAGATTTTGGCCACATAACGTTGTCAAGACGCTGGATTGTTTGAGAGTATACTAACGGTTAGGAGATGAATGAGCGCTGAAACCCAATGGAAGGGTTATCGCAACCCTGCTTTTAAACGAATTTTGTTGCCCGCTTTACTGGCCACGTTCGTGTCCGCGATGGCGCCGGCACAATCTACCTATTCACACGCTTCGGCCCGCGGGAGCTATCACAAAGTAGACCCGACTGAGCGAAAATCTCAGGGGCAAGTCAAGTACCTGCATCACGCGGGAACCGGCACGGCGGCAACGCCCAAACGTCAGACTGGACCATCACTCGAACAGCAACTGAACCAACTGGAAGGCCAGATGGGGCGTGGACCAGCTTCCACTGGCACCAGCAAGAGTTCAGCCACGATGAAATCGATGAACCTGCAGACGGTGAAAAATCGGCCCAATAACGCTCGATCCCGGCCGGCCGGCCGGAATTTGGCGCCACCCTCCGGAAAGACACACAACCCGAAAATCGGCTCATCGACTGTAAAATCCCGCTAGCGGTTTGCGGGAGGCGTTATGCGTTTCGGGTGAGAGTTGAAGAAATTCCAGATGATCTGCGCCAGATAAGTCCCCGTGCGGGAATTGAAATTTGGGTTGTAAGGCGCCAACTTGTTACCGGGAGGGGCAGTCAGCTCAACCCTATCGTTGTAATAACGGTGAAACCCTCCGATCAGAGTGTAAAACACGACTTCGGTTCCTGCGAAACAGCTGCTGGCTTTCTTCATCGTGACCTGGGTAGGCGTTCCGAGTTGGTCCCGGACAGGGGGGCCGTCACAGAGAGATCCTTTTGTAATCTCTCGGCAATTCAGGGCCGCAGATTTTGCCCAGTAGTTGAAGACTTCGTCTGCTGACCACCATCCCCTCTTCGTTCCGCAGTACGACATTCCGCGTGATTCTGTACTGTTGATGGTCAAAATGGAAACCGGGCCAGCCGGGGCCTGGTAATAAGGATTGTCCGGTTTACCAATGTAGTCGCCTTCATAGGCCGCTGCCGCGGCAAATAAGTCCGAATGGCGGCTGGCCATGAGGTGCGTAAACACAGCGCCAGCGGAGAATCCAGTTAGGAAAATTCGCTGTCGATTCAGTTTCAGATTACTGATTGCAGCTTCGATCAACTCCAGAGAGTAGGCCTCATCCGCACCGCACTTGGAGCCCCAGCCCGTTTCGCAGGTGTCGTTCTGAGCACCAACGAAGGCAAACCCATTCTCATCGGAAACTTGGAACCAGCCTGTATTGCCATAGAAGTGCTGGTTCTGGTACGCACCGTGATACATGAAGACCAATCCCTTATCGGGATCAAAATTCTGAGGCAGATGGATCATGTAAATGCGTTCCTGGCCGCTACTCACGGTGAAGGCGCACCCCAATTGGTTGCCATTAGAACCCGAACCTTTTTTTATCCAATTGCAGGTCGTTGTCTGGGCGAATGCCGCCAAGCTGAAAAGAATCGACACCGCAAGCCAGCACATTCTCGACCTGCTACGCTGCAATTGAAATCTGGGTGCCCTCATGATTCTGTTTTTCTCCAGCGGACGTATCCCGATTGTCAACCGATCAAGGGTCTTACTCCGGCGCGTTTTCCCCTGCTGCGGCGACTGGATGGGATGATTCTTCCCGGGAAGTGATGGACATTGCTGGTTCTTTAGCTGCATATTTCAGCAGACACCAGAGTGCCCGGAAGCCATCCTTCCATCCAATTTTCTTGCCTTCTTCATAAGTTCGTCCCCAATAGCTGATACCGACCTCATATATGCGCAGCCGCCGCTTGGCAATCTTCACCGTGATTTCTGGCTCAAATCCGAAACGGTCCTCTTCGATAGGAATCGACTGGAGTATCTCCCGGCGGAACATTTTGTAGCAGGTCTCCATATCGCTCAGGTTGATGTTGGTCAGGCAATTGGACAGCAGTGTGAGGATCGAATTTCCCACCGAATGCCAGAAATAAAGCACCCGGTGCGGGCCGGCTCCGAGAAACCGTGAACCGTAAACCACGTCAGCCTTGCCCTCCAGTAATGGGCCCAGCAGCGAAGGATATTCTGCGGGATCGTACTCGAGGTCAGCGTCCTGAATGACGATGAAGTCGCCGCTGGCCTCGCGGATTCCGCGCCTCAGGGCTGCGCCCTTCCCCATATTTTGGGGCTGCAGGAAAACTTTGATCTGAGGATGTGCCGCCTGCAGCTCCGCCAGGATCTCACGCGAACCATCTTGCGAACCGTCATCCACACAGAGCAGTTCAATATCGAGCGGGACGGCGAGCACACGCTCGACAACCGTGCGCAGGGTGGCACGCTCGTTGTAAACCGGCATGACGGCAGAAAGCTTCATGGGGTCTGTGCTGAGCAACAGTGTATGACACCAGCAGCGAGTCAGTCTTGGACCGCTAATGGTTTTTTAGCGGCAAGCCAACAACAAAAAAACCTCTGGTCTCCCAGAGGTCTCATTGCAGTGTGCCTCGCAAATCAGTGAGGCCCACCCATGCCGACCGGAGCTGTAGCTCCTGGACCAGCACTGGTGCCGCTGCTTCCAGGTCCGGGAGTCCCGCTCAACGCTGGACCGCCATTAGAAACATGATCGGTATATGCGACCCGTTCAGCGCCTGCACTGAGTGTCTTATCTCGTCCTTCGCCTTGTGCTTTCGCCGCTTGGTCTTTCCAAAGCAAGAACCGGTCCTGTGCGGCTGATATGTCGTTCTTGCTCACATCACCATCGGCCTTCACGCCATCGTAATTCACGTCATAAGCGTCTTTTACATCCTGGGCGGCGCTGTCCTTTTGACGAAGAAAATACTTATAGAGATTCCGATCCACCGCCCCGTTCAATTTTTTCGCGTCTTCCGCAATTTGTTTCCAGTCCGAGTTCTGCTCATTTGCGATTTCAGTGATGCTCTTACCGGTTTTCAACTTGGCGGCGACGTCCTCCATGTTAGTGCCCTTCTTGGCCAGTTCTTCCGCCAGAAACAATGAGCCATAGTTCAGCCCGGTATTACGGCGCTCCTCCACCAGCTTTGCGCGAGGCACACTCATCACCGCGGCAATTGTGAGATTCACGGCCCTACGCCCTGTGAAGTCAGCAGCCATTGCGGTGACCTTGTTCAGTTCTTTCTGTGCCTTCTGCTGGTCGTCACCAAATGCCGGAAGAGCGCCGATCAGTGTGATTAGGAATACTAGGAAGTGGGTCGAGCTCTTCATACTGAGAACCTCCTGAACAAGGATTGTAGAACAAACCAGAGCGAAGGGATTGAGGCAACTCAGGCTGCAACACAAGGGCCTCTAGTTTCCCAGAGGCCCGCAACAAAACCTAATTGTGAATTACTGCGGACCGCCGAATCCTGCTGGAGAACCAGTGCCCGTGTTCGTATTGGCGGTGCCACCTTGCCCGCGCCCGCCCGCACCATTGGCTCCGGGGCCGCCGGTATGGTCAACATAGCCAATTCTTTCGTCGCCGAGGCCGAGGCCTTGATCCCGTCCCTCACCCTGGGCTTTCGCGGCCTGTTCTTTCCATCTAAGATAGCGCCCCTGCGCCATCTCAATTTCCTTCTCGTTGGCATCATCGGCGTCCGCTTTCACGCCGTCGTAATGCACATCGTACTTGTCCTTCGCGTCTAGAACGGCCATATCTTTTTCGCGAAGAAAATACTTATAGAGATTCTGGTCCACCGCTGCGTTCATTTTTTTCGC
>WNGL01000978.1_pt1 | contig 37035 bp, 30 predicted proteins | sample 5400591 | NCBI WGS metagenome assembly WNGL01 (sample SAMN13153377, study PRJNA577476) | soil metagenome | isolation source: 80 cm soil or saprolite under Garry oak tree replicate 1 | place: USA:California | collected 2016-06-15
CAAGCGTGACGGGGAACTGAACAAGAAAGCCGACCAGATAAGGGGTGATGTGGACGACCTGGCCGGCCATACGCTTGGGTTGCCGGGCGATCACAAGGCGATGCCGCCGGTCCACGACATCGATTCGTACCTGAAAGATCGCGTGGAAGACCAGATCCAGGGATACTACCGGCGGCGGGCCAAAGAACACCAGCAGCGGCTGACGTTGTTCCGCGGTGCAGAGTTTTCGCTCAGCCTGATAGCAACGGCGCTCAGTGCAATTGCCGCCGCCACGCATGTCGGCGGTTACAGCGCCTGGGTCGCCGTGGTCACAACCGTCGCGGCCGCTATCACTTCTCACATAGCGGCGGAGCGTTATGAGCATCTGGTTGTCTCCTACATGGCCACGGCCCGTCAGCTCGAGAAGATCGTGCGGGAATGGCGAGCCAGCGAGGACAACAGCGTCGAGGCGGCGGCCGCGCTCGTCCAGAAATGTGAAAGCGTCATCTCGCGCGAGAACGAAAGCTGGATGGCCGCTTGGACCCGCAAAGATGAGAAGAAAGCAGAAGAAAATCCTCAGGGGGCCTCGACTTGAGGATTTTCGTCAGTCATGGCTCCAGGGAGGACGATAACGCGGCCTTGGTCCGTGGCCGCGTCTGGGAGTTGCTGCCGGCATCCTGCGCGTGGGCGCGCTACGTTCACTAGGATCCCTAGCCTGTCGTGCGGCCAGCGGCGGATTCGAGAGCCTGGATCGTCTCGGCCATCTCGGCCGCTAGTTCTGGTTCCGATGGCGCGACTCGTGCCCTGACTGAGCTCACGACGTCAAGCACCGACCGGCAATCCGCCGACCTGGCGCCGACCATCTGGAAACGCTGGTAGGCCTGCCGGGCCTCCCGGACCCGCCCGTCCAGATGGCAGAGCAGCCCCAGGTCCGCCCAGGCCCACCATTGCTTCCGGCGCGGACCCTCCACCTGGACCTGGATGAGCGCGATGGCATCCTCGATCTCATCGCGGAGATCGGGCAGCCGCGCCGGATCGTCGAGCACCTGCAGGACGATCCAATTGGTGCGGTTGTAGGAATCGTCGAGCCGGTACTCCTTTTCGATCTCCATCCCGTGCCGGTACGCCTCCACTGCCTCTTCGGTCATGTCCGCCTTCCGGTAGATCCCGCCGAGCCTGCCCCAGTAATCCGAGAGGCGGTGCGCGTACTCTTTCCGCTCGTCGGCCAGGGTCTGCGAGTCCTGCGGCAGGCTGGCGGATTCGCGCTCCAGGATCCTTACCGCCTCACGTTGCTGCCTTATCGCCTCCTCGTAGTTGCCGCGGGAACTATCGAGCCGCGCCCGCACCGCAAGCCGCTCGGCGATTTCCTGAGGGACCTCGGTCATGCTCTCACCCCGTCCGGAGGAATTGGCTGGCCAGGGCCATCAGCCTGCCATCGTTCGATGCTGTCGACGAAATCAGCGTCAGCCTGGTCGCCGGCATCCGCGAGAAGGTCGAACAGCTTGCCGGTCAGCGTCTGGTACCGGTTGGCCAGGCTCTCGTCACCGCCGTCTCCCGCACGCATCCGGAAGTGAAGGTAGAGCCAGGCCGCGATGAGGTGCTCCCGTCCGGTCTGCTCGGCTGCCTCGGTGAGGGCATGCTGAGCGGGGTAGATGAGATGTCGCTGCCCGGAGGGCCAATCCACCAAGAGCGCTTCGCCCCGGGACTGAAGGTGCTCCTCCACGGGAGTGGAGACCGCCTCGTCGGCCGGGGCGGCATAGCACCAGGCGATGTCGTACACCCCGCACGGAGGGACCCCGCCAAGCAGCGATTCCGCCCGGGGATCGTCCTGGTCCTGAAGGAGGCGGCGCAGTTCCAGGTGCCGTTCGACCATCCGGCGGAAGGCATCGAGATCATCGAAGTCCGTCGGGTCGTATTCCACCGGCTGCAGCAGTCGCCGGAACATGACCAGCTGGTTGCTCACTGCCTGGGGCGGCGCGGTCTGCGTGCCATCGGCCTGATAGTGCGGGTCGACCACCACGACCGGGTGCAGGCGGTTGGCGGCGAGACGCACCCCCAGCTCGAAGAACACGTTGGGGCGCGCGCTGGTCACGTCGACGAGGCAGAAGTCCGTCAGCCGTATGGCCTCGAACAGCTGCGCCGATATGACGCGAGGCGAGTCAAGGTCCAAGGTGCGCTCCAGCCTCGGCGGCTGGATCTCTTCCGCCCCTTCACGGCGGATCCTGATCTCCGACCGGGCGGTGGGGGGCAGGTTATCCCTGATCCGCTCCCAGTTCCGCCGCACATACTCCGGATCGAATGGCACCAGCGCCAGGATTGACGGATTCCGCCCGGCATCGAAGGCCCGGGTCTGGCGCTGATCTGGATCTGGCGACAAACCCCGGATCAGGTCGAAGCACGGCAGGTCGGCATAGCCGGTTCCCGGCTGAGCCAGTTGCTTGATGCCCTCGAGGATGCGCGCCTCGACCGCCATGAAATCGGCCTAGTGCCTAGTACGGCAGCCGCACTTGGGGTTCTGACCTGCGGCGGTGCGTTGGCCTGGCGGAGCCGGGCATAAGGCGCAGCCGCCTGCCGGTCCATGTGTTTGTGCTGACAACAGAATCGAAGGCGGCTGCTGCCGTCAGGATAGGCGCCGCGCTGGCGGTGGAGAAACGAGGCGAACTGGCCGGGCTGCTGCGGCCGTGCTTCGCGCGGACGCAGGTATGGCTGCAGGCGGGCAAGTACATGGCCGCGCTGATGAGCGACCTGCCGGAGCGCAACGGGTGGAGCATCGCCCGGCATGCCGGGGACCGGACGCCGGACAAGACGCAGCGGCTGCTGAATCACGCCAGCTGGGACACGCTGGCGGCGATGAGCGCGGTACGCCGGTTCGCCGTGGCCGGGCTGGACGGGGCCGCGCGGCGGAACCGCAGGCAGGGCGGGATGCGGGTCGGGGCGCTGGACGAGACGGGCCAGGAAAAGCAGGGCAGTTCCACGGCCGGCGTCAAGCGCCAGTACCTGGGGTGCGCGGGCCGCGTCGCGAACGGCATCAACACGGGCTGCCTGTCGTATGTGCGGGAGAAGACCGGGCACGCGCTGATCGGCGCCCGGCAGTGGATCCCGCGCGAGCACATCACCGATCCGGTCCGGTCGCTGGCCACCGGGTTGCCTGCTGGCCTGGAGTTCCGTACCAAGGGGCAGCTGGCCATCGGTATCTGCGCGGATGCGTACGCCGACGGCACCGGCTTCGATTTCATCTGCGGGGACGAGGTGTACGGCAGCAGCACCCAGCTGCGGGACTTCCTGGAGGCTCGCAGCCAGGCCTACGTGCTGCGGGTCGCCTCCAGCTTCCCGGTCACGCTGGCCGGCGGGACCAGGCTCACCTGCGCCCAGGCGGTAAAACGCCTGCTCAAAGACCGGCGGCGGTGGGAGGTCCGCTCCGCCGGCACCGGCTCCAAGGGCCAGCGCTGGTATGCCTGGGCCTGGATCGCCACCGCGTCCCCGCGGCACTGCCTGCTCATCCGCCGCCACCTGGCCACCGGCGAGCTGGCCTTCTGCTACTGCTACGTGCCCGAAGGGCAGCTGCTGACCAGGGCCCGGCTTGTCAGGGCAGCCGGGCTGCGCTGGCCGGCGGAAGAGAACTTCGAGCTCGGCAAGGACTGCTTCGGACTCGACCAGTGCCAGGCCCGGCTCTACACCGCGATCCTGCGCCACATCATCCTGGTCATGGCCGCCCTCGCGGTCTGCGCCGTCACCGCCGCCCTGCTCCGCAGCCGCACCCGCAGCCAGGCCCCGCCGCCGGCCGCACCCGGCCAGCCAGCCCCGGCAGACCCCGGCATGATCCCGCTGACCGTCCCCGAGATCAGGCGCATCACCGCCGCGCTGACCGCCCGGCCGCTGCTCGCACCGCTCGTCATCCACTGGGACGCCTGGACCCGCCGCCACCAGGCCCGCGCACGCTGGTTCCACCAGCGCGCACGCCTAAAACGGGACTACGCCCTGGTCAGCTAGCAAAGTGCGGCTGCCGTACTAGCCCCCTCGCGTGGCCGCGACAGGGCAGGGCCGATGTCGTCAACTGGTGCGCTTCGATTCGGCTGCGTTCACGTAGGCCGCCCATTCCCACCGGCCCCATTTACTCTCGAGGTAGGATTCCGAGAGAACCGCGAGAAGCAGCTTTGCCTCGCGCACGGCCTTTTCCATATTAATTATGAAACTGCCCGCGCCGAAATCCCACGCCTGCATTAGCACGCGGTACCCGGCGAGTTCCAGCCGCCACGCGACCCAGGTCGCCCATTCCTCGTCGCGGCCCGTGTAGCTGATGAAGAAATCCGAAGCCTGGCGGGCCGTGTCGCCCATTCCCGCAGCCCTCCCTGGAGTTCTCACACCTTCATCGGGTTCACGATTTCTATCGGAATCCCGCGCCGGGAGGCCTGGAAGATGAAACTTGCCGTTCCGCCCTCCCGGCCATCTGTCCGTTCATCCCACACGACCAGCCCGAATAGCCTCCCTTCTCCCACCGTGGCCCGGCTCAGATCGAGGCACCACTCGTTGTTGCGGGCAAAGCGGTTCTGGCCCCGGGCGGGCGGGCCGAGTTCGTCCTCCTGATAGCGCACGATACAACGGCGCGTCAAGGCATGGAAGCGCTCCGCCCAGTCCGAGCCGCGCCGCCGCACGGACCGCTCGATGAATTCCTGTTCGGGCAGCGGCATCAGCAGCCAGACCGCCGCCCCGCGGGCGAGGCACAACTCGGCGCCGATGATGTCCGTTCCCCTGGCACCTGCCGTGATCGCCAGGTCCTTCCTGCCGATATTCCGCTGGTCGAGAATGCGCTCCATGGCTAGGCCGACTGGTTTCTCCGCCTCCGCCGGGAAGCGCGGCGGCGTCCGGCCCGGCGAATCGACCATGTGGCCACTGATGACCACGCCGCGTTCGAATCCGGTCGGCTTCATCCCCATAGCGCCCACCGTAGCGCCGGCCGGCCAACTCAGCCGCCAGCCGTCCCCGCCTCCGCGGACCCCCGCTTCAGCGCAGCGGCCCGAAGAACTCGCGCACGTCGCCGACCAGCAGGTCGGGCACCTCCATGGCCGCGAAGTGGCCGCCTCGGCCGAACTCGGTCCAGTGCGTGATGGCGTCGGACTGCTCGGCGAAACGCCGGATCGGCGGCGCCATCTCCCGCGGGAAGACGGCCACGCCGGTGGGCACCGTCGAGCGGGCGGTCGGGCTCCAGGCCCGCGCCCGCGCGGTCTCGTAGTACAGCCGCGCCGACGAGCCTGCCGTCCCGGTCAGCCAGTACAGCGTGACGTTGGTCAGCAGCTGGTCGCGGTCGACAGTCTCGTCCGGCCGTCCGTTGTCGGTCCACTCGCCGAACTTCTCGGTGATCCAGGCCAGCTGCCCGGCCGGCGAATCAACCAGGCCATAGGCCAGCGTCTGCGGCCGGGTCCCCTGGATCGCGCTGTAGCCGGAGCCGGTGGCGCGGAACGTACGCGCCGCCTGCAGCCGCCGGGTTTCCTCCTCGGTCAGCTCGCCCGGGTCGTCCGGCGGCCGGGTGATGAGCATGTTCAGGTGCACGCCCGCGACGTGCTCCGGGTCGGCTAGGCCGAGTTCCCGGGAGATGATCGAGCCCCAGTCACCGCCCTGCGCGCCGTACCGCTGATACTCCAGAAGCGACATCAGCTTCGCCCAGGCCCGCGCCACCCGGCGCGCGTCCCAGCCTCGGTCATGGGTCGGCCCGGAGAACCCGCAGCCGGGAATCGACGGGATGACCAGGTGGAACGCGTCATCCGCAGCACCGCCGAACGCCGCCGGGTCGGTTAGCGGCCCGATGATGTCCCAGAACTCCACTACCGAACCCGGCCAGCCGTGCGTGATGATCAGCGGCAGCGCGTCCGGCGAGGCCGAACGCACGTGCAGGAAATGCACCCGCGCCCCGTCGATCGTGGTGGTGAACTGGTCAAACCCGTTCAGCCGCGCTTCGTGCACCCGCCAGTCGTACTCGTCGCGCCAGTACGACGCCAGCTCCCGCACGTACTCCAGCGGGATGCCGTAGTCCCAGCCGACCCCGGGCAGCTGGTCGGGCCACCGGGTCCGGGCCAGCCGGTTCCGCAGGTCGTCTAACAGGCCGGGTTCTCCGTCATAGTCAGGCACCGGGCGATCCCGTCCAGGAGAAAGCCGAGTCCGAGGCTGAACTGCTCTTCCGGCGGCGGGCCCGCCGGGTGCGCCAGCCAGCGCCCCTGCGGCTGCCCTGCGCCCTGCGGCCGCCCGGCGCAGGATCGCACCGCGTACCATGCGGCCCGTGGGTCCCTCATGTCCCGCAAGTCCCGCCCCTGGGCGCCCCGAGCGCCAAACGCAACCACGGCGATGTGACATTGCCGTGGTCAGGACCACCACGATGTCACATCGCCGTGGTTGGGCCGGAGGCCGACGCGCCTGAAAGGGCAGCTCGCACGGGCATACGCCGCCGTCCCCGGGTCCGTGACCACGGCCGCTGTGACAGCTGCGGCACCTGATGCGGGCGCCCTGCCCGCAGCGGCGCGGGCTATGTCCCTACGCGTCCCAGGACCATGAACGCGGCATCAACGTCAGCTGAGCTCGGTGCTCACGGTGCCCGAGTGACTAACGCCCGTCTTCACCCGCGGGACACCTCACGGAACATGCGGCCCTACCCCAGCGGGTCATAGGCCCCAGAACGACCCGGACAGCCCGGCGCCGCGCAGGTACGCCGCGGCCTGTGACGGCTCCCGGCGGACGTAGCCGCGGTCCAGCCGGCCGTCGTACCAGTGCGCGGCCAGCCGCCACAGCGTGCCGAGGTCCATCACGTAACCGCGGGCCGAGCCGGTGGCCGCCAGCCAGGCGGCTACGCAGTCCTCGGAGCAGAACAGGCGCTGGTGCGCGCAGGTGTGCACCACGTCGTCCCACATCCGGGCGGCGGGCACCAAGAAATGGGCCACCTGGCCGCCTTCTGGCGGGCGACGCCGGCCCACGTTCCACGCGTGCGGCCGGCCGCACGCCGGGCACCGCGTCGCCACCAGGACCTCGTCCTCGCCGGGCACCAGGTGGGGCAGCGCAAACGAATCCCAGGCGCAACCGCCCCACCAGAGCGTCCGGGCGCCCATCACCGAGAAGCCGAGCGGCACCGCCGAGAACGGGTGAGCCATGACGATCTCACCCCGGTCGCCGAGCGCCAGATGCCGCCCGCGGGCCAGTTCGCTGAGGCCAGCGACCACCTCCGAGGCCTCGGCGCCGAGCCGCGCGGCCAGCGCACCGGCACCCGGCGCCCGTCCGGTCCCGGCGAACGCGCGGTACACCGCCAGCCGCAGATCCTCAGCATCCATGGCGCCATCCTCGCAAAGCCGATGAGTACCCGGACTGCCCGGCGTCTGTCCAAGTAACACGTATTTCTGCCCGCACGACACGCTCCGACCAGCAGGAGGGCGATCAGCCTAGGCAAGGGGGCATCATGCATCCGACGTTCGTGCAGCTGTACCTGGAACCGGACGACAACCAGGACGAGCAGGACAATAGGCGCCGCCGCGCCGCCCGGACCCGCCGCCTCCGTTCGCGCAGGGCCATGCGGGTCGCCACCCCCGCGCCCGTCCGCGACCGCCAGCCTCGACGGTGAGTTCCGGCACGTCAGGTAGCCTTTGCGGGATGACCAGATGCTGATCGCGGCCGCGGTCTGCCCGCACCCGCCGCTGCTCGTTCCCGAAGTCACCGGTGCCTCGGATCCCGCCGTCCGCGAACTGCGTCGCCTGCGGACGGCGTGCCGCGACGCGGTCGCGGTCCTGATCGGCGCGGCCCCCGACCTGCTCGTGGTGGCCGGCGGGGCCGGGCAGACCGCCGAGTACCCGGCTCTGCCGCCTCCGGGGGGGACGACCCCCCCGAGCCCCCCCGGGCCCGGTGGGAGCCCGAGCCCCCCCGGGCCCGGTGGGAGCCTGCGCGACTTCGGCGTCCCGTTCACCGTGGGCGCGGACCCCGTCCTGCCGCTCTCGCTGACCATCGGGAAGTGGCTGCTCGCCGAGGCGGTCCCGCCAGCCCCGCCGGTCAGCTGGCAGGCGATTGCCTCCGGCTCGGCCACGGCCGACTGCCTGAGCCTGGGGGAGAAGCTGGCCGCGCTCGCGCCGCGGGTCGCGCTGCTCGCCATGGGCGACGGCCCCGGCCGCCGGGCCCGCGGCGTCCCCGGAGCCACCGACCCCGAAGCCGACCGCTACGACGACCAGGTGTCCGCGGCCCTGGCCGCCGCCGACCCGGGCGCGCTGGCCAGCCTCGATCCCCGCCGCGACCAGGAGCTCTTCGTGGCCGGCCGGGCCGCCTGGCAGGTGCTGGCGGGGGCGGCGTCCGCGGGCGCCTTCACCGCGGACCTCACCTACGCCGCCGCCCCCTTCGAGGTCAGCTACTACGTCGCCACCTGGGTGCGGGCACACCGGGCACACTAAGGGCATGGGGACGCGCGTCATAGCCGTGGTGGGAGCCACCGCCACCGGCAAGTCGGGGCTGGCCACCGAGCTGGCCCTCGCCCTCGGCGGCGAGGTGGTGAACGCCGACTCGATGCAGCTCTACCAGGGCATGGACATCGGCACGGCCAAGGAGCCCGAGGCCGCCAGGCGCGGCGTCCCGCACCACCTGCTCGACATCTGGCCGGTGACCCAGACCGCGAACGTGGCCGACTACGCCAAGCTCGCCCGCGCCGCGATCGACGAGATCATCGCCCGCGGCCGGGTACCCGTCCTGGCGGGCGGCTCCGGGCTCTACGTCCGTGCGGCACTCGACGATCTGGATTTTCCCGGAACGGACGAGGGTATCCGCACCTCTCTGGAGGAGGAGCTCGCCCGGGTCGGCGCGGCCGCGCTGCACACCAGGCTGGCCCGGCTCGACCCGGCCGCGGCGGCCGCGATCCTGCCCGGCAACGGGCGCCGGATCGTGCGTGCCCTGGAAGTGATCGAGATTTCGGGTCGCCCGTTCACCGCGACCATGCCGGCCTTCACCGTGAACCGCCCGGCCGTCCAGATCGGCCTCACCCTGCCGCGGCCCGAACTCGACCAGCGGATCGCCGCCCGCGTCGACCGGATGTGGCAGGCGGGCCTGGAAGCCGAGGTGCGGAGCCTGGCCGCCCGGGGCCTGCGTGACGGCAAGACCGCCAGCCGGGCCCTGGGCTACCAGCAGCTGCTCCGCTACCTGGACGGCGAGTGCACCCTGGACGAGGCCCGGCTGGAGACGATCAAGGCCACCCGGCGGTTCGCCCGCCGCCAGGAATCGTGGTTCCGCCGCGACCCGAGGGTCCGCTGGCTCGACGCCAGCCAGCCCGCGGACGCCCTGCTGGCCGCGGCCCTCGGGCTCGTCCGCCCGGCCTAGGCGGTCACCATTACATCTGATTTCCGAGCCGGTAGGCACGCGTGGCGTTGTCGGCACAGAGCATCCGGGCCAGCCGTGCCGCGGTCCTTTCGGTGAACAGATCCTCCTCCAGGCCGGAACGCAGGAACGCGGACAGGGCGGACCTGAACAGCGCCGCGCCCAGGTAGTACAGCTCCGGCAGGCCGAACGCGTCCGAGGAGTACAGGAACTTCCCGAACGGCGCCAGCTCCAGGGCTTCGGCCAGCAGCGCCGGGGCGCGCGCGCCCAGATTGTGCGTTGCCAGCCCGGCGTCGGCGTAGACGTGCGGGAACACCTGGGCCAGGTAGCCGGCCTCGCGGTGGTACGGGTAGTTGTGCAGCAGCATCACCGGCACCCCGGAGGGCTCGATGGCCCGCAGCAGCGGGGTGAGCAGCAGCGGGTTACAGCGGTCCAGGTCGACGTCGCTATCCCCGTAGCCCACGTGAAACTGCACCGGGAGCCGCAGGTCCACGCCGCACCAGACGAGGAACCGCTGCAGGGTCTCGTCCGCCAGCCGCGGAGAACCCGGCTGCGCGTCCGCCAGCCAGCGCCCGGCTGCGGCCGCGACCTCGGAGTCCGCCGGCCGTTCGGCCCCAAGATCGAGACCGGTCCGGTACGCGGCGATCGATTTCACCCCGACCGCCGACGCGGTCCGGGTGGCCAGCGCGGACCGGACCGCGTCGGCGAACCCGTCCGCTCCCACCCCGGCCGCGGCCACGTCCTCGGCCACCCGTTCCAGCCGGACGATCTCGTGCGCGGTCGCGCCCGCCAGGTCGCCGAGTTCGGCCGGGGAGGTGATCGGCTCCGGGACGTAGCCGGTGTCCACGCACAGCACAGCAGCACCGGCGGCCACCAGGAACCGCTTGGTCACCTCGGTGCTGCCCAGTTCGGCCCGCCGGGCCACGTAGTCGCCGAGCTCGGCGTGCGGCCGCAGGCCGAGCACCGGCGGGCACAGCCGCCGGAACATGAACCCGGCCTGCGAGTCGAACACCGAACCGCCGGGGAAACCCGCCCCCTCGGACAGCATCGACTCCAGCGTGGCTGCGTCCGCGTCGCGGCGCAGCACCCCGTGGCAGTGGTGGTCGACCAGGGGCTGGCCGGCGACGTAGGGGAGCAGGTCCGCCACTAAGCCGTCTCGTCCCGTGCCGCGGCCATCCTGGGCGCCGGTTCCTCGGTGCCCGGTGCCTTGATGCCCTCGCGGGCGGCCAGCGCCGCGCCGAGCTTGCGCGCCGTGCTCGCCGCGAAGATCACCACGATCACCGCCACGGCCAGCCAGATACCCGCAACCGACGGGATCCACCCGGCCGAGCCGGCCGGCCAGGGCCACACGTTGCGGTACAGCGTGTACCCCAGCACGACCAGGCCCGCGATCGGCACGATGATCTGCCACATCGGCACCGGCAGCTTGTGCCGCACGAACACCAGCATGATGCAGCCCACCGAGGCCAGCACGTAGACGACCAGCAGGATCAGCGTGCCGATGGTGCCGGACCACAGGAAGCTGTTGAACGCGTCGGCCTGGGCGGCCACGGCGCTCTCGACGATGACGATGATGCCGGCGGACACGACGACCGCGAGGGTGGCCCAGACCGGGGTGCCCCAGCGCGAGCTGCTCAGGCCCAGCCCGCGCGGCCCGGCCGTGTCCCTGGACAGTGCGTAGACCAGCCGGGCCGCCCCGACCACGCAGGCCAGGCAGCAGCCGAACGCGCTGATCGCGGTGCCCAGCGTGATCACGTCGCCGACCCAGCTGCCGACGTAGGACGAGCCGAGGTCGCCCAGCAGCGACTGCGAGTTGGTGAAGGCCTTGACGCCCGCCGGGCCGGCGCCGAAGCCCATCACCTCGACCGCGGTGACGATCACGAAGTACAGGCCGCCGAAGATCGCCGTGCCGAGGATGGCCCGCGGGATGTCCCGGGTCGGCCGGCGGGCCTCCTCGCCCAGGGTGGCCGCCGCTTCGAACCCGGCGAACGACAGGAAGCCGAACACCACGCCGAGGAACACCTCGTTGATGGGTGTCCCCGGCGAAACCGAGAACACGCTCAGCGTGAACGTGTGCCCGCCGGGCGCGTTCCCGGCCAGCAACCGGACCAGTACGACCGCGGTGACGACCAGGATCAGCGCGACCGTGGTGCCCTCCACGCTCAGCAGCACGGTCGCGCCGCGCCTGGCCGGCATGATCGCCAGCCACAGGGCCAGCAGCAGCGCCACCGCGAGCAGCACGAATGGCGCCCAGGTCGGCGGGTTGTGCCAGATGCCGACCTCCTGCAGGAACGCGGTGCCGAAGATGCCGGCCGCGGCCGAGGTGACGACGGCGTAGAAGGTGTAGGTGCCGAGCAGGCCCCAGCCGGCGACTACCCCGGTCCGCGGGCCGAGCGTGGCGCCGACGAACGCGTACACCGAGCCGGCGTGGTGGAAGTACTGGCACAGCCGGACGAAGGAGTAGGCCACCAGGAGCACGCCGACCGCCGCGATGAGGAAGGTCAGCGGCACGGCGCGGCCCGCGTGCAGCGCGCTGCCCTGCGGGTTGATGTTCGCGGCCATGCTCGGCGCCATCAGCGCGACCGACAGACCCACCGCTGCCCACACCGACAGCGAACGCTTCAGCCCAGGCGTGCTGGACGGGCTCGCTTCCATCTGCTCCTCCTAACGGTGCCTGATCCCCATAGTGTCCCTCCGGTTCGTCCGGCACGGAAGGGGCAAAAGATGCGGAACAAAGGTCGTAACCAGCAATTTCCCGAACGGCCCAGGGCGCGTGCCCCGCCTTCCCTACTCCGCGGCCCGCTCCGTCACACCCCCGTAACATCGCGCCCGGAAGTTCCGTTTGAACCATTTCGCGCACTTGCGCGTCACTTACAGTAGGAGCTAGTCGTCAGGGGGTGACCTACGGTGACAGGTGCCTACCCGGTACTGCGCTTGGGTCCAGTCCGCTCGACGCGTCCGTGGGCCCGTACCTACCGGGGCACGCCCGCGTCCGTACCGGAAGCACGCCGGTTCGTCGGTGAGCTGCTGACCGGGTGCCCGGCCCGCGAGACGCTGATGGCCTGCGTGTCCGAGCTCTGCGCCAATGCGATCACGCACACCGCCTCGGGGCTCGGCGGCGTGTTCACGGTCGAGGTCGACTGCCCGCGGGACGGGATAGCCCGCGTCGCGGTCACCGACGACGGCGGCGCGTCCGTCCCGGTGGCCGGGCGGCTCGACCTGATGGCCGAGGGCGGCCGGGGTCTCGCCATGGTCGCCGCCTGCACCAGCCGCTGGGGTTTTCGTGAGGCCTACCCGGGCCGGACCGTCTGGGCCGAGGCCAGCTGGCCGGTCGCGGTGCCGTCGCCGCGCCGGGAGACGGTCACGCGCCGGGTGCTCCGGCCCCCTGGCTGGCGCGGCGGGCCGGCGGCATAGCCGCGGGCAGCACCGCCAGGGCGGTGAACCGCGCAACACCAGACCCAATACGGGCAAAAGGCGTATATTGCACGGACCTGAATTCTGTAGAGAGTGACTCTCTACCCATTAGATCCGGTAGAGAGTCACTCTCAACCGGATAGGGCAGCGGCCGATGGGATACCGGTGAGGCTAGTGGTGAGCGTGCGCCGATCGTCCGTGGCGAATGCAGGGCACGCGGCCACGCCGACGAGTGTTATCTCGAATATGAGATAGCCTTTGAGGTATGAACGATGGGCGGCGCCAGATGCCGGAGCCTGCCGCGGCCGGGTCAGCGCCCGGGTCAGCGCCCGGGTCAGCGGTCGAGTCCGGGTTCGCGGACGGGTCCGCGAACGATGCCGGCGTGTCGCTGCCGGTAATGCCGGGCTTCCGCGAGATGGCGCTGCGCCGCTCCGCGGACGCGCAGGCGGCGCGGATGGCCGGAGAGCGAGGCAGGCTCGTCCGCGAGCTAGCCGAACAACGCCAGGCGGCCGGCCTGTCACAGACCGAGGTCGCGGCGCGGATGGGAACCTCCCAGTCCGCTGTGGCCAGGCTGGAATCCGGCACCGCCGACGTTCGGGCCTCGACGCTGGAGCGCTACGCGGCCGCGGTCGGCAGCGAGATCACCTGGAAGCTCAACCGTCCCGGGGAACCCGGGTAAGGAGTCGGCACATGACGTCACGGAAGGCGCCACACAGGACGGGACAGCACACACCGACGAGGCGTCCGATCCCGCGCGCGCACATACCCGGAGTCCCGCGGCCAGGGGAGCCGGGCTGGCCATCCAGGCCGTCGGTGCCGCCTATCCCGGGTACCCCGCTCACTCCCGGAGCCCCGGACTTTCCGTCCGCGCCGCCGTCGGCTCCTGGTCCGGTGCCGCCCACCCGGGTGTGGCTCGACCCGCACGCCGAGTGGACGAGCAAGCTGCACGAGCGACTGCTGGCCAAGCGGATCGTGATGGCCTCGGGCCTCCTCGACGACGACGCGGCTTCCAGGCTCTCCGCCCAGCTCCTCACGCTGGATGCCGAGCAGGAGGCCCCGATAAGGCTGGAGCTGCAGAACCTGCGGGCCGAACTGCCCGCCACCCTCACCGTCATGGGCATCCTCGACGTGCTGCGGGTGCCGGTGCACGCCTGTGTGAGCGGTGAGATCAGCGGTCCCGCCCTCGGCGTGCTCGCCTCCTGCCCGCACCGGTCCGGATACCCGAACGCGATCTTCGTGCTCGCCGAGCCCAGGCTGCATCTGGGGGGCACGGTGACCGCGGTCAGCACGGCCGAGCAGCAGATGACCCGCATGCTCGACACGCTGTACTTCAGGCTGGCCGACGTGACCGGCCGCGAGGTGGACGAGATCCGCGAGGACGCGCGCCGCGGCCGGACCCTGACCACCGGTCAGGCCATCGGATACGGTCTTATCCAGAAGCAGGAAACCCCGCCGGTTCCCGGCGGGCCGCGACGAGGACCAGCCGGGCCCCGCACGCGTTAACCAGGGCGGTTAGCTCAGCCACGAGGGCGCTCAGGACCGGGCCGCGAGGCGGCCCGCCCAAGGTCGCGGCATTGGTCCGGCATGCTCCGGAAAATTGCCCTCTGTACACACTCGCTCTCAATCGGTAACATCTAACCGCGGGCTACCCCGTTTGGACAGGAAAGTGTGAGGATCGGCACACTGTGGTATTTGCCAGAAATGTGTGCCTGGACTGGGGTCTGTGATGGGTACAGAAAGTAACCAGTCGAGTGGGAATCGTAACATTCCCGTCTCCCGAGAGGACTCGCGGGAGGAAGCGCGGCAGCATACCGGCCTTTTCCGCTGGGATGACCCGGAAAACCTCATGCCCCCCTGGTCTGTTCCGCCGGGGCTGATCATCCCGGGTCCGCGGCAGCCGGAAGCCGACGCCCAGCCTGCTGAATCCGGTCCCCGGCCTGCCGGCCCCGGTTCCCCGCCTGCTGACGCCGGTTCCCCGCCGACTGCCGCAGAGCCACCGGCCGGCCGCGGTTCCTGGCCCGGCGTCGCGCCCCCTGCCGGATGGTTCCTGCACTCCGCTCAGTCGCCGCCAGCCGCCCGCCAGGAGCCCACCTCCGCTCAGAAGCCCCTGGGTGATCAGCCCGGCCAGCGATTCGCCTTGCGTGTCCCCGCTCCTGCCCCGGCCCCCGACACCGGTTTCCCCCTCAGCGACACGACGGCCAGCCCTCCGGGCGATTCGGGCAAGCAGCCTCCCGTCGAGTCAGGGTCCCCCGCCGAACTAGAGCCGCACGCCCCAGCCACGCCCGCCAGCCCCTGGCCGCACGCCCCAGCCATGCCCGCCAGTCCCTGGCCGAACGCCCGCGCCGTGCCCTCGCCCACCCGCGAGCCGGACGGATCCTGGTCCTCCCCGCTGACGCCGAAGCCAGCCCGCCGGCCCCTGAGCCCGACCCAGGCGCGTTACGGCCGCGCGGGCGGCCCTGGCTTCCAGCCCACCCGGTCTGACCAGGCAGGTTCCCAGGGTGCGGGTGCCGAAGGACCGGGTCTTTCCCCGTGGCAGCGCTCTCACCAGCTCTGGACCGAGGCCGGCATCGAGTGGGAGCGGCGCCCGGCCCCTCAGCTGCCCTGGCACCCGACCGCCTCGCGCTCAGCCGCACGGCCCGCGCGCGCACGCCAGGTCCCTCCGCCCCGCCCGCCTGCGCCACCGCGGCGGGAGCACACGCCGTGGCCAGAGCAGGCGTCACCGTGGCCAGAGCAGACACCAGAACAGACACCAGAACAAACGCCAGAGCAGGCGCTTTGGCTGAGCTCCTACGCCCCGGTCGGCTGGGCCGGCCGTACACCGGTCCCGCTCGGCGCGCCGGTGTACTCCGGACCGGGCGTCGACGAGGACGACGGCCCCGCCCGGGAGGACCGCTGGGGCGACGACCGGCCGCCCATCCGGCAGCGGCCGCCCGGCCTGGTGCCCGAGGACGAGCCGGACGAGGCATACGAGGCGTACGAGGCCTACGAGGCCTACGAGGCTCCCGATAGCGATACCCTGCTGTTCGATCACCGCATGCCCGGCTCCCGGCGGGACGGCTCCCGGCGGGACGGGCCCGGCCGGCTCAGCCGCCGCACCGTGAGGATCGCTGTTCCTGTCATCGTCGTGGTCGCGGTGGCCGTACTGGCCCTGGCCTTGCTGACCGGCCACGGCCCGAAGTCGGGCCCGGCCACGTCCGAACAGCACAAGACGCCGAACACCGCCGCGCCGCGGCTGCCGCTGGGCGAGGTCACCTTCGACACCTATCCCGGGCAGCAGCAGCGGGGGGTCTTCCAGGTCATCAACCGCATCGTCGCCGTCGGCAGCACGATGGTGACCACGGGCTCGCAGACCAGCGACGGCGTGGTCCGCCAGCAGTTCCTGGTCTCGGCCAGCGCCGGGGCCAGCTGGCGCCTCGCCCCGGTCCACTCACCTGGAGGCGGTCAAGGGGTCCAGGCCGCGCTGGGCCACCCGGCGACGCTGCTGGCCGGCGGACCGGGCGGCTGGGTGGCGACCGGCCCGCAGGCCATCTGGACCAGCCCGAACGGCCTGACCTGGACGCTCGCGGCCACTCACGGGATCACCCCGCAGATGCCCGGCGACGCGGTATGGGTACTCAACAAGACAAGCACCGGCTACCTGGCCGCCGGCATAGGCCATGGGCCTGGCCAGCGGAAGCACACCGGGGTGATCTGGACGTCGCGGGACGGCCTGACCTGGCAGCGGTCGACCGCAGCGCAGCTGGGCCTGGCCGGGCCCGGCGAGACCGTGCCGAGCATCTCGTACGTCACCTCGCGCGGTAACGCCACGGTGATCTCCGGCGCGGTGGCCACGCGAACCGGGGCGTACAGCGCCGCGTGGCTGAGCACCAACGGCGGGACCGCGTGGACCCGGCTGAAGATCCCGGCCGACCACGGGGCCGGGATCACGATCAGCGGCGTGGCCTCCGACGGCTCCGGGCTGATCGCGGTCAGGCCCGGCCGGACCCCGGCCGGTGCGCCAGACGGCATCGCCTACTTCTCGGCGGACGGGCGGACATGGCATTACGCGGCGACCATCGAGCCGGACCCGAACACGGGCGGGTGGACACCCAGCGTGGTGAAGGGCAGCAGCTACGGCTTTGTCGTCACCGGAACCACCGCCGAAGGCCAGCTCGTGGCCCGCACCAGCACCGGAACCGGCACGTCCTGGCGGCCCACGGGTCCGCTCGGCCGCGCGTCCGTGGCGTCCGTGTCCGGCGCGACCGTGGCCCCGGGCGGCACCGTCGTCGCGATCGGGGCCACCGCCGCCAGCACGATCAGCCAGCAGCCGGTCTTCCTCGAGGCGGCCGCCGACGGAACGGTCCGGTCGGTCTCGCTGGCCGGCATCGCCGGGGCCACCATCCCCGAGATGAAGATCAACAGCACCGCGGTGGCGGGCGGCCTGCAGATCGCGGTCGGCAGCGCCAACGGCTACCCGGCGGTGTGGCGGCGCACCTCGGCCGGCGCCTGGACCCTGGTCTCCTCGCTCGGGCTGGTCGCGGCCGACCCCCACCTGCGCGTGCTGACCAGCGTGACGCACGGCCCGGCCGGCTGGCTCGCCACGGGCGCACCGGGACCGGTCGTGCTGACCTCGGCCGACGGCGAAATCTGGGGCGTGGCCGGGGGGAACATCACCCAGGACCTGGCCGGCGTCTCCGCCGTCGCGGCGACCTCGGGCCCCGCCGGGTACGTCATCGTCGGCAGGCTGGTCGCGCCGGGCGGCGGCTGCGTCGCCGACGTCTGGTGGTCGGCCAACATGACCAGCTGGACCCGCGCGCACGACGTGAACGACACCGACGGCTCGAGCCAGGTGCTCGCGGTCGCCGCGGGCGCGCACGGGTTCGTCTCGGTGGGCTCGCACAACAGCCAGCCAGCGGTGTGGACGACCACCAACGGCCGGGCCTGGAAGACGATCGTCCTGCCCCCGCCGGGCGGGGCCTCGGCCGGGGCGCTCCAGCAGGTCGCGATCAACGGCAACCGCGTGGTCGCCCTGGGCCAGGCCACGGTCGGGAAAGGGCCGGCGATCGGCTCGGCGGCCGGCACCCAGCCTGGCGCCGTGCCGTTCGCCGAGATGTCGGCCGACGGCGGGGCCACCTGGCAGCAGGTCCCGTTCAGCTCGCCCGGTCCCTACACCTCGTTCACCGCCCTGACCGCGGACGCGGCCGGTTTCACCGCCGCGGGCCTGTCCGGCCCGCCCAGTCAGCAGGACGTGGCCCTGTGGGCGTCGGCCACCGGCGGGAGCTGGAAGCCGTACCAGTCGGGCGGCCTCAACGGATCCGCGGCCTGGCAGATCGACACGATGACCCGGTCAGGCGCCCAGGTGGCCGGCATCGGCACCACCATCACTCAGCAGAGCCAGCAAACCGTCACCTTCACCCTCCCCGCCCGTTAGGAAACTCCCATGCGCGTCACCGACCTGGACCTGGACCTGGAGATCGCGGAGATCGCGGAGATCGCGGATATCCCCGAGGACGAGGAGACACCCGGCCCGCAGCCAGCCGGCGGGCAGGCCCCCGGCGTCGCCTGGGGCTAAAGCCCCGTCAGTCCATCCGGTCGAGGATCTCGCGCACCAAGTCCATCGAGGTGTGCGGGTGCAGGAACGCGAACCTCGCCACCGTCTCGCCCTCCCACGCCGACGGCGGTATGAAGGCCACCTGATTCTGCAGCAGCCGGTCGGCCCAGGCCGTGTACTGCCCCGCGTCCCACCCGGCCCGCCGGAACAGGACCACGCCGAGCGACGGCTCCCGGATCAGCTCCAGGTTGGAACGGGAGCGGATCTCGTCCGCGGCCTGCCGAGCCAGCCCGATCGCCGTCTCGATGGCCTCGGTGTAGGCGTCGACCCCGTATACCGACAGCGAGAACCACAGCGGCAGGCCGCGGGCCCGCCTGGTCAGGTGGTAGGCGTAGTCGGTCGGGTTCCACTCGCCAGGGCGGTGGATGACGTCCAGGTAGGAGGCGTCCTGCTTGTGCACGGACCGGGCCACCGGCGGGTTCCGGTACAGCAGCGCGGCGCAGTCGAACGGGGCGAACAGCCACTTGTGCGGGTCCACGATGAACGAATCGGCGTGCTCGATGCCGGCGTACCGGTCACGCACGCTCGGCGCGAACAGGCCGGCCCCGCCGTAGGCGCCGTCCACGTGGAACCACAGCTGGTGCTGGCGCGCCACCTCGGCCGCGCCGGCCAGGTCGTCGATGATTCCCGCGTTGGTGGTGCCCGAGGTGGCCACCACCGCGGCCACCGTGCCCGGATCAGCATCGGCCGCCAGGGCCGCGCGCAGCCCCGCCCCGGTCAGCCGGTGGTCGTCGGACCGCACGACCAGCGGATCCATCTCAAGCATGCGCAGCGTGTTGGTGATCGAGGAATGCGCGTCCTCGCTGACCGCCACCCGCCACCGCCGGCCGGAACCCGAAACACCAGGACCCGCCTTCCGCTTGGCCACCTCGCGCGCGACAACCAGGGCGGACAGGTTCCCGGCCGAACCCCCTGAGACGAAGCAGCCGCCCGCCGTCTCCGGCATCCCGGCCCGGTCGGCGATCAGCCGCAGCACCTTGTTCTCGGCGTGGATCGCGCCGGCCGCCTCCAGCCAGGAGATGCCCTGGATCGACGCGCACGAGATCAGCATGTCGAACAGTAGCGAGGCCTTGGTCGGCGCGGCCGGGATGAACCCGAGGAAGCGCGGGCTGTCCGCCGAGATGACGGCGGGCGCCATCGCCGAGGCGTAGACGCCGAGCACCTGATCCGGAGTGTGCGGCCCGGCACCGGGCAGCCCGGCCAGCGCCGCGTCGAGCTCGGCCGGGTCCCGGGATCCCTGGTCCAGCGGGACCGGGTCCAGCCGCAGCCGGTTCTCCGCGTAGGCGAGCACCGACCTGATCATCGACTCCGTCGTCGGATCCACACTGTGCATGGCCGAAAACGTATGGCCTGCGCGGCCGGCGCCGCAAGGACCAAGATCTTGGCCCGGCAGCCGGCTATCAGCCAAGATGACCTAGTGACCAACTCGCATCCGCTCGATCCGCTGTCGGCCGACGAGATCAGGCGGGCGGCCGCGATCCTGCGGCGTGACCGCAAGATCGGCGATGGCTGGCGGTTCGCCTCGATCGAGCTGAAGGAGCCGGCCAAGGACGTGCTGCCCCAACTCGAGACCGGCGGCCGGCCGGAGGCCAGACCGGAGGCCAGAGAGGCGATCGTGGTCTGCTGGGACCGTGCCGACGGCCGGGCGCGCCGCGCCACCGTGTCGCTGTCCGGCGACAGCGTCACGAGCTGGGAGGATCTGCCCGGCCAGCAGCCGAACATGACCGTGGACGAGTGGCACGAGTGCGATGAGATGCTCCGCGCCCACCCCGCGGTGGCCGGGGCGCTCGCCCGCCGCGGCATCATCGACATGTCGCTGGTGCTGACGGACATGTGGGCCTACGGCGCCGCGCTGATGCCCGAGCGTTACAAAAACCGCAGGCTCGGCTGGTCCGACGTCTGGTACCGGGGCAGCGAGCTGGGCAACCCGTACGCGCACCATGTCACCGGCCTGCACCCGGTCGTCGACCTGAACACGATGACGCTGCTCGAGCTGGAAGACAGCTACTCCGGCGGCACCGACCCCGAGGTCATGGGGGAGTACCTGCCCGGCCTGCTCCCGATGCGGCTGCGGGAGGTGACACCGCTGGAGATCAGCCAGCCGGAAGGGGTCGGCTTCACCCTCGACGGCCATAGCCTGTCCTGGCAGAACTGGCAGCTGCGGCTGGGCTTCAACCACCGCGAGGGCCTGGTCCTGCACCAGGTCGGGTTCCGCGACCAAGAACGGCTCCGCTCGGTGGCGCACCGGCTCTCGTTCGCCGAGATGGTGGTTCCGTACCGGGACGCCAGCCCGGACCACTACCGGCGGACCGCGTTCGACATCGGCGAGTGGGGCCTGGGCTTCATGACCACGTCCCTGTCTCTGGGCTGCGACTGCCTGGGCGACATCACCTACCTGGACGCGGTGGTGCACGATTCCCGCGGCGAGCCCCGGACCATACCGAACGCCATCTGCATCCACGAGGAGGACAGCGGGGTCGGCTGGAAGCACGTGGACGAGCGGGCCGGCGTCGAGGTCAGGCGGGCCCGGCGGCTCGTGGTCTCCTTCCACGTCACCGTGGCGAACTACGAATACCTCGTGTACTGGCGGTTCTACCAGGACGGCAACATCGAGTGCGAGGTCCGCGCGACCGGCATCCTAGTCACCTCGCATACCGGCGCGCCGGGCAGCCGCCCCGCCAACGGGACGCTCGTGGACCAGGGCCTCTACGCGCCGTTCCACCAGCACTTCATCGTGGCCCGGCTCGACCTCGACGTGGACGGGGCCGCCAATACCGTCTACGCCACCGATTCCCAGGCGGCGGCGGCCGGTGACCCCGACGACCCGTACGGGCTGGGCCTGGTGGTCCAGAGCACCCCGCTGCGCACCGAGCGGGAGGGGAAACAGGTTTACGACTGGGGCACGCAGCGCGGCTGGAAGGTCGTGAACAATAATGTGCCGAACGGTCTGGGTACCCCGGTCGGCTACAAGCTCGTGCCCTCGGCATCGTTCCCGCCCCTGCTCGATCCCGCTTCCCCGGCCTACCAGCGCGCCGAGGTAATCGGCCACACGCTCTGGGTGACCCCCTACCGCGAGGACGAGCGCTGGCCCTGCGGCGATTTCCCGGTCCAGAGCGAGCACGACTCGGGCCTGGCCGTATGGACCCGGGCCGACCGGCCGATCGAGGACACCGACGTGGTGCTGTGGTACGTGTTCGGCATCCACCACATCACCCGCCCGGAGGACTGGCCGGTGATGCCGAGCGACATCGTCTCGTTCTGGCTCAAGCCGTTCGGTTTCTTCGACCGCAACCCGGCCCTGGACGTCCCGCCGAGCCATCCGGGATAGGGCAGTGTCCCGCAAGCCGCAGGCGGCGCGGACGGCAGGCCCGGTCGGCCGGGACGACGTCCTGGCCGAACTGCGGCGCGTGGTGGACGAGGCCGTCGCCGGGCGCGGTCACCTGCTGCTGCTGGCGGGGGAGGCGGGCATCGGGAAGACGACGATGCTCACGGCGGCGGCCGGCTTTGCGGAGGGCCGCGGGGTCCGGGCAGCCTGGGGCTGGGGCTGGCCCGGCGAGGGCGCGCCCGGATACTGGCCGTGGGTTCAGGTCATGCGGATCCTCGGGCTGGACATCCCGTGGCCCGTGGAGGATAGCGGGCAGCCGGTCAGGGACGCGCCCGCCTCCGAGCGGTTCCGGCTGTTCGACGAGGTGACCTCGCTGCTGCTGGCCGAGTCGCGGATCCAGCCGCTGCTCCTGCTCCTCGACGATCTGCAGTGGGCCGACGAGCCGTCGCAGCTGCTGCTCGACTTCCTCGCCCGCCGCCTGCCCGCCGGGGCGGTGGCGGTCGTGGGCAGCTACCGCGACACCGAACCAGCTCCCGGCCCGGCGCCGGGTCCGGTACTGGCCGCGCTGGCGGCGAGGACCACCGTGCTGCCGCTGACCGGGCTCAGCCCGGACGCGGTCGGCGACCTCGTCGCGGACGTCGTGGGGGAGCAGCGCGCGGCCGAGGTCGCGGCCGGCGTGCACCGGCGGACCGGCGGCAACCCGTTCTTCGTGCAGCAGGTCTCGTGGCTGCTGCGCAGCGGTCAGGAGGGCATCCCGCCCGGCGTGCACGAGGCCATGGGACTGCGGTTCGCCGCCCTGCCCGGCGCCGTGGCCACCGCGCTGCGGACGGCCGCCGTCATCGGCCAGCGGTTCTCCGCGGACCTGGTCGCCCTCGTGTCCGGCCAGCCGTCCGGCGCCGCGGCCGAGGCGCTCGCCGCGGCTATCCGGGCCCGGGTGGTCAGCCGGGACGGCACCGCCGCCTACCGCTTCGCGCACGACCTGTTCCGCGAGTACGCCTACGACCAGCTGACCGCGGCCGAACGGGCTAGCCTGCACCGGCGGATCGGCCAGGCCCTCGAGGCCAGCCGGGCGGCCGGCGGTGAGGTCACGCTGGCCGAGCTGGCCAGGCACTTCGTGCTCGCGGACCCGGTATCGGCGCAGGCTTGGGAGTACAGCGTGGCCGCGGCCATCCAGGCGACCGCCCGGCTGGCCTACGAGGAAGCGGTCCGGCACTGGGAGCACGCGGTCGCCGCCACGGACGCCAGGCCAGCCGAGCGTACCGGGGCCCTGCTCGAGCTGGCGGGGGCCCGGCGGCGGGCGGGCCAGGGCCAGGCCGCGGGCCAGGGCTACCTGCGCGCCGCGGGACTGGCCCGGACCGGCAAGGACCCGGCGGCACTGGCCCGGGCCGCGCTCGGCCTGCACTCCATCGGCACCCGCACCTGGTGGCCCCCGGACCAGGTGGTGGCGTTGCTCTCCGAGGCGCTCGACGCGTTCGGACCCGGATCCGGTGGCGAGCCGCTGCGCCTGCACGTCATGGCCAGCCTGTCCCGCGCCCTGGCCTGGCACGGGCTCGACCCGCCCCGGGCCCGGGCGCTGGCGGCGCAGGCCGTGACGGCCGCCCGGGCGGCCGGCGACCCGGTGACGCTGGCCACCTGCCTGCTGGCCCAGCACCACGCGATCTGGACCGCGGGTACCGCGCGGGACCGGCTGCGGATCGCCGCCGAGGTGGCCGGGCTCGCCGAGCGGTCCGGCGACCAGGAGATCCTGCTCGAGGCCCGCCTGCTGGCCGCGACCGACCGGCTGGAGCTGGCCGATCCCGGCTTCCGGCCCGAACTCGATGAGTTCATCCGCCTGGCCGAGGCCTCCCGCCAGCCGCGGTTCCGCTACGCCGCGCTGGTCCGCCGGGCCGCGCTGGCCCTGCTGGCCGGCCGGCTCGCGGAGGCCGAACGGCTGATCGGCCAGGCCGAGATGCTTGGCGAGGAGTGCGGCGAGCCCGGGGCCCGCGACGTCCGGTACGACCAGGGCTGGGACCTGCTGGCGGCGCAGGGGCGGCTCGGTGAGCTGGGCGATGCGCTGCCGGAGATGTTCCCCGATCCGGAGTCACCCCAGGCCCGCGGTGCGCGGGCGCTCGTCATGCTCGCCTCGGGGGCCAGGGCCGCGGCGGCCGAGGCGGTCGCGCCCCTGCTCACGGCCGACCCTGGGATGATCCCGCCGGACCGCCAGCGCCTGCTCAGCCTGGCCTACGCGGCCGAGCTGGCGGCCGCGTTCGGCGCCGTCCCGGTGGCGGAGCAGCTCTACGCCGCCCTGCTGCCGTTCGAGGACGAGGCAGTGGTCTCCGGCGCGGCGATCACGTTCAAGGGCGCGGTGGCACACTACCTCGGCCTGCTCGCAGCGGTGCTCGGCCGGACCGCGACGGCAGCGAGCCACCTGGAGCGGGCGGTGGCGGCACACGACCGGCTCGGCGCCGCGGCCTGGTCGCTGCGCAGCCGGTACCAGCTGGCCACGGTGTGGCTAGCTGAGCCCGGGCGCCGAGCCGCGGCGGTGTCCGCGCTGGCCGAGGTGGCCGCCGCGGCGCGCACGCTCGGCCTGGCCCAGCTGGCCAGGGAGGCCGAGGCGGCCGCGTTCGCCGCCGGGCAGGTCCCGGTCACCGAGGGGGTGTTCGCCCGTGACGGCGCGATGTGGACCCTGTCCTACGGCGGCGTGACCGCGCGCATGCGGGACGCCAAGGGCCTGTCCGACCTGGCCGTGCTGCTCGCCGTGCCCGGACGCCAGGTGCCGGCCGCCGACCTGATCGCCGCGGCGGGCGCGGGCCAGGCCGGGCTGGCCGACCTGCGGATGGGCGCCGACGAGGTGCTCGACGCGACCGCGCGGCGGCAGGTCCGGGCTCGGCTGGCCAGCCTGGGCGAGGACATCGCGGAGGCGGAGAGCTGGAACGACCCCGAACGGGCCGCCCGGGCCCGGGCCGAACGGGACGCTCTGCTCCGCGAGCTGACCGCCGCGGCGGCCCCGGGCGGGCAGCCCCGCCGGCTCGGCGACCAGTCCGAACGCGCACGCAAGGCGGTCACCGCGCGGATCCGCGACGTCATCGGCCGGCTCGAGCCCGTGCATCCGGCGCTGGCCGGCCACCTGCGGGAGAGCGTGACGACGGGCACCCGCTGCTCCTACTCGCCGCCAACCCCGGTCAGCTGGCGGCTCTAGCCGGCGTCTGGCACTTCCTGGCGGAGATCTCGCGCCTTCCTCGTGAACGGACCAACGAGGAGGCTGTGATGTACGACGTGATCATCGTGGGTGCCCGGGTGGCGGGTGCCCCGACGGCGATGCTGCTGGCCCGGCGGGGCCTGAAGGTGCTCGTGGTCGACCGGGCCACGTTCCCGAGCGACACCTTGTCCACCCACCAGGTGCAGCTACCCGGCGTGGCCCGGCTGGCCAGGTGGGGCGTGCTCGACGCGGTGCTCGCGGCCGGCACGCCGGTGACCCGCGACGTCCGCTTCGATCAGGGCGACGCCGTGATCGCCGGGCGGTATCCCGGCTACCAGGGCGTCGAGGCGATGTGCAGCCCGCGCCGCACGCTGCTCGACCGGGTCCTGGTAGACGCGGCCCGGGCGGCCGGCGCCGAGGTCAGGGAGAACTTCGCGGTCGACGAGATCCTCGGCGACGGCCAGGTTACCGGCATCCGCGGCCGGGAGAAGGGCGCGCCCGTAATCACCGAGCAGGCACGTCTGGTCATCGGCGCGGACGGCAAGCACTCGCTGGTGGCCCAGACGGTCGGTGCCCGCGCCTACCGCACCACGCCGCCACGGTCGATCGCGTTCTATACCTACTGGGCGGGCGTGCCGGCCCGGGACGGCAGCCCGGCCTGGACCGGCGAGATATACGGACGCCCGGGCTGCGCTGTCGGTGCCTGGCCGACCAACGACGGCCTGCTGATGACCTACCTGGCCTGGCCGGCGGCCCGGTTCGACGAGTTCCGCCGCGACGTCGAGGGCAACTTCCTGCGTACGCTCGACATCGTGGGCCTGGGCGAGCGGATCCGCGCCGGGCGCCGGGCCGAGCGCTTCCGCGGCACCCCCGACCTGCCCAGCTACCTGCGCCAGCCCTACGGTCCCGGCTGGGCCCTGGTCGGTGACGCCGGCCTGCTGATGGACCCGGTCACCGGCCAGGGCATCAGCCACGCCTTCCGCGACGCGGAACTGCTGGCCGATGCCGTCGCCGACGGGCTCGGCGGCATCCGCCCCCTAGCCGAGGCGCTCCGCGGCTATCACCGGGCCCGCGACCGTGCCGCCCGGCCGATGTACGACTTCACCGCGCGCCTGGCCGCGATCAGCCCGCCCACGCCGGCCGAGAGCGTGCTCTTCCAGGCGCTCGCCCGCCGCCAGCAGGACGCCGACATGTTCGTCGGCGCGCTGGCCGGCTCCGTCCCGCTGCGCCAGTTCATGTCACCGCGCACCATGGTGCGCCTCGTCGGCGTCGGCGGTTTCGCCCGGCTGGCGTTCGGCCAGGCGCGACCGCACCGGGCCGACGCGGCTCCCGGTCCTCAGCCGGCCAAGGGCAGTTCCGCTCGCAGCACCGAGGACGCCACCGCGACCTGACCAGGACCTCACGCTATCGGCCGGGCGTCGGCGTCGATCAGCATGGCGATGGCCGGATGGCGGCGCAGCCTGGCCAGACAGCGGCTGCGGCTCGGCCCGACGCTACCGATTGGGATGCCCAGCCTGGCGCTGATCTCGGTGTACGACACGGGAGGCTCCGCGGTGAGCAGGTCCATCAGCTCCCGGTAGCCAGGGGGCAGGTCGTACATTGCCTCTCGCAGCGCGGCGTGACACTCGGCCAGGAGCAGCTCCTGCTCGGCGTCCACGGCTTCCGTGTCCGCCATGTTGTCTGCGTCCACGAGCGGCCCGGTAACCTGCTTGAACCGGGCGGCGGCCTGCCGGAGCCGAAAGCATTGCCGCCGGGTAGTGGTAGCCAGCCAGCCCGGCAGCGCGGCCGGATCGCGGAGGTCGTCGAGATGGTTCACCAGGTGTAGCCACACCATCTGGCCGACGTCCTCGGCCTCGGCGTCGCCCAGCCGGTACTGGCGGCAGATCGACCAGATCAGCGGGACGTACCGCTCGACGATTTCATCCCACGCTTGCTTGTCACCGTTCTTCGCGCGAGTCACCATGTCGGTGACGGGCGAGTATTCGGCCATCGGGTTACCGTCCCTTCGTGCCGGTCCCCGGGAGGCGGCTCGGATTCTGCCGCGCTCGTTGCTGCATGATTCGACAATGCACGTCGAGCGCTGACAGCCCGCTGACAGCAGCGAGGCGCAGCCGACCAGGGCAATGACGGCGAATCCGGGCCAGCGACCGTAGTGATCAGCGGTGCCGGGTTATCCGGTCCAGATGCGGTCGAGCTACGGCTCACGCCCGAGTGCGACGTTGATCAGCTCGGCGAGACCGAACGTTTCGCCGTGCTTGAAGTCCGCGATCGGCGTGAACCCGGCGCCCTCGTTGAGGTAGGACTTGGGGTCGCTGCGAAGCAGGGCGGCGAACACCTCAGCGACGATCCTGCCCCCTACGGGTCCGAGCTTGATGGGGATGTTATCCCTGGTCATTCCTGGGTTGGCCTCCCAGGATGTCACCTGTGCTTCGGACAGGATGTAGGCCCACAGGGGAGCCTTACCGGCGAAGCCTTCGGCGATCTCTGTCAGGGGCTTCTTCGGATCATCGGCGGTGGCTTTCCCGATCACCAGTTTCTCGTCGGGGATCGGCGCTTCCCCGAGTGCACCGGCCACGTCCTGCCCGGATGGGAGGCCGAGGGCCGCGCCGCGTTGGAGGTTGCGCAGCGCCAGAATCGACGGGTTGGCGGCGATCCGGTGGGGCAGATGGCGAAGCGGGCTCACCAGCGAGGTATCGATCTTGTAGGCCTTCTGGGGCTTGCGGACTATCCGGTCGAACAGCGGTGCTGTTTCTGTGGGTTCCGCGCCATGCTCGAGGTCGATGAAGAATTGCCAGTCGATGGCCCAGTCGCTCGGCATGCGACGGAATCCTCCCAGATCGGCGGCTTTATCGGCGGGTGCCCCGTCACGGCTGTCCCTGGAGAAGATGGGACGGCGCTCGACCGTTGTGTTGAGTCGGTACAGAGGGCGGACCATGGCGTGCCCGAACCGGAAAGCGGCCACGGAAAACTCCACGGGCATGCGCATGAGCCTGACGTCGTTCTCGAGCCCAGGCAGCCTGGGATCGGCCGGCTGGCGAGGGTCCGGGAAGACGCTCGTGAACGTCTTGTTGTTGACGACGGTGGGCAGGAAGTCGGTGACCAGCATCCACTGGTAGTGCCAGCGCACCTGCTGACGGACCTCCTCGAAGCTGGCCTGTGCGCCCAGGTGCTTGGCGACCCGGTTGTGGAACCGCAGGAAGACGGCGTGAAGCTGCGCCACGATGCGGTTCTCGTCGTTGCGCGGATCGCCGATGAGCGCCCGGCCACGAGGACCGCGGGGTACCTGGCGCGAACCTGGGTCGTAGGGGTTGCCCGACATGCGTCTGCCCAGCAACATGCGGACCCCACCCGGCTTGTACATGTAGGGCTGGTCGGCCGGCCCGCGCCCGTACAGGCTGTCCAGGTCGAAACGGGGGGAACGGAAGTCCGCCAGGCCGTTGATCTCTTTCGGACTCAGGAATTGCCGTAGCTGGGACGTAGGGTCGAAGGTCAGGTCATGGTCTATGAACTGGCCGAGGTAGGTGTAGGCGGCCGTTATCTTCGGGTCCTCCTCCGGATCGCGCTCGGTCTCCAGGGTAGGCCTTCTCTCCTGCTTCGCGGTCATCACCCCGGCCAGCCGCAGCAGGTGAGCCTCGTCGAAGTGCGCGGCGTTCAGGCACGGGAACAGCTGAGTAAAGCGGCCGTTAAATACCTCCCCGGCCTGCTCATTCTTATGCAGGTCCCACCACGTGCCGTGAAATAGCTCGGTCATTCTCGTTCCCTTCCATGCGGTACTAGAACGGCCAGTTCCTGAGATAGCCGCCCTACCCATTCCGCTGCCGGGTTCTCTTGGTATTTACCACCTCTAGTGCGCCAGCGGCACGAGACCCGCTGGCCCGCTCTGTCTAATAAATACCCTCTTGGGCGCTAGTATGCGCGTCTGCTTTGTGTTTACCCCACGTCGGGCGCTCGTTCGGCTCTTTACCTTGTACTGTCGAGTCCACAGTATCTTCAGTGCCTGGTTCCAGCACAGTGACCCATACCTTTGCCACCTGTACGAAAACGGTGACATCCTCGCCTTCTGTGAATGAGTGCTCTCCGGTTGGCGTGGCTTCTACATTCACGAAGTACCTGTCTGCATCGTCGCCCTTGCCCTTGAAGGCAGCGGTCATGTTGGTGATGCAAGAAATACGAGCGAGGGCGCCGTTGACCTGCGTTGCCTGTCCGGATATTTCGATATCTCCTGCAGTAGGCTTGAAATCGGTAACCTCTACCTGAAATGTGATTTTGCCGTCCGTTTTCGTGACGCTGTAGACCCATGGATGAGGCATGAGGGGCATCCTTTCAGGTATGTACGGATTGGGTAAGGTATCGGAGCGACTCTCGGGCTCCTGGCAGGTTGCCCTTGCGCTGGTAGAGCTCGAGCGCCTGGGTAGCGGCGGAGTGTGCTTCGGAGATTTGACCGGCCGCGGCGAGGACGTGAGACAACTCGAGCAGGGTGTCGGCGTGTTCGCTCAGCAAATCGGTCTGCGCGGAGATGGCCACCGCCGACCGCGCGAGCTCCTCGGCCTCGGGATAACGGCCGCGGTCGGCGAGGATCCTCGCATGTAGGCCCCGGCCGATGGCCTGGGCGGACAGGTCCTCGTGGGCTGCGGCTTCCTGGCTCATGGCGATCAACCGCATGGCCTCGTCATACCGGCTCGGTCCTTGCGCCGCGATGGCTCTGGCCAGTGTCGCCGCGCTGGTGGCCAGCAGACGCCGCTCCCCCATCTGGTAGAGGGAGTCGAATTCGAGCCGAAGGTACTTCTCGGCGGACGCTGGATCTCTGCCGAGCATCGCAATGAGGGCGGCGGGCTGGGTAATTGCCGCCGTCATTGTGGGGCCTAGAGTTTCCAGCAGCGATTTCTCGGTGTTGAGCGTTGCCTGTGCCGCCGCGAAGTCGTCCTGCATCGCATAAAGGCCGGCCATGCTCAGGAGGATCCCGGCCTTTCCGATGGGTTGGTTTCCGATCTCGTCGAGGTAATCCATGCATCGTTTTATCCCTTCCAGCGCGGGTGTTGGTCCCCACAGCGCGGCCGAGGCGAGCCAGCCGGCGATATCGGCCAGCTGCCTCCGGTCGTTCACCTTGCGGGCATAGTCGGCGGCACGCCGCCAGGCGTATTCGGCGGCGCCCGATCTTGCATGGTTCCAGTGCAGCTCGGCTTCCAGCTGCAGGGTGCGGCAGATTCCCAGATCATCCTGGCTTGCGTCGAATTCGCGGCGCAATTCGGGAAGTGCCCGGGCGATCTCAATCTCCGCCTCGTCCGGGTTAATCTTGAGGTGCAGCAGGAAGGCCTCAACCCGTGCGTGGGCGTGCTGGCGTTCGTCGCCGTTGGCCGCGGTGATGCGCTGGGCGTGGTAGAGCGCGGCCTCTGCCTTCTCGAACTGCCCGGCTTCGATAAGCGCGGTGCCCAGGGTCGTATAGAGCCGCCCGAGGACCGGATCGTCGCCCGGAAGCAGCGTAGCCGTGCGGTCCAGCAGGTTCACTGCCGCGATGTCATCGCCGCGGTCATGCGCGGCGTACCCGGCCGTCTCGAGGTGTCCGGCCGCGCGCTGCGAAAGCGCGGCGGACTCGGGATCGCCGGGCCATAGTTCGGTGCGATAGCGGACCGACTGTTCGAGGTGATAGCCGAGGATCTCCGAACGCGCGGGGAAGGCGTCCGAGACGCTGACCTCGATCCAGTCGGCGTAGCGGTGGTGCAACTCGGCTCGAAGGGACTTGGGGATCGAGCGGTAAGCCGCCTCCTGGATGAGGATGTGCCGGAAGCTGTACTCCTGATGGGAGCTTCTGCCGGGCCCTGGCTGCACCAGGCCCTTGGCGACGAGGGTCTGGAGGTTGCGGCTGAACGGCGCGCGCGCCTCGACCGGGAGCAGTTCCCGGGTTTCCCGTTCGCCGAAGTCCTTGCCGACGATGGCGGCCCGGACGAGGACGCTGCTGGCTCCCGGCCCCAGGCGCTGGAGTCGTGCCGACAGCAGAGCCTGAAGCGTGGGCGGCAGCGCCGGCCGGATATCGCTTCCGCTCTGCTCGCTGAGGGATACCGCCAGTTGCTCCAGGTAGAGGGGATTGCCGCCCGCGGTCTCGATGAGCCGTGCCCAGGTGGACGGAGCAATGGGATGACCCGCTGACAGCGAGTCAAGCAGCGCTTCTGCCGGAAACTCACCGAGCGGCCCGAGCTGGATGGAAACCGACCTGTCGGCCTCGGCCGCCCAGCCCGGACGCTGGTCGAGCAGTTCCGGGCGGGCAATGCGGACCACGACGATCGGTGATCGCCCCGGCCGGAGGGCAAGCGATTCCACCAGGTCGAGAAGGGTCGGCTCGGCCCAGTGCAGGTCCTCGAAGACGACCAGCACCGGCCGGTCCCGCGCGAGCGCCTCCAGCAGACGGCGGGCGGCCCAGAAGATCTCCGTGGCGGCTGTCCTGCCCTGGCGGCCGGAGCCAATGGCGCGGTGAAGCTGCTCGGCGACGGCCGCCGCGTCCGCCTCCCCGGCCAGGAGGTTCTTGATCCTCTCCGGCGAGTCGTCCCCGCCGCCCGCCTGGCGGACCACGTCCCGCAGCGGCCAGAACGTGATGCCTTCGCCGTACGAGAGGCACCGGCCGGTGAAAACGTGCGCCTCGTGGTCGAGCCCTCCAGCGAACTCCTGGACCAGCCGTGTCTTCCCGAGTCCGGCCTCGCCGGTCACGGTGACGGTCATGGTCACCCGCTCACTGGTGGCCCGGGCGTACGCCGCCTCGAGACGACGTGTCTCTTCGACGCGGCCCACCAACGGCGCATCGAGACGGACGGCCAGGGGACGCAGGCCGGCCTCTGCGGACCGCAAGAGGAACCGATCGGGTCCGGCGCTGTCGGTCTCGATGGCGCCGGCGGCGAGCTGCTGAGTCTGGTGGTTGATGAGAATCTGGCCAGGCGCGGCGGCCTCCGCGAGCATCACCGCCCGGACTCCCACATCCCCTGCGAATCCAAGCGGACCAGACCCTCCGACCAGGGCCTCACCCGTCGCCAGCCCGAAGCGGTAAGTCAGGCTGGCGCCATATTGGCGCGGTAGCACGCCCGCCTCGGCGGTGAGCGCCTCTCTCGCCTCCAGGCTGGCGCGCGCCGCCCGGAGGGCGTCGTCCTCGTGCACGGTAGCGACACCGAACACGCCCATCACGTGCTCGCCATCGCTGGCCGCCAGCCTTCCGCCGTGCCGCTCGAGCACGGCGGTCAGGCCCGAGACCACGTGCTCGTTCATCACGCCATGGGCCTCCGGGTCCAGCGCCACACCCGAGCTGGGCGCTAGCCGCAGCGCGACGCAGAGCACCGTGACAGGCCCGCGGGCCCGTTGCGTCCCGCGGGTGGCCGGTCCAGGCCCGAGAACCGGGTCGTGCCGCAGGATCGCCGCCTGAAGTTCACGCAGTGCCGACGACGGTTCCAGACCGAGCTCTTCCATGAGCGTGCTTCGGAACTGGCGGTAGACCTCAAGGGCCTCGGCCTGCCGGCCGCTGCGGTAGAGGGCGAGCATGAGCTGACCGCGAAGGCGCTCCCGCAGGGGATGGTCGGTCACCATCCGGCCCAGCTCAGCCGTAAGCGCGCCCGCCGAGCCCAGAGCCAGGTTCGCCTCGTTCCGTTCTTCCAGGCAAGCCAGTCGCAGCTCCTCCAGCCTGGCGATCTCGGCCTGCGCGAAGGGTTCGTAGCGGAAATCGGTCAGCGGCGGGCCACGCCAGAGCGTCATCGCCTGGTCCAGCAGTTGCACGGCCTCCGTTGCCGTCCCCGCTGCGAGAGCATCACGGCCCTCGAAGATGAGCTGCTCGAACTGGGCGACGTCGAGTTCTGCCGGGAAAAGCCGCAGCATGTAGCCCCGGGCCGTGGTAATGAGGCGGCCCGCAGGAAGCACCCTTCGCAGCCGTGAGATCGCCGCCTGAAGGGCATTTGCTGCACTCGGCGGGGAATCCTCGCCCCACAGCTCGACCAAAAGCTGCTCGCTGGGCATGACCTCGTTCGCATTCAGCACCAGATCGGCAAGTACGGCGCGCTGCCGGACGCCGCCGACGGTAATTTGTCGGCCACCGTCCTCGAGCTGAAACGGGCCGAGAATCCGGACCTGCATTGCCCCCTCCCCCACCTAGCAGGGGACTGTCGACACCCCAGTGTTCATTGTCGGACCAGCCAGCAATAAAGGCAAGCCTCGGATTGTAGACAAGAGATTGTAGACAAAAAAGCGCAGTGTCTGCGACTCAGATACTGAGGTGTCATGCGATGACAGAGGTTCCAGAGTTTTAACCCAGCAAGATCCAGAACTCAGGAGATGTAATGACGTTTTCTCAGCGACTTTCAGGTGAGCATCTTGTGCTCGAATAGCACCAGGACGAGGGCGGCGCGGGCGATCTGGCCGATCTTTCCGGGGCTGGCGGTGATGTGCTGGAGGGTCTGCCAGCGCTGGGTGAGCAGCGCGAAGCCGCGTTCGCCCATGCAGCGGGTGGACCGGATCAGCGCATTCCGGGTGCGGGTGTTAATGTCCAGTTCTTTCATTCCCGCAGGCTTCTTCACCGGGGTGAGGACGCCGTGGCCTGCGCCTTCGTAGCCGCCGTCGGCCAGGGCCGGCAGTTCCTCCGCGAACAGCCGCAGCTCCGCCAGGACGTTTTCCCGTGCCGCCGCGAGGTCATTCACGTTGCCCGGCAGCACGTCAGAGACTCACATCGGCTTGCCGTCCGGGTAGAACAGGGCCTGGATGTTCCCGCCGAAGTCCTTCTTCTTCCCCGAGTACCACAGGTCGATTTCCTTCCCCTTGCGGCTGAGGGTTTTTTCATGGCACCGGTCGCAGTCCACGATCTTGCCGTCCAGGATGACGTACGGTGCGCCCTCGGCCAGGGCCCTTTGAAGCGCCTCGCGCAGTCCAGGCGCCCGTTCGGCCAGCACGTCGATGACCTCATCGATGTACCGGTAGGACGTCGCCTGCGACAGGCCGAAGCCCGCGCCGAGGCGGGGGATGCTGCCCTTGTCCCGGAACCACGCCAGCCCGAATACCGCCTGCCGGTAACAGCCCAGGCTGCGGGTCTTTTTCCTGGTTCCTATCGATCGGCGGCGGGCGGCGAGCAGGCCGGACACGAACCAGATCAGGTCCCTGGGGATGTCGAGCATGACACGATAAGAGGGCACGCGGAGCCTCCCGGGCAGGGCGGGTACTTTGGCGAGACCTCTTCTACCTGGGGCTCCGCGTCCTTCCCGGTAATGTCCGCCTATGTCCGCGCGTCTTCCTGGTTGTCCTGTTACCGCCTGTTTGCCGGGTTCCCTGCTACTGAGAAAACGTCAATGAGGATAGGCGGAACATCACCGGCGGCGGCGCATCTGCGATAGCGCTAATTCAGTAGAAGTTGGTGCTCCGAGTTCGGGCAGGAGATGATTTCACCAAGCCCATATGCGTAATCGGTGGGGTACGCATTGCTCAACCTCAATTAGCCGGCCGATCCCGGCTGAGCCGTCTAGTCAAGCAGCGGGCGGCCGCGGATCGAGGCGTCCAGGACCTCCGCGGTGTGCGCGACCGCGATGTCCTGGCCGCGCTCGGCCAGGGCGGAGGCGATCTGAAGCGAGCAGCCCGGGTTGGCCGAGATCAGCAGCGGCGCCCCGGTGGACTGCACCGATTCGGCCTTGCGGGCGCCCAGTTCGCTGGCCGCCGCGGGCTGCAGCAGGTTGTACACGCCCGCCGAACCGCAGCAGGTGCCCGCGTCCGGCACCTCGACCAGGGTCAGCCTCGCGCGGCTGCCTGGTGATCCGCTGCGCGTGCGCCAGGTGGCAGGCATCGTGGTACGCCGCGGTGACCGGCAGCGGATGCCGCGGCGCCGCCGGCCCGAGCTCGGCCAGGAACTCGGCGAGGTCCCTGACCTTGCCGCTCATCTCGGCCGCGCGTTCGGCCCAGCCGCCGTCGGCCCCGCCCAGCAGGCGCTCGTACTCCTTCATTGCCGAACCGCAGCCGGCCGAGTTGACCACGACCGCGTCCACTCCGGCCTGCTCGAACACCGCGATCGTGCGCCGGGCGAACGCGCCGGCCTCGGCCTCCCGGCCCGAGTGCAGCGACAGCGCGCCACAGCAGCCCTGCCCGCGCGGGATGATCACGTCGCAGCCCTCGGCCGCGAGTACCCGGGCGGTCGCCGCGTTGACCTGCGGGAAGAACACCGACTGCACGCAGCCGGTGAGCATGCCGACCACCGCGCGCCGGGTGCCCAGCGCGGGTACCCGCCCGGGCAGCGGCCGCGCCGCCGCCGCGGACACCGGCGGCGGCGCCAGCCGCAGCGCGGCGCCGAGCACGGGGGATACCCGGGCCGGCCAGCCGGACCGGGCCAGCCTGCGATCGAGCCCGGTCCGCTGCGCCACCCGCAGCGGCGCGGTCATCGCCCGCAGCCGCCGGGGGTAAGGGAACAGCGAGAAGATGGCCGCCCGCGCGATCCGGTCCCGCACCGGCCGCTTCCGGTCCGCCGGCCGCTTCCCGTCCGCGGGGGCTTCCGCCGGGGTCGCCGCGGCCGGCGCCGGGCCAGAACCGCGCGCCTCCTCGGTCCACACCCGCGCTGCCTCGATGAGCTGGTCGTACTGCACGCCCGACGGACACGCGGTCATGCAGGCCATGCAGCCCAGGCAGCGGTCGAAGTGCTCCGCGGCGGTGGCGGTGAGCTCGGCCCCGTCCAGGATCTGGTTCACCAGGTAGATCCGTCCCCGCGGGGAGTCCATCTCCTCGGCCCACAGCTGGTAGGTCGGGCAGGCTGGCAGGCAGAAGCCGCAGTGCACGCAGTCCTTCGCCACCTCGCGCAGCGCGTTCTCGTCCTGCACTATCCACCTCCGCCGAATCGGTCAGGGAACATCCGGTGATCCGGATCGAACTGGTCCTTGACCGCCCGCATCAGGGCCACGCCAGGAACCGTCCCGTCCAGGCTCGCCGCGAGCACCGCCGGCGGGGCGGTCAGCACGGTCACGCTACCGCGGGGACCGCCGGATTCCAGGACGCCCGCGACCCGTTCCCGCAGGGCGGTCACGAACCGGACGGCGTCCTCGTCCGCCGTGCCCGGATCCAGGCAGGCGTACAGCGCGCCCGCGCCGGCCGGGCCGCTCACCGCGGGCCTGACCCCGGTGTCCGCGCCCGCCGCGGCCACCGCGTCCAGCACAGGACCCAGCGAGCTCACCCAGAACGAGACCCGGACCACCGTGCTGGCCCGCGGGGACGAAACCCCCAGACTCCCCCGGGGGGCTACCGACGAGGGCAGCACACCCCAGCGCGCGGGCGCCGTCTCGGCGACCGAGACCGCACCGCCCGGCGCCGCCAGCAGCTCGGACATCTGCCTGGCGCGTTCGGCTACCCCGGGCCCGGTGCCCTCGAGCAGCACCCCGACGCGCAGCGGTCGCTGCGACCCGCCCGGCCAGTCCAGTTCCACCGCCGACGGCACCAGCGGCGAACCCGCCGCGGCGGCCACCGCGGTCACCGCCCCGGCCCGCTCGGCCGGGCCGAACTCGGCCGTCACCCACGCTACCGCGGCGGGCAGCGGATGCAGCCGGAAGGCCGCCTCGGTGATCACGCCCAGCGTGCCCTGTGACCCGGCAAACAGCTTGCCCAGGTCGTAGCCGGCCACATTCTTGACTACCTTGCCGCCGGCCTGCGCGACCACCCCGTCGGCTCGCACCACGGTGATGCCGATCAGCAGGTCGCGCGGGGCGCCGTAGCGGAACCGCCGCGGCCCGGCGGTGCCGGTGGCGACCACCCCGCCCACGGTCGCCTCGGCCGGGACGTCGAGCGCCAGTTGCTGGCCGGCCGAACCGAACGCGCCGGCCAGCTGCCCGATTGTCGCGCCCGCCTGCACCCGCGCCACCAGGTCGCCGGCCTCGTGCTCCACCACGTGGTCCATCGAGCGCAGGTCCACCACCAGGTCACAGCGGGACGGCGGGGCGCCCCAGGCGAGCCCGGTCCCGGCGCCGCGCGGCACCACCGCGAGCCCGCCCCCGGCGGAGGCCGCGGCCCGCAGCAACGCTGCAACCTCGGCGGTCGACGCCGGCGAGGCGACAAAGGACGGGACGACCCCCGCCACCGCATCGGCGGCGGTGCCGTCGGTGAGCGACGGGCAGGCGGCGGCGAGCGCGGGGCGGACCGCGGGAACCGAGACCCGTTCGGTATCCATATAAGAAGATCTCTGCCTGGCCGGCCACTACTGCCGGGTGCGGCGCCCGCCGGTGGCCCGGCACCTCGCCGCAC
>WNGL01002234.1_pt1 | contig 37028 bp, 35 predicted proteins | sample 5400591 | NCBI WGS metagenome assembly WNGL01 (sample SAMN13153377, study PRJNA577476) | soil metagenome | isolation source: 80 cm soil or saprolite under Garry oak tree replicate 1 | place: USA:California | collected 2016-06-15
TTTTCCGCTTCACGCTTAAAGGAGTCGATCTCGCGCACCGTCGTCGCTTGTTCGATCCCCAGTGCGAAGACACCATTCGGATGATTATCGACACATTCTTTCAAACCCGGTCGATCCATCGGACCGTGAAAGTGCTCGCGAAAGCTGGCGTTCAAATACCCTATAGATGCGGCCAGCGGATCGTTTTCAGAAGGCCAAGTACCTGCCGGGTGCGAGGAATCCTCACAAAATTCAGTTATGCCGGAACCTACGTCTATGCACAGACCCAATCGGAGGTGGGAGGGCCCGTGCTCGCCAGCGGCCTTGACGGCGAACCCGGCTATAAATTTACCTTGCACAGCTTTTTCGCCACGCCCAAAAAAGCCCCCAAGAAACACGAGCCTGTGAACTAACGGACAGCAACCAGAAATGGATCCGACCGGACTGTTTTTAGCGCTTCAGGGTTCGATCAGATGAACATTGTAAGAATATCTGAGAAGGGCGGATGCAAACGACAGCGCGGGAACGATGGATTTAAGGCACCGTTTACCCAGAGACTTATCGAAGCGCACTTAAGCCCGATCTTTATTACATAACGGTGCACAGGGCTCCCGCAGCGCGAGAACCATTTTTCCAGCGGCGCACGAGTCCTTTATCCGCGACCTAAAAAGATCTTCTTGCCTTCGGTTCTCTCGAGATATCTCACAAACCGATATTTATGCTCCCATAAATCTTCGTTGGGTCGCTCGATCTGGCGATGTCCGGTTGTCGCAGCCACCTTACAGACGAGAAAACGTAACACATTTTCTTCCAGCGCTTTTTCCGCTTCACGCTTAAAGGAGTCGATCTCGCGCACCGTCGTCGCTTGTTCGATCCCACAACTCCGAGCCACACCGGCTAAATCAGTTTTTCCGGCAGTTGCGCTGGGCTCGCTGATGCGCGTGCCGCTGTACACCTCGTTATCGAATACGAAAACGGCGAGGTTGGAAAGACTCAAATTACCCAAGGTGGGAAGATTGTACAGAGAAAGGAGCAGGCTCCCGTCAGATTCCAACACAATAACCTTCCGATGGGGCAAGACCAACGCGAGGCCTACGCCGATTCCCAAGGCGGCGCCCATGGAGGCGACTAACAAGTTGCCTTCGTGGGGGCATAGGTGCCCCCACTCGACCCGCTGTCCGCTAAGAGAACCGATCACGAGCTGGTCCGTGATGAACGGCGCCAAGAATTCGAAACATTCGGACCGCTTCATGCCGTAAACTCGCCGGTAAAGAGCAGCGCCACTGGCTGTTTGATAGCATGCATCATTTTTACCGCTCCCTTGATCTTGTCTTCTAGTCCGTCCGCCTTGTCCAAAACTTCATACTGGATGTCAAGGGATTGCAAAATCGGAATCAAGTGAATGCCGGGAAGGGCGTAAAGAAAGCTGTTTCGCTTGTCCAGCACGCTTCCGTAATAGGCTACAATGAGCAGCATCGGAGTCCCGAGTCGCTTACCCAGCACGAGCAGATTGTAAGACGACACGTAAACGCCGCTGCCTTCCATATAAACCGCCGCGGGGCGCCCGCCCAATGATGCGCCGGTGGCGATCGAAACTCCTTCTGACTCGTTGGCAACCGGAACGACCATGAAAGAACCGTCCTCGCGCAGTATGGGCGTGATCTGACTCAGCCTCGTTTCCGGCAAATAGGCAACGAAGCTGATTCCCGCTTCCTTTAGCGCACCGACAATTTTCTCTGCAAGCTCCAATTCCATCGTTGCACCAATGAACTGCGTATAAGGAAAGGAGACATCGATGTCAAGGCGCTACTTGACCGTGAATTTGAAAAAAATTTGACATCACGCGAGAAAGCAGTGGTATAGATGAGAAAGAAGGCACGAAGCGACCGCACCTCATTGAGGGACGGAACGGAGGCCGTATGAGATTTCTCAGTTCTTTAATCGCAGCCCTATTTCTCACCACTGTCTCTCCCCTTCCCGGCACAACCCAGGAAAAACCAAACCGCATTAATCTCGGCTACTCATCTATCTCTGGTTCGCAAGCAATTCTCCGCGTTATTAAGGATGCGGGCATTTTCCAGAAAAATGGGCTCGATGTAAGTCTCGTCCTTATCACGGGAGGAAGCGGGATCGTTCAAGCTCTTATTGCAGGCGATTTGCCCGTTGCGGTTGTTAGCGGCGAGCCTTCGATAGTTGCGCGGCTGCAGGGCGCCGATACGGTGATTCTCGGAGGTCTGATTAATATCATCGATTTCAGTATTATTGCTGCGCCCGAGATCAAGAAACCTCAAGACCTGAAAGGGAAAAAACTCGCGGTGAGTCGCTTCGGTTCGTCCACCGATTTTGTCGTTCGATACGCGCTCGAGAAGTGGGGCCTTATTCCCGACCGAGATGTTGCGATTCTCCAGGCCGGTAGTCAACCCGCACGCATCGCGGCTCTCAAAAGCGGCGCCGTGCACGGGACCATTGTCGGACCGCCGGCTGATATTGTTGCCCGCAAGTCCGGCTTCAACGAAATCGCTACGCCGGAGCAGCTCAATCTTGCTTACCCCAATACCTGCATCGTTAGCACAGCATCAAATGTAGCGAGGAACGAGGAGCTAACTCGACGTTTCATGAAGGCGATCGTGGAGGGAATTCAATTTTTTAAGACGCAGAAGGAGGCCAGCCTCAAGTCGATCGATGCTTTCGCGCGCCTCGGAGAGACTGAACTCGTTGATGAGACCTATCGCCACTACAAAGACATTCTTCCCAGAGTTCCCTATCCCGATCTGGCAGGCATTCAGAATGTGCTCAACGAAATCGCCAAAAGAGATCCTAGAGCGAAGGGCCTCAAGCCGGAGGCATTCACAGAGACGCGGTTTCTAAAAGGGTTGGAAGCAAGCGGGCTGGTTCAGAAGTTATACCGGTAAGTGCAACTTGACAGCGAGCTTGGGTTCCACTAGGAGATTGGGAACGCGCCAAAATCTGAATTGAATTTTTCGAGGAGCGAATTCAATGGAAAGCATTTTTGTCGGACAGCTGGCTGCTCTGGAAGATGAAGGCTTCTTCACTGCCAAGCTTCCCGGTGGAAAAGACGTGCTCATTCTGCGCTGCTCCGGCACCGTCTATGCGATTCAACGAAGGTGTCCGCACGAGGGGGCACCGTTGGAAAAAGGCAATGTCTGGAACAAGATGATTCGGTGTGGGCAACATGCCTTCACGTTTGATCTCGAAACCGGAGAAGGATTGAACTGTCCGGGATACACGATCGAGCGGTACGGGGTGACAGAGGAAGAGGGGAAACTTTTTATCTCCATCGATTCGGACAAGCAGCGGAATACCTGACGTGAGATTTGTCACCATAAGATAAAGGAGCAAACCATGCGTGACTTGCGAAACTTGATCGATCACTGGCACGCGAATGGCCAATTGAAAATCATCGAAGGTGCGGACGCGGATGTTGACATCGGGGCCGTTGCTGAAGTGTCGGGCTCAGGAGCAGAGCCTCCGGCTTTACTTTTCGACAAGGTCAAAGGATATCCGCAGGGCTACCGTGTTCTGATCAATATGTTTCAAACGCAACGGCGTACCGCTGACGCCTTGGGCGTTGACGACACGTTAAGAGGGCCCGCTTTGGTTGACGCAATCCGCAAGCGGATGGATGACCACAAGCCCATTCCGCCGAAGCGGGTCGCTTCGGGACCGATCACGGAACACGTCCAGCGGGGTAAAGACATCGACGTCTTCAAGTTCCCGGCGCCCAAGCTCCACAAAGATGACGGCGGAAAGTACATCGGCACCCAGGACGCCGTCATCACAAAAGATCCGGAAGGAGGCTGGGTCAACCTTGGCACTGCAAGGGTGCAGGTCCAGGAGCCTTCGTTGGTGAGCATTTATATTTCTCCCGGCAAGCAAACACGGCTGATTGCCGAGCAGTATTGGACGAAGCAGCAGGCCTGTCCCGTCGCGGTCGTCTGCGGAATCGAGCCGGTTCTTTTTGCGGCGGCATCTCTGGGACTCCCATGGGGCGTTTCGGAGTATGATTTTGCCGGCCATGTTGCCGGCAAGCCTTTTGAGGTCGTTGCCGGTGAGCATACCGGGCTGCCGATTCCGGCGCACGCGGAAATTGTTTTGGAAGGCGAGATGCCGCCGCCTGACGTAGAGTCCCGACCCGAAGGACCTTTTGGCGAATGGACGGGCTACTATGCGTCGGCAACCCGTCCCGCGCCGGTGATTCATGTCAAACGTGTCTACTACCGAACCGATCCCATCATCACAGTCGTCGGAGATCTGAAGATTTATCCGCTCGACAGCTATCTCTCGCTACTGTTTCGCTCGGCGGAAATCTGGAACGAGCTGGAAAAGTGCGGTGTGACCGATGTCAAGGGCGTGTGGCAGATCGAATCCGGAATGAGATTCTTGCAAGTCATTTCACTCAGGCAACGTTACGGCGGGCATGCGCGTCAGGCGGCTCACGTCGCGTTGGGCGCCCGCGAGGGCGGCTACCTGGGACGTTTCGTGATCGTCGTTGACGACGATATCGATCCGTCCAACACGGCTGATGTTTTGTGGGCGATCGCCACAAGGTGCGATCCGGAAACATCGATCGAAATTATGCGTGGATGCTGGAGCAGCCCCATCGATCCAAGAATTCCTCCGGAAAAAAGAGCCCAGGGCGATTTCACCAACTCGCGCGCCATCATTGACGCCTGCCGGCCATTTCGCTGGATCAAAGACTTCTCGAAAGATCACGCGCTGACTCCGGAAGAGCGCGCGCAAACCGCCGCGAAGTGGAAGCACGTGCTGTCATAGCGCAGCGGAGGAATTTGTCACCACAAAGCACTCGAAGATCACGAAGGTGATTTATGTCTGAATCCAAACTTCGCGCCCTTCGCGCGTTTCGTGGTTAGCAATTTTTCAAGGGAAAACCTCGGTGACGAACGGTCGTACTCGAAGCGGTTCAATCTTGCTGATATTCTTTTTGGTCATCGCGGGCCGAGCGGTCAACGCGGACTCGGCTCAGAAGTTAACGACGCTGACCGTCGCCTACAGCGCCATCAGTTACGATCAACTGCCTGCTTGGATCGCAAAGGAAACCGGGCTCTTTACGAAAAATGGACTCGATGTTCAACTCGTTTATTTCACGGGCGGGACGACAGCGGCCATGGCGCTTGTTTCTGGCGACATCGCGATTTCCCAAAATGCCGGCCCGGAGATTGTCAACGCTCATCTCGCCGGGAGCGATCCGGTGTTCGTCGCGGGAGGAACGGTCACGCTCGATTGGTGGCTGATGGGCCGTCCGGAAATCAAATCTCCCGCCCAACTAAAAGGCGGCTCCGTCGCGATCAGCAGGTTTGGCTCCGTTTCCGACTTTGTCGCTCGCTTTGCGCTTCAGAGGATCGGATTGACGGCTGATAAAGACGTTGCCGTCGTTCAGGTCGGAACGAACACGGACCGGTTTGTGGCAATGGCATCAAAGCGCGTCGAAGGCGCCGTCTTCAATCCACCAACGAGCTTTATCGGACAAAAAAACGGTTTCACAGTGCTTGCCGATGTGGCCTCCTTAGGGCTGGCGTTTCAACACACGGGCGCGGTTACGACCCGAAAATTTATTCGGGAGAACGCCGACGCTGTAAGCAAATATGTGAAAGCTCACGTGGAAGCGATCCACCGGCTCAAGACTGATCGTGAGACCGGGCTCAAAGTAGCGTTAAAGTATTTTGGCAAAGTGCGCGACCAGAAGAGCATGGAAAAAGCCTACGATCGCTACATCCGCGATAGCCAGCTTCCCCGGAAACAGTATCCCACGCTTGAGGGACTGAAGACCGTTCTGACGACTTTAGGAGAGAAAGATCCTAGAGCACGGGCCCTCAAACCGGAAGATCTCGTCGATCTGAGATTTATCAAAGAGCTGGATCAGAACGGAATCATCGATGCGCTCTACGCACGCTAATGTGCCGTCACCTCTGCGAACTCTGCCTCTCTGGTGAAAGAGAGACTCGGAGATTGCACCGCTGAGCCGCTGAGGTCACGGAGACAAACAAAATGAGGATATAGTTTTGAACAAACCCTCGGCGAACTCTGCGCCTCTGAGGTGAATCTCTCATGGCCATCCTTCTCGAAAACGCATCCGTCGTCACGCTGAACGCCACGAAACCAATTCTCGAAGCGCGGCAAATTCTCATTGACGACGGAACCATTGCCCAGGTCGGAAGGAAGATCCACACAGAAGGAACTCCGATCACAAAGCGAATCGACTGCTCGGGAATGATCGTCATGCCGGGCTTGGTAAACGCCCACTGTCATCTGACTGAGATTTTGCAAAAGAGCTTTCGCGACAACATGCGGATGGAAATCTGGCGCGGCTACAGAGCGACTACGGAGGACCTCGCCAAGCTCACGGCTGCAGAGATCGGAACGGCGGCCGAGCTGGCCTGTTCGGAAATGCTCAAGAACGGAGTCACAGCGGTCGTCGACCATTTTTCCACACGCCCGGGGCTGAGCGTAGACAAAATGGAAGCCGTTCTAGGCGCGTTCGAAAAGACCGGAATTCGGGGCATGCTTGTTCCGTCGCTGCGCGATCAAGATTTCATTCGCTTAGCGACGCAGTCGAACGGTAGAAAGTCGGCGAAGCAAACAGCGCCCGAGCCGTGGAGAGAGGAAGTGCTCACGGTTCTCGCGCGTCTCCGTCGCACCCGTAGTCACTGCGGCATGATGCTCGGACCTTCTTCTCCCATGAACTGCAGCGATGCGCTGCTCCGCGAGGTCGTCAACGTCGCCGAACAATTTGATTTGGGGATCCACACGCACCTTCTGGAAACGAGATTGCAATCCTGGGCAGCTCACCAGATTTATAAAAAACCTCTGTGCGTTCATCTTGCGCGAATTGGATTTCTTTCTTCTCGCCTTTCAACCGCGCATAGCGTCTGGCTGGATGATCGAGAAATCGATCTCTTGGCCTCATCCGGCGCCAGCGCCGTTCACAATCCGGCGAGCAATTTGAAGCTCGGGAGCGGCATCGCTCCCGTTGCCAAATTAAAATCCCGCGGCGTCAACGTGGCTCTCGGCACCGACGGCGGCGACACAAGCGATAGTTATTCTATCTTTGAGCAGATGCGATTGGCCGCCTATCTATCACGAGTCGTTGCCGAAGATCCAACTAACTGGATTACTGCGGCTGAGGCACTAAGAATGGGAACGGTTAACGGCGCGCAGGCTGTTCCCGCGTGGCGAGGCAAAATCGGCGTGATCAGATCGGGCTACTGCGCTGACCTGATCCTACTAAAACCGAGCCTTCGACTTCGTCCGCTGCGCGATATCGTGCACCAACTCGTCTTTTGTGAAGGCGGTCAGTCTGTTCACACGGTTATCGTCGCCGGCAAGGTCGTTGTCGAGGGCGGCGACTTCACCCAAGTTGACGAGAACAGCCTCATCCGCAGAGTGGAACCGATCAGCAGGAAAATGCACCGCCTCTACAGTCGCATCAAAAAAGTTCCCGACCGTTCTCAGAAAATCACTCGCGAACTCTACAAAAAAGCTCTGGCAGCAAAGGGACTGCCCGTGCGTTTCCTGACCAAATAGGGTAGTGGAAAAAGGTTATGGTGCAACGTTTCGAGTTTAAGATTCGAATTCCGATTTGTTCAAAAACGTTCGATATGTCTCAATTCACGAACATCACAAGCAGCCTAAGCGGCTAGCGAGTCGTCACCTCTTGGTCTATAGTGATTCCCGTGAAACACAGGGTTGATCCCGAAGGCCGGCGGCTGCCGATCAAGCTCGACACGACTTCGAACGGAGAGTTCGAGCCGGTTCCACTCTCGCAAGCCAATCGCGCCTCGAATCGGTTGGCGCACGAAGCGGCAAGTGAGAACGCTAAGCGTCTAAATCTTAACCGCCGTGATTTTCTCATTTCCGCGTGCGGCGCTGCGAGCGCACTGCTCGCGTTCAATGCAGCCAATGCGGCGGCGGGGAAGCGCGATGGTTTTTTCGAACTCGAACCTGAAGCCGCGCTCGAGCCGCAGCTCGCGCAGGCGCGAGTCGGTGGCAAAGGTGAATTCATCTTCGATGTGCAGGGGCACTTCGTGGATCCGACTGGTGCATGGGTAAAGAGCGCGCCCGCCGATGCGTTCAAGTGGTCGTCCAAAACGGCTTGCGGGCTCGCTGCCAAACCAGGCGCGCGCAGTTATCTCAACTGCCTCGGACCCGAAGAATTCGTCAAAGACGTATTTCTCGACAGCGACACCGACATGATGGTGCTGTCGTTCGTGCCGTCGCGGCGCGATGCCGAGCCGCTCACGATTCAAGCGGCGGATGCGGTGCGGCGCATCGTCGATCGAATGGAAGGCTCGCATCGCCTGCTAATTCATGGCCGGGTGAATCCCAATCAGCCGGGCGATCTTGAAGCCATGGACGAGCTGAAAGAGCGCTGGAAGGTGAGCGCGTGGAAGACGTACACCCAGTGGGGTGTGGATGGCAAGGGCTTTTTCCTATCGGACGACGTCGGTATGCGCTTCATCGAGAAGGCGCGCTCGCTGGGCGTGAAGGTGATCTGCGTGCATAAGGGATTGCCGTTCGGCAAGCAATCCTACGAGCACAGCCAGTGCAGCGACATCGGTATCGTAGCCAAACGCTTTCCGGACGTGAGCTTCCTCGTCTATCACTCGGGTTTCGTTACCGGCGTCTCCGAGCGCGCGTACACTGGGCGCGGCGCGAGCGACGGTATCGATACTCTTATCCGCTCGCTGGTCGAGAACGGCGTTAAACCGAACAGCAACGTTTACGCTGAACTCGGCAGCACTTGGCGCTTCCTTATGCGCGACCCCGATGGCGCGGCGCATGCGCTAGGCAAGCTCCTCAAGTATTGCGGCGAGAACAACGTGCTCTGGGGCACCGACTCCATCTGGTACGGCTCGCCCCAGGACCAGATCCAGGCGTTTCGCACTTTCCAAATTTCGCCCGAAACTCGCGCGCAGCACGGCTACCCCGAGATCACCCCGCCGGTCCGCGCCAAGATTTTTGGGATAAACGCGACCCGGCCCTACGCAATCAGCGCCGATGAAGTGAAGAAACACACTCGAGCCGACCGCGTTGCCACCGAGCGTCTCGCCTACCGCGAACATCCCGAGCCGCACTATCTCACTTATGGGCCGAAGACCCGGCGTGAATTCCTGAACCTGCTCCGCTGGAACGGCGGCTCCCGCGCTTAGCAAGCTGCTGGAAGCAGCGTAAAAACAGACCAAAGGGGGACGTTGTTGATTAGCTAACTACGCTCCACTGGCCAGAGCCACGCTGCGCCTCTCGCCCCACTCGAGTCTCCGTGAATGGGGCGAACGAGTTTGGTATCGACGCGATCAGAAAAGACGTATTGGTTCCAGAGCCGTGGGATGCGCTGGTAAAGCCGTTGAATGTTCGACATACCGCCGCCGAGAACGATTACGTCGGGATCCAGGATGTTGATCACATGAGCCAGACCTCGCGCCAGTCGGTCCTCGTATCGGCTGAGACATGCTTCGGCCTCCTGATTACTTGCTTTCGCTAGCCGAACGATCTCGGGAGGGTCGAGGTGCTCTCCCGTCGCATCACGAAAATCCCGGGACAGGCCAGGCCCCGATAAAAACGTTTCCAAGCATCCTTGCCTGCCGCAGTAGCACTGCGGCCCGGGTAACTCTTCTTGCCGGGGCCACGGGATCGGGTTGTGTCCCCATTCTCCCGCAATTGCATTAACCCCGGTTAGGATTCTACCTCGAATCGCGATTCCGCCGCCGGTGCCGGTCCCAATAATAACGCCGAAGACAATCTCGGCTCCGGCCGCTGCGCCATCCACCGCCTCGGAGAGAGCAAAGCAGTTGGCGTCATTGGAAAGCCGGACCTCACGACCGAGCGCGGAACTCAAGTCTTTGTCGAGAGCATGGCCAATCAGGGCTGTAGAGTTAGCATTTTTGATGAGTCCTGTTGCCGGAGAAATAGCGCCCGGCGTACCGATACCCACCGTACCTGAAGCTCCGAGTTCTTTTTCGAGGGCAGAAACAAGATCGACGATGGCCCTAACGGTAAGCTCATAATTGCCCTTCGGTGTAGCTACTCGCCGGCGAGCCAGGATGCTTCCGCTTGCGCTAAGCGCGATAGCCTCTATTTTTGTGCCGCCGAGGTCGATTCCAATCCGAAAAGCCGGATGTCGCATTTGGTTCTCAAAAACTCCGAGCAAGTCAACTCTGCCAGTGTTAGTATCAACGAATTCGAACTTCAGCTAGAGAATTTAGAGGAGCGTTCAATCTCGCTTTTAGCGTGAGCTACGGTCACAATTCTACGACTCGACTCTCATCCGATATCATCACCACTTTTTATCGCATCCACATTTGCCGGCTTTGATTGTCACCTCAATATCAGATGACCTGAGGTTACGCCGAAACAGACGAGTTCAGTGGGATGAAGTATTTACAACAGTTGAGATTCTAGGTCCCAAGGATGAAAGCGCCTCGAGAAGAGCATCTTCATCGATCTTCATGACACGCCCGTCAAGCAAAATCGGCTCTCCGTCGACGAAAACGGTCTCGACAGACTCACCGCTCTCAGATAGTGCGAGCTGCGCTATTAGATTATTCGTCGGCAGAAGGCCGGTTGAAGGTTTCAGCACCACGAGGTCGGCTTTCTTTCCCGCTTCAATCGATCCGATCATTGACACTGTCTGCTCCCAGTCCAACGTTGATGCCTCGGTCGAGCATCTTTTTAATTCTGGCAACTCCACTGCCGAGCTTCATGTTGCTCGATGGATTATGAACGACATTGACCCGATGGCGACTCAAGATGTCAATCTCTTCTTCATCCAGCCAGATCGCGTGAGCCACCGAGAGATGGGGCCCAAGAAAGCCGATCTTTTCCAAATGCTTTACCATCGGCTCCCCGTAGAGATTTCTTGCAACCTCAGCGTGAAATCTGGTTTCGGCAAGATGTGTGTGAATGCCTACGCCGAGACTTTCCGCCAGATCTTTACATCGCATCAGGAGGTTGTCACTACAGCGTTGAGGTGCCGACGGCGCCAGCATGAAGGAGATTCGCGAGCCAAAGTCGCTGACATGCGCGGCTGCTTCCTTGGCTTGCGAAACCCAGGATTCGGCATGAATCGGATCGAGAACAATAGCCTGATTGTCCGGCGACTGATCTTTGACCGAAAGCGCTAGAATGCCCCTGATCCCGCTATCCTGGAGCGCGCGGCACGAAGCGTCGATAAATTTCAGCGGGACGTCGGAGGGAACGGTAAACATGTTCAGCACCGTGGTCACGCCGTGCTTGATAAACTCCAGACAAGCCGCGGAATGGAGCGTATAGATATCGTCCGCAGAAGCCTGGAACGATTTCTCCGTTGCCGTAGATTTTTGCGACCAGGATTCGAAACTGTCCTCATCCCACAATCCTCGTTGAAGCAAGCCAGTGAGGTGGGAGTGAGCGCTTACAAGGCCGGGAATAATAATTTTACCGCGGCAATCGATCACCTGATCGGCTTCGCCAGAGTTCACAACTCCGACACTCGCAATCCGACTGTCCTCAATCAGCACATGCGCGTCGTAGAGAATCTCCTTGCGAGCATTCATCGTGACGACGGTCGCGTCTTCAAGGAGAGTCTTCATTGAAAGATTGTTTCGATAGCACTCACCCTAGCGAACGCGGCTGGTAGCGGCCGAACGGTTTCGAGACGATTTCCGGTCTCTTTCCGCCATCGGGCCACTCTGCGATCATTTTTCCACGGAGCACAGTCATCACGGGCCAGCCTTTCATCTCTCTCCCTTCCCAGAGCGTCCACCCGGCTGAGCTGTGAACCATGTCGTTGGTTACCTTAACTTTCCGGTTCAGGTCCACCACGACGAGGTCCGCGTCTGATCCCGGCGCGATAACGCCTTTCTTCGGATACAGGCCAAAGATCCGAGCCGGATTTTCACAGCAGACTTGGACCAAGCGAACGAGCGAAATCCTTCCCCGGCTAACGCCGTCGTTGAGCATCACCGGCAAGGCTGCCTCTCCCCTTGAAGGAAACCCAGTCCGTGTCGCCCAGATGTCGCCGGGCACTTCCATCTCTTTGCGTGACCTGCCCGTGTTGGTATGATCGCTGCCCACCGAGTCGATGCGACCGTCAGCCACAGCCTGCCAGAGAACCTCAATCGTTTCAGCGCTCCGGAGCGGCACGTTGATTCGCCACATATCCTCGGTGAGACTCAGGTAGTGAGGCCCCGTCTGAGCATACACCGTCGCGCCGTCCGCTCTTGCGCGGGTGATCTCCTCAATCGTTTCGGGAGTGGTGGTGTGCTGGATATAAAGCGGGCACTTCAAAACGCGCGCGTAGTATGTATACGCGTGCACGTGGCCCGCTTCGCAAAAATGCGGCGAGCGCTCGTTCCAAATTTTGTATTCCTTTCGTCCCGCTTTCAAAAGACGCTCCTCGAAAATGCGCGCGATCTCCCAGTTCTCGCAATGCATGCACACGATCGCGGGCCGTCCGAGTTTAGCGACTGCTTCCAGCCCGAGATAAATCGTTCCATCGTCATAGCCGAAATAGCCCTGGCTCTTTCGATTCGGCCAATAGGTCGCCGTGCGCTCCGGGCTCATGAGATGAAGCTGGTATTTGAACGACGTGATCCCGAAATCCCGCGCCAGCCGCGGAATCTCGAGCGCGTGTTCGTCTTTTAAGATTTTCGGCGTGAGAAAAAAATCGACCATGGAGCGCGCTTCGCCCAACTCTTTGAACAGCCCGAATGCGTCGGCATAGAGCGGCACTTCCTCTGCGGTCTTTTCCGCCTTGTAGGGCTGTCCCATGTTGGCGCTCGGCTGCATGAAGCCCCAGGTCGTGATGCCATAAGCGGCGGCGCCGCGCGTCTCCGAATCGAATTCGTCTCCAACCCAGCGGTGGCTGCCAAAATGGACTTCGGGGTCAACGACTCCGGGGATCAAGGCGCGGCCTTTAAGATCGATTGTCTTCAGTGCCTGCGGCGCCGTATCTCCTTCGCCGACCGCGACGATTTTTTCCTTATCGACGGCCACAAAGCCCTCGATAATTTTCCCCGCAGTTACAATCTTTCCATTCGTAAAAAGTACTTCCACTTGAGCCATGGTTGCCTCCTAGTGTCGATGTCAATTGATGCCGCAGCGTGGTAGTGGTTCAGTTTGAAGACATCGTACTCTAGGTCAAAGAAAGATTTCTCGCGCCGCGCTCGAAATGACAGTCTAAATGAACTGTCATCTCGAACGAAGTGAGAGATCTTAACCAAACTGAACCATTACCCGCGATCCTACCTGTAGGCTTTAGAAATCTTTTCCACAAACCCTTCGTCGATCAGCTCCCGGACGATTGAATTATCGTAAAAATCCTCGAGTTTTCGATTGACCGGCTTTCCCATTGGCAGGGCATTTTTTACCGCCGCCACATCGGTCAGCGGGATCATAAGAGTTTTCTTAACGAAATAGTCATGCGACTTGCTCAAGACTTCCGGGTCATCGAGCTTCGTGTATTTCTTCATGACCTGCAGCACAAAGTCCTTCTTGCGCGCGTAAAGATGCAGCCCCTCAATAAACGCCATAAGAAATTTCTTCACTGCCGGCCGATTCTGCGTGAGGTAAGCGCGCGTGACAAAGAAAACCGACGTAGGATACTTGATTCCCAGGTCCGTCAAATCAACTAGAACTCTCAGGCCGCGCGCGACGGCGGCGAAAAGACCGGGCGGCGCGATAACTGTAGCCGCGACCTTACCGGATTGCACGGCAGGGATTCTCTGCGCATCGGGGCCGGCCTGAATCAAAGTCATGTCCTTCGGATTCAAGCCCAATTTTTCGAACGTCACTCGGGCGGCGAGCTCGGTCACGCCTCCTAATCGGGAGATCGCGACAATCTTTCCTTTCAGGTCGGCAGGACTCTGAATGTCTTTATTCACGACAAACCCGTATGGGATCAGATCATAAGAGGTACCAATGATAACCGAGTCGGTTCCCTGAAGCGTCGCATTGATAGGCGCCGACCCCGACGTGTTTGCGAATTGGACCTCGTTGGCGAGCATCGCCTGCATGCCAGGGGCCGCACCGCTGATGAAGATCAGCTCTGTATTCAATCCGTAGGTCTTGAACAATCCGGCGTCCTGAGTCACCCACACCGGTACGTTGTATCCGGAAGTCCCGCCGTAACTGATCCGAACCGGTTGCGCCTGAGCCGAGCTGAACATCGTCGTCGCGAAAACCATACCGGCAAGAAGCAATTTCAAGATCATAAAATCTCCCGGCGAATCTAAATCGGATAGAGCTCTTGGCCCGGCTTGCGCGGAAGATACCGACCCCCCGGTCTGTCCGTCGTGATCTTCGCCCGCGGCGCTCCCTCCGGCCACTCCATGATGACGTTTCCGCGAAGGATCGTCATGACCGGCCAGCCTTTAAGTTCTTTGCCTTCCCAGATCGACCATCCAGCGGAGCTGTAGATCATGTTCTGTGTCACCTTCGCCGTTCGGTCGAGATCGACGATGACCAAATCGGCATCAGAGCCAATGCCGATCGCTCCCTTTTTAGGGTAGAGGCCGAAAATCCGTGCGGGGTTCTCACAACAGACTTGGACCAATTTTTCCAGAGAAATTTTTCCTTTGTGAACCCCTTCGGTCAGCATCACCGGCAAATACGCCTCCACTCGCGACGGGAAGCCACTGCTGGTTTCCCAGACGTTGCCCTTGTCCATCTGATCGCGCGACATTCCCCAATCGACGTGGTCGGTCCCGATGCAGTCTATGTGGCCCGCTCGCAAAGCTTCCCACAGCCGAGCCATCGTGGCTTCATCGCGAAGCGGAACGTTGATCTTCCAAACATCGTGCGACAAGGTCAGATAATGATGGCCGGTTTCGCTGTAGATCTTAACGCCTTCGGCTCTGGCCTTCAGGATCTCGTCGATGGATTCTTGCGTCGTTGTATGCACGACGTAGAGCGGGCAGCCGGTGACCCCGGCGTAGTACGCATAAGTCCTCACATGTCCCGCTTCACAAAAATGGGGTGAGCGCTCGTCCCAAGCGGCCATGTCCGTTCGTCCAGCGCGCTTGAGCCGATCCTCGAATATGCGGGCGATCTCATAGTTCTCCGGGTGGATACAGATGATTCCGGGAGGTCCGATTTCGGCTGCTTTCTCCATCCCCAAATAGATCGTCCCATCATCAAAGCCCAGCCACCCGCCTCGTTCTCGCCCGGCCCACTGAGCCTGAGTCCGCGGCCCCTGCATCATGTGGAGGTAATATTTGAATGATGTGACGCCGAATTCTCGGGCGACTTTGGGAATGTCGAGCGCCTGTTCGTCAGTCGTAATAAACCCGGTAAGAAAAATATCCACAAAAGAATGCGATTCGACGATCTCGATGAACTCCGGCATGACCTGAGAGAACGGAACGACATCTTTCGCTTCGGGCTGGTGAATATACTCTTTTCTGAGCTTCGGACTGGCCTGCATCATGCCCCAAGTGGTGACTCCCCCGGCGGCCGCGGCGCGCGTCTCACTGTTGAAGCTGTCTTTCAGCGGACGATGAGTTCCCAGATGATTTTCCGGGTCCACCATTCCGGGCAAGACGTATTTGCCCTCAGCATCGATAGTTCGCCGCGCCTCGAGCGATTCAGGTCCTGAAGTCAAAGCGGCAATTCTTCCGTCCTTGATTCCGATTGCCACTTTCTTCATCCCACTACTGGTCACCACTTGCCCATGTTGGATCACGAGGTCCATCTCACCGAGAGCCATAATAATTATTTCCTCAAATTATTGTCGCGCTTTTCACTGGATTGCTCCTCTATCACAGCTCGCTTTTTCTGCCAACATAGCCGCTGTACGGGTAGTGGCTCAGTTAGAACACACCGTACTGTCGATTAAAGAAAGATTTCTCGCGCTGCACTCGAAATGACACGTTAAATGATCTGTCATCTCGAACGAAGTGAGAGATCTTGACCAAACTGAACCCCCTACTACTGTACGGCGGCCGTTGATGCTGGTGTCATTTTAAATTTCATCAATCTCGTTTTTACCGTTTTCAAATTGACAGGAGCGATTGTCTGTTGTAGCTCCATAAGAAAGTCAAACAACCATCATCGACCTAAAATCAAGACTTCCAGAAAGGGAAAATAGCTTATGGCCAACGGACTTATGGAATACGATCTAGTCATCAACAACGGAAAGCTCGTTATCCCGCCCGATATTATATCTTCGAGCATCGGCGTCAAAGGGGAGAAGATCGCTGCGATTGCAACCGATTTGAGCGGCTTTCCGGCGAAAAAGACGATCGATGCGAAGGGCAACTACGTTCTCCCAGGCGTCGTGGACCCGGAAACGCATCTTGGCGTTCACCGTTCTTTGGAAGACGATTTTATCTCTGAAACCAAAGCGGCCGTTGCGGGGGGAGTTACCACATGGGGCATGATGCTGACGAGCCCGACCATTAGCCGGACTTTCAAACCCGTTAAAGATGCCGCGGACAGCGTGCCTTTCAGTCAGGTGATGTCGGCGTATGAAGACATGGGAAACGAGCACTCCATGGTCGATTATTTTTTAACCCCGCTCGTCTCCAACGATGCCCAGGTCGAAGAGATTCCAGTCTTGGCCGAAAAATATGGCGCGACCTCTTACAAATATTATCTTCATCTCAAGCGCGGACAGGACACCTTGGGACATTGGGAGCCGCAGAAAAAGATTGGTGTCTATGGCTTCGATGACGGCACCGTCTACATCGGAATGGAGCATGTCGGACGGTTGGGTCCTCCCTGCATCACCTGTATTCATCCGGAAAACTGGGAAATTATCCGTGTCCTTCAAGCGCGTTTGATCAAGCAGGGGCGCATGGACAACGCGGCCTGGGATGAACGCTGCCCGCACTTTGTCGAAGCCACTCACGTGCGCCAGTACGCCTATCTCGCTAGAGTCACGAAATCCCCTCTCTACATCGTCCACACCACAACCCAGGAAAGCATCGATGAGATTAAGCTCGCCCGCAATGAGGGGGTTAAAATCATCGGCGAGACAGGCTTTGTTTACCTGTCGCTGGACCACGACGCCTATAAGATAAACGTCCCGCTGCGAGATCGTGAGACCATGAACCAGCTCTGGAAGGCTGTGACCAATGGCGATGTCGATTGCATAGGGTCCGATCACGTGAACCACGGCGTTCCCAGAGATCAGATGGAGGTGAAGGGCGACGTCTGGAAGACCGTCAGCGGATTTTCCTCTCGCGTCGAGGCGATGCTCCCGGTCATGTTAAGCGAAGGGGTCAACAAAGGCCGCATCACTTTGCCACGCTGCGTCGAGTTTTGTTGTGAGAATCCGGCCAAGGCTTTCGGTCTTTTTCCGAAGAAAGGTGTGCTCAGAGTGGGAGCCGACGCTGACATCGTTTTGGTCGACCTGAAAAAGAAACAGACGATCAAAAAAGATATGCTATTAACTTCCGCCGGGTGGTCGATTTTCGAAGGCTGGGAGGTCACGGGTTGGCCGTATCAGGTCATCCTTCGCGGCGAGGTCGCTTCAGAGTGGAACGAGAAGGAACAAAAACATCAAATGGTGAGTAAGCCCAGAGGAAAATACCAGGCGAGAAAGCTCGGCTATGCAACTTATCCGATATAATCTTGGCTCCTGTGAATTTACTGCGAAAGAGTATTCACCACGGAGACGCAGAGTTCGCAGAGGGTTTATTTCTCGGCGTCCTCTGCGCCTCCGCGGTGCAATTTCTGCAGAGACTTAGAAACGATGGCGAAAAAGGACGGAGGAAGTAAGATGGCTGAACGCGCTGACTTAGTTATCAAGAACGGCAAGATCGTTTCTTCACAGGGGATTATCGAAGGCGGGGTTGCAATAAAAGACGGAAAGTTTATCGCCGTCGGTAAAGACTCCGTCTTGCCGGACGGTCAGAAGGTGATTGATGTCGGCGGAAAGCACATTCTTCCCGGTTTGATTGATCCCGAAGTTCACCTGGGGATTCACCGGCCGATCACTGACGATCTCATCAGCGAAACCAAAGCCGCCGCTTCTACCGGCGTGACGACTTGGGGCATGCAGCTCACCAGCCCCAATATGCAGATGAAACACAAGCTGGAGAACGATCCCAGTGACATCGTTTCTTTCAAAAACGTCTTCCCGAACTTTAAAGAGGCCGGTGAGCAACACTCGCGCGTGGATTTCTTTTTGACGCCGATTCTTGCTAACGATGGACAGGCCGAGGAAATTCCGGAATACGCGGAAAAGTTCGGCATCACCTCTTTCAAATATTACCTTCACATGATGCGGCCGGAAAATTCAGGCTGGCTTTCGCAAAAACGAATGGGGTTCTTCGGCTTCGATGACGGCACGGTGTATCGCGGCATGGAACATGTTGCCCGGCTCGGTCCGCCGGGCATCGTCAGCCTTCACTGTGAGAATTGGGGCATTGTGCGAGTTCTCGAGGAGCGGCTCAAAAAACAGGGACGCATGGATATCGGCGCCTGGGATGATCGCTCGCCGCATTTTGCTGAGGCGGCTCATGTCCGGCAGTTCGCCTATTTCGCAGGCTTGCTAAAATGTCCGCTTTACATTCAGCATTGCACCTGCGATGAAACGATGGATGAAGTAGAGAGAGCGCGTAAAGACGGCTTAACCGTTTATGCTCAAACTGCTCCTTGCTATCTCTCTCTCGCCAAGGATGCCTGGAAACTCAATGTTCCGCTGCGCAGTAAAGAGACCATCGAGAGAATCTGGAAGGGACTAAGGGAGGGAAGAATTCACTGTGTCGGGACCGATCACGTCAATCATGGAGTCCCGCGGGCTGAGATGGAAGTCAAAGGGGACGTCTGGAAGAGCGTCAGCGGCTTCTCGTCGCGCGTCGAAGCGTACCTCCAAGTGATGCTGAGCTTAGGCGTGAACCAGGGCCGCATATCTTTGGAACGAGTGGTCGAGGCTTGCTGTGAAAGCAACGCAAAAGTGTTCGGCATCTTTCCTAAAAAAGGCATCATAAGAGTTGGCTCCGACGGCGACATCGTGGTTGTGGACGCCAACAAAAAAACGACCGTGAAGCCGGATATGCTCTACACCTCTTCCGGATGGTCCATCTATGAAGGATGGGAATTCACCGGCTGGCCGGTGATGACGATTGTTCGCGGCAACATCGTCGCCGAGTGGTCAAACAAAAGCAATGCCATGGAGATGGTCGGCGATCCGGTCGGCCGTTATGTTCCGAGAAAGCTCGGCAGCCAATTTCAGTACAACTGAGTTCAAGAGTTCCAGGTTCAAAGTTCAACGTAAGAGTTCTCCCTCGCCCGCTTCGGGAGAGGGAAGGGGTGAGGGCATATGCGACGGATATTGCTCGGCTTTGTGCTAATACTATCTGTCTCCTCTGTCATTTTATGCCACGCTCACGCCGCGCCTTTGCGCATCGGGAGCGCCGGTCTTAGCGGGGAGCTCTTGCCTCTATGGATTGCCCAGGACAAACGGATCTTTAAAAAGTATGGCTTTGACAGTGAAGTCATTACGTTCCAGGGCGGTCCCCTCGCCGTCCAGGCGCTCGTAAGCGGTTCTATTCAATTTCATCTGGGTGGTCACAGCTCGATTATCGACGCCAAAATGCAAGGTGCGGACACGGCAACGCTCGCGGTTTTCATCGATAGCCTGCCGTATACGCTGATAGCGGCTCAAAAAATCAAATCTGTCGGACAACTTAAAGGAGCGCGTTTTGCCGTCAGCAGGCTAGGATCAGTCTCCGACCTTTCGTTACGAATTGCGCTAAGAAACATGGGCATCAACCCTGAGAAGGAAGCCGTCATTCTCGGCATCGGCGATCAAACTTCCCGCTTTAGCGCCTTGCGCTCAGGAACAGTGGATGCCACCGTCATTTCACCGCCATTAACCGTGACGGCGAGAAAGCTCGGTTTTAATCTGATCACCAGCTTTCAGGATGCAGGGATTACGTGGGCCTATAATTCGATCGATGCGAAGATCGATTACACGAGACAAAATCGTGATGTCGTATTGAATTTTCTCAAAGCATTCATTGAGGGAAACGCCTATATCAGAAAAAACAAAGAAGAGAGTCTCGCCGTTCTCACGCACTGGATGCGCCTCAAGGATCGTGAAGCGCTGGACGAAACGTACGAGTACCTGTTGAAAATCTTGCCGAAAAAACCGTACGCCAGCGATAAAGGGCTGCAAGCTGAATTGGACGCGATTGCTCCTAGAAATCCGCGCGCAAAACAGTTCAAGCCACAGGATTTTACCGATATGAGTTTTCTCCGAGAAATCGACCAGAGCGGATTTATCGATAAGGTTTTTCAATAGGCGCGCGTCAGCTAATAGTGCTCGCGATGGAGAACCGCTATGTTCTCCGTCTTTTCGACGTACCTCACGAACTGAAGAAGACCTTCTTTGTGACCGACATCCTTGCGTGGCGCCCGCCCCTTCGCCAGTTCGACCTTCGCGACGACGAAAGCCATTTTGTTTTGGGTTAAGGCGTCGCGCGCCGCAGCGTTAAACTGATCCAAGTCTCTAACCGTCATGGCTCCGCGCACGCCGGCCCCTTGCGCCATGGCGGCAATATCCGCTACTCGCGAGGTGTCGCTGGGCTGGCCGCCGGTACCCTCGTACGCTTCATTGTCGAAGACGAAAATTTTCAAATTTGGTGCCGGAAACGATCCCAACGTCGTGAGTGCAGGCAGCAGCATAAGAACGCTGCCATCGCTGTCGAGGAGAATAATTTGGCGATGCGGCAGCGCCTTGGCCAGACCCAAAGCAACCGGAATGTGATTGCCCATTCCAGAGTTGAACAGGTTGCCTTCGCGCGGGCAGACTTCGGCCCATTCCAACGCCGTCCGGCCCAAAGTGATGACCACCAACTGATCTTTGATATAGGGCACCAGCGCTTTTAGACAATCAATTCTCTCCATATACGACTCCTTCGCACGATCAAAGATTCTCGACGCAAATCTCGGCGCCCATGATCATGGCCACGTGGTAATTCGTCACGCTCATTGTTTTAAGACAGCGGCGGATAGATTGGCGAATCCGCTCTTCCTCGCGCACGATAAAGTACGGGATGCGGAGCGCGTCGAGAACCGGAAGCATAGTCTGACCATGCGCGACCGCGTAGGTCTGCGCATCGCCAAAATCTCCGCGATAGGGAATGATCATGAAACACGGAAGCCCGACGCTGATCCCCAAACGCGCCAGTTGATCGCAGGCCATGCGCACGCCGGTGTTCTCCATCAACATCACCGCTTTCATACCGCCCAACCACGCCCCGCAGCAGAGTCCGACGCCGACGCCCTCATTGGAGACTGGAATGGTGATGAAGCGTGAATCCTGCGAAAGCCGGGAGTAAATCGGCTTCAACCAGCTGTCCGGCAAAAATGAAGCAAACTTCACTCCCGCCTCTGTCAGTCCCTCAACAACTTCATTGGTAGTGCTCTCTTTCATCTGGTGCTCCTTCTCACGTTATAAGCCTTCCCTCGGCAGTAAGCTATTTTTTCCCATAGAGCCGTTCTACTAGACCGCTTTTTGCTACTCTTTCCCATGGAACCGCGTCAATCAAACTTTCGGGGCGAATTTTTTTCGCTCTTTCATCAGGCAGAGATTCTAAAACACCTTTGATGCTGACGAGATCGGGGTCCGGGCGAGCGCGATAGGAATCCGCAATCTTTTGATATATCTCTCTGGCCGTCTGCGGATCTCCTCCCCTGCTTCGGAGGGCGGCCATGCCGTCTTCTGGGTGAGTCTTGTAATAATGAATTCCCTCCGTAAATGCCTGCAATACTCTCGCTGCGGTGTCGGAGTTTGCTTTGAAATAACTTGCGAGACCCGCCACTCCGAATCTCGCATATGGGATATCGAGCGCGCTTAGGTCTGCCAATAACACGCAGCAACCGCTGGCAGCCATTCTGTCAACGTCGGTGGGATTGATCAGCCCCCCGTCCACCTGTCCACTCAGAATCGCCGCGATGCGAGTTGGAGTATTACCCACCTGCATCAGTACAACGTCTTTGGGGTCCACGCCCCAATGCCTTAGCACCATGCGGGTAACAATATCGGACACCGAGCCGAATCGGCTGATGGCGATTTTTTTCCCTTTGAGCTCCTGCGGGCTTCGAATACCTTTGTGAGCCATGATCGCACCATCAAGCCTGTCAATCGTAACGCTGATGATCTTGAAATCGATGCCCGCGAGAGCCGATTGGATTTGCGACGGAAGATCCGAAGTGGTGAACTGAATGCTGCCGGCCACCACCGCCTGGTTCATGAGCGAGCCGCTGCCGATGTAGATACTTTGCGCGTTGAGCCCATGTTTTTCAAAGATCAACTTGTTGCCCATAATCTTGAGCAGATCGTGGGCAATCCCCACCCCGCTGTAGCCGATCTTCACAGATCCCAACTTTTTTGACTGGGGGGAAGCCCACGACGGATAGAGCAACAACAGAACCAAAGAAAGCAGTCGCGCCCAAGGCATAGGTGCTTCTCCTTCGGATTTTACTTCTCGGTGAACGGCGACCGAGAACGAAGCCGCAATACGGGTTTTTTTTCTGTCTCTTCGATGTAGGACGCGAAAATGTACTTGTTATATTTATGATCGATCGCGGCGTAAGGGGGTCTTTCAATCGTTCCGAGTTCAATTTTCGCGGTCACGAAAGAAAGCCCGCTCTCGTCGAGCAAATCGAGTTTTTGTTTGAATTCTTCGATTGTCGAGACCAAAAAGCTCTTGTTGATGCCGCACCCTTTCGCGATCTGGACGAGATCGACGCCATGGGCCGTCGCGGTCGGCATTCCTCCCGGTGACTCGTAGGCCTGGTTGTCGAAGACAAAGATTCGTAGGTTGGCCGGTTTGCTATGCGCGACGTCGGCTAGAGAAGCTAAATTTAAAAGCAGGTTGCCATCTCCGTCTAAAGCGAGGATCCTTCTATGGGGAAGGGCCAACGCAAGTCCGAAGGCGACGGGCGTACACTGCCCGAGATTCATATTGTACAGATTCGCGCGCGACGGCCGGAGGGTAAGCCACTCGTGCATCGTGTTGCCCAAGTTGGTGACGACGAGATCGTCATCGCGTACGACGGCGGCCAGGGCTTTCAGACAATCGAATCGCTTCATCGTAGTGTCTCCCCCGAAAATAAAATGCAGATCGGATTCTGCCATGCAAAAGCTGAACTCACGGCGTCTTTGATAGCGCCTTCGATTTTTGCAATTTCGCTCACGTTGACATACGGAATTTGAAGATCGCGCAGAATCGGTTCGGTCGTGAATTGATAGGTCCTCATCACAGGCTGAGCGTCGCCCACCTCGCCGCGATATGGAATCAATAACAGAAGCGGGATATTCCAGAGTTGATGCAGGCTCGCGAGCGGCCACGTGGCGACCAAAAAACCCGACGTGGGAATCATGAGCGCCGGCGTCTTACCGCCAAAAAAAGCACCGGCGCATACGCCGACGCCGATGCCTTCATTGCTCACGGGAACAAATGTAAAGCTTTCGTCCTCAGCGATTCTCTTTTGCACCCGATCGAATCCATGATCCGGTAGGATGGCGACCAGATCGACGCCGGCAGATTTGAGTCCTCGAACGATGGCTTCACTTGCTTCGGCTTTCATAGAGCTGCTCCTTCGTCATACGTTGCAAGGAAAAAAGCATCGCCGCTCTGTCAACCGTGTGCAAACGTTAGGGTGCTTCGACAAAGCTCAGCACGAACGGGTTGCGGAGTCAGCAACGTTAAGTACTTAACCGTTCGCCCTGAGCCCCCGTCGAAGGGCTCCTGTTTGCGTTTACACACCGCCTGACAGTCAAGCGATTCGTAGTCGCCGTATCCTCCGACTGTTCACTAAGTGTTTTTTGTTTTGCGTCATCCTGAGCACTCAAGCGAAGGATCTCTCAGAAGCGCAACTGCTTTGCAATCGAAAAGTCTACCACCGCATCGGGATCGAGCGGTTTGTCGGTCAAGCCTCGCTCGACGGCGTTATCGATGACAAGTTTTATTTTGTCGCGCTCCGTTATCCCGCCCGGATTAAGGGAAGGCACGAGCCTGCGGTAAAACTCCTCGGCCATGGCGCGGTCCAGCTTGAAAAATTTTCCGATCCAGCTGGTCACCTCGTCTTTGTTGCGCAGCTCAGTAATGGCTCTCGTGGCCCGGAGCACCGCCCGAAGGACTTTCTCGACTTCGGGCGGACTGCCGCGAATTTTCCCCGTCGTCGTGCTGACGCCGCCCCACGGAAGCCGATAGTCGCTGCCGACGTCGAGCAAAATACGAAAGCCCTCTCCCGCGGCTCTGATATCATCCGGAGAGCTCAAGAGAGCGGCGTCTACCGCTCCCTGTTTGAGTGCGGCGGCCCGCGCCGAGTTAGATCCTCCCGCCAAGATCGTAACGTCTTCCTTGGGCTTGAGGCCGTGGTTCTTGAGAGATACACGGCAGCGCCGTAGATGGCGCCGCCGAAGGAACTGATCGATAATTTCTTTCCCCGCAGCTCTGACACACTATTGATTCCCTTTCGAACCAACAAACCTAGTAGAGGTTGCCGGTTCGTGACCGCGATCAGGCGCAACGGCATGCCTTTGAGCGTGGCTTCAACGACGTGCTTAGGGTTGAATAATCGAGTTCTCCTACGCCCAAAGCGGCTAGGGCTGCCTCTGTTTTGACAATGATAATCTTGACGTCCATGCCTTCGGCTTCGAAAAATTTTCGATCACGCGCGTAAAACGTGCAGAGGTTACTGACGGTGATATCGCTGGATCCGATGCGAATTTCCTTAAGCGGCTGGGCACCCGCGCAAGGCGCGAAAACGAGAATCCAGAAACACAGTAAGCTCAGCCACCGCACCATTTCAGTCATTCCTATTTTCATCGCCGCACGGTTCCTTGGTCTTCTGTCCTACGCGCCTGCAAAGCGCGGAAAACTTTCTCGGCTGTAATTGGCAGGTCCATGATCCGAATGCCGATTGCATCGTAAACTGCATTCGCGATCGCAGGGGCGACCTGAGAGATAGCGCTCTCCCCTATTTCCTTGCTTTGAAACGGCGCCGCGCCCGAATTTTCCGCGCACGAGTGTTGTCTGCAAAAGAGGAATGTCTCTTATGTTGGGTATTTTGTATTCCCCAAGATTGAGCGTGGTAACCCTGCCATCTTCCATCGCCAGCTCTTCTATAAGAGCGTAACCCACGCCTTGCATAATGCCGCCATCGATCTGGCCTTGGTGACCTACCGGATTGAGCACCGTTGCGACGTCATGAACCGTATTTAATTGACGCAAATGAATCTGCCCCGTCTCGATATCGACGTACACCTCAGCCACGCAAGCGGTGAACACGCCTTCCGGCGGGGTTTCGGTCGCCTCGTAATAGCTTTCCACCTCGACACGTTCACCCTTCGCTATCGCAGCCGCAGCAATTTCCTCGAAGGCGAAGGAACGGCCGTCACCACCTTGAACTGTGACCCGGCCGGCTTTCAAGGTGAGATCGTCCGGCGAGACGCCCAGCATTTCGGCGCCGCGTTGACGGATCAGCGCTTTCAGTTTGTCCGCTGCTTTCAATACCGCCTGTCCCAAGACAAAAGTCACCCGGCTGGCGCCGGTGCCCGCCTCGGAGCGGAAGCTGTCCGTCGTCCCGACCTGCAATTGAACACGCTCAAACGGAATTTCTAAAACTTCGGCGATCATCTGACAGAGAATCGTATGAGCTCCGGTGCCGGTATCGGCGTACGTTATCAGCAGCGAGACGATGCCTTGAGGGTCCAAGCTCAGCCGCGCGTTGGCATCACCAATGCCGACATTGCGGTACGAAAGCGCGACACCTCGCCCTACATGAGGCGCCTTCTTGAAGGTCTTCCAGTTAGAAACAGCGTGCGCTTCCTCGAGCACTTCGCGGCATTTAACGTCGATCATGCCTCTCTTGCTCTCTCCGGGCGTCAGATCGCCATCCTGAATTGCATTACGAATTCTCATCTCGAGAGGATCGATCCGCAAAGCTTCCGCAATCATGTCGATCTGGGATTCACCTGCAAATATGAGCTGCACCATTCCAGGTGAGCGAAAATGGCCGCAAGGAACGCTGTTGGTGTAGACCGCGTAAGAGTCGATTTTGACATTTGGAATGCGGTAAGCGCCGGCGGCTTTCACGGCGCCAGGTAAGTTGACTGAAGGGATGGGTTTCATCGCCCCATAGGCCCCTCCATTCCAAAACGCCTTCACCTGCCTGGCGACGAGAGTCCCGTCTTTTTTCACGCCTGTTTTCATCACGATAACTGCAGCATGACGCGGATTCGCTGCCATGAGCTCTTCAGCGTACGTCATGATCATGCGCACCGGTCGCCCTGTCCGTTGCGCGAGGAAATAACAGAGAGGCAGGTCCATGAGCGCGCCCTTGCCTCCGAAGTCACCGCCAATGGCAGCAACATGAATGACGATTTTTTCGGCGGGCACGCCGATCGCATCCGATAGACTGCGCTTCGTATTGTACGGCACCTTGTTGCTCATCCAGACATGGATGATACCCGTCTCCTTATCTATAGAAAGCACGCTTGAATGCGGTTCCAAATAGGATTGGTGAACATGTTGTGTATTGAAGGTATTTTCGAAAACGTGATCCGAATCGCGAAACCCCCGCTCAACATCGCCTATTCGCCACGCGTCGTGGGAGTAGACGTTGTTAATCGCGGAGGCGAGCTTTGGCAAGCCCTTATAATCCTGGAGTCTTTCGTGAAGCTGCGGCGCGCCCTCGGTGATCGCGACCAGGGGATCGAACACGGCCGGCAATTCTTCGTATTCTATCCCGATATTCTGTGCCGCTTCTTCTGCAACGTCTTTGTCTTCGGCTGCAACGACCGCGACTTTTTCACCGACGAAGCGGACTCGCTCGCCGCCGAGCATCGGCATGTCTCGCAGTCGTCGGCCCGTCAAAACATTTGGAATATCTGCCGCGGTCAAAACCGCCATGACTCCGGGCTGCGCCTTTGCTCGTGAAGTATCCATGCGAACAATGCGAGCATGAGGATACGGACTGCGCAAAACTTTGCCCCATATTGTTCCGGGAAGCAGGTAATCAGCAGTGTAGCGCGCTTGACCGGAAACTTTTTGAACCCCTTCGATTTTAGGCGCGGATTTGCCGATGGAAGAAAACGTTAGCGCTTTAACTTTATTTTTCGAATTCTGCATTTTCTGCCACGCTCAACATTTCGTTCAAGGTTCAAGGTTTTTCCGGACATTGAGCTTTGAACTCGGAACGTTGAACCGCGCGGCGCCTACTTCGCGCGCGCCGCGCACGCCTGGATCGCCTCGAATATTCCTGTGTAGCCTGTGCAACGGCAGAGATTGCCATCCAGGCCGACTTTAATTTCTTCCAGCGTCGGGCGCGGATTGCGCCGTAACAGCGCCGTTGACGCCATCAACATGCCCGGCGTGCAATAACCGCACTGAAGCGCGCCGTGCTTTAAAAAGAGCCGCTGCAGCTCATTGAGTTCTCCGTCCCGGCTCAAACCTTCCACCGTCGTGATCTCTTTTCCTTCGCACCTCGCGGCAAGCACGACACAACTATGAACCGCTATTCCGTCCAACAATACCGTGCAGGCGCCGCAGTGACTCGTCTCGCATCCGCGCTTGGTGCCGGTCATCTCTAACCCTTCTCGTAGAACATCCAGCAGCAGCGCCGTCTCCCTCGCCTCAACCTCGGTGTCGTCGCCGTTGATTCGTAGCTTAAGCCTTGCCATGACCATTCCTTTCCGGTTGCTCCAAGACTGCCGCAATCGCTCTGCGCACCAGCACCTTGACCATTTTGCGCCGGTATTCGGCGGAGCCATGGGGATCCGTCATCGGATCAGCCTCTGAGGCCGCAATTTCCGCGGCTGCGCGAATCGCTTTTTGATTGAGCATCGTGCCACGCAAGGTGCTTTCCGCTTTGGTCGGTCTAAACGGCACTGGCGCCACGCCACCCAAACCGATTCGTACTTCCTGCGCCTTGCCCGCTTGCTGGTTATCGCGAATCAGCACAACAGCAACGCTGGCGATGGCGAGATCCTCCGAGCTGATGGCGTGCTTCAAGTAGACGCCCGCAGCTTTGGCGGGCAATTGGGGAATTTCCACGCTGCAAAGGATCTCATCAGGAGCGATGGTGGTTTCGAAGTAACCGCGCAAGAACTCCGATAAGCCGATTTTTCTTGTCCCTCTCCGGCTCCTTAGCTCGACAAGAGCGTTCAGAGCCAACAAGGCCGGTGGCAAGTCCGCTCCAGGTTCATTGTGACAGATGTTGCCGCCTATCGTTCCTAAGTTCCTGATGGCGGTCGAACCCACTTTGGACGCCGCCTGGCTTAGGACCGGGAACGCAGTTCGCACCTCTGGCAATGAGAAGAGATTGTGGATCGTCGTCATCGCCCCAATGGATATGCCATCTTTGCTCTGCTTCACTTCGCGCAATTCGCTAAGCCGCTCGAGATCGATCAGGACTTTGGGATCGATTAACTTATTGCGCAACAGCACGAGGAGCGATTGCCCTCCCGCGATCGGCAGCGCGTCTCTCTGGTAATGTTCACGCTGGCCCAATGCATCTTCCATGCTTTCAGGCCGTAGTAGCTTTCTTTCAACCATTAGAACTCCTTGCGCGGCTCACGGATTTGCCTCTATAGCGCCTTTAACGTTTTCGCCGAACTCTTTGATGACGGCTTCCGCTTTCTTCTTAACAAACGGGTATCCGAGCGTGCCTAATCTGCCGAACACGTTCACATCGGTTTCGAAATCTACTTGCGTGTTGTTCCCTTTCGGACTGAGCGCGAGCGCCATGGTTTGCCGCACGCCTCCTGATTTAAAATCCTTCCCTTCCATCGCGATCTCTATCCGTTTCAATGGCTCGAGCTTCTTCACGTCCGCCACCATCTCGAAATCTACGCTGATCGGGCCGACATTGTCTTTTACGCTCAATTCGTACTTTTCACGTTCTTTGATGGTCTTGACGGCTTGACAGCCGGGAATGCAGCGAGACAGCTTTCCCACATCCCAGAGAAACTCCCACACTTTTTCTACCGGCCGCCCAATCACTAAATTGCCTTGAAATTTCATTCGTCCTCTCTCCTAATCATTTTTTAAATCGTCCAGCGATACGCTGTCCGCTCCGGGCACTTTCACAATTTCCGGAAAGCTCTGGCCGAAGGGCTTGGTCGCGTCAATCCCTAGACTGGAGCCGACGCGGAGCTTTCGCACCGAGGGGTCCATCGCCGTCGCCACGACGCGGGGAAAAATGATGATGTCTTCATCGGCTTGCGTCCGTGTAGCAATGGCCCACCAGACTTTTTCCATGTCGAAGATGTCCACGTCATCATCGACGACGATGGTGATTTTGTTGCGGCGCGTGCCGATCATCGCTGCAATGACGTTTCTCGCTTCGCACTCGTAGGCCTGTTTCATGGCAATTACGCAAGTCATCCCAACAGTCCCTGCCGCGGGAAAATGAACCGCGGTTACGCCGGGAAATTCCTTCTTCAGCTCCCAATAAAAACTCGCTTCCAACGGTAACTGCTTGAGAATATGATTTTCTGTGGTCGGCATACCGGTGAGCGCCGCTTGATAGATCGGATTTTTGCGGTGCGTGATGGCGCTTACTTCAATGATGGGTTTAGGATTGGATGGGGTATAGTATCCCGATACTTCGCCGAACGGTCCTTCTTCATCGCGGACGTTAGGAAGAACGGTCCCTTCGATAATGATTTCAGCGGTGGCCGGCACTTCGAGATCGACGGTTTCGGCCTTGACTACTTCCACCGGCTCGCCGCGCAACGCGCCGGCCAGCGCCAACTCGTCAGTGCCATAAGGCGCCATCCACTGGGTCGCGAGAGGAATCACCGGGTCAGTGCCTATAGCAATGGCAATGGGGAGGCCTTGGCCGATGGATTCTGCCTCGATCAACTGACGCACCAGTTGTTGCGCCATGATCCCCAGCCGGTTGCGCCCTTTGACCTGCAACCGGTATATCGATGTGTTTTTGCCTCCGCTTTTCGGATCGCGGCTGATGCACAATCCAAGTGTGATAAATGGCGCTGGGTCTTTTTCCGAAAAAATCGGAATGGGCAGCCGCCCGAGGTCGACCTCTTTGCCGGTCAGGACGACATCCTTACACGGAGCGCTGGAAACTAGTTTTGGCGGCAGCAGGCGATCTAATGCATTTTGAAATTTATTCACGTAATCTTGCGGCGAGGTTTCCAATGCAAGAAAAGCCCGCTCCCTCGTCGCAAAGACTCCGCCCAGCACGGGAATAGCGGAGTTGTTAACTTTCTCGAAAAGTAAAGCTGGACCCTGTTGATCGCTGGTCTTGCGGATGTACGAGGAAATTTCGAACTTAAGGTCCACGGGTTTTTTGGTTTTCAGCAGCTCCCCTCTTTCTTCAAGCAATGTCAAAAATTCTCTGAGATCCTTAAAAGACATTCTCAACCTCCCGTTCACCCTCCATGACGGTTATTGCAAAAGTTTTTGCGCGCAAGTTATACAAGGTCGTCTCCGCTCTGCAATCCAAAAGAGACCGGAAGCTGCGCCAACAAGATTTCGAAGGAGGTTCTCGTGCTCAAGCTAAACATGGCCACCATCTATTACCCGTATTTCGGCAAACTCATGGACGGGTCGTACACCGCCCACGACCTCGAGCTGACGTGGACCTACGTGACCCCGCCCGATAAACTTTTCCGCCAGGTGATCGAATCCTCCGCCTACGACGTAGCGGAGATGTCGATGTCCGGTTACACGATGCTGAGAAGCAAAGGCTGGCGCGAATACATAGCGCTGCCGATCTTCACGTCGCGACGTTTTCGTCACTCCGCGCTCTTCGTACGGGCCGACAGCGACATCATCAGCGGCGCGCAACTGGCGGGAAAAAAGGTCGGCCTTCCTGAATACCACATGACGGCGGCTGTTTGGGTTAGAGGTTTTCTTGAAGAAGACTTTGGCGTGAAACCCGGCGATGTCCAGTGGTTCACCGGCGGCGCGGAGCGGCCTGGACGCGAGGAACGGCTGCCACTGCCCAAGGAAATAGCGGCTCGCGTCACACCGATTCCATCGAACGAAACCTTGTTCAATATGCTTCTGGATGGTCGCCTGGACGCCGTGATGTGCGCCCATAAGCCAGCGGTTGCGCGCGAAAAAGACGCCCGCGTCCGTCAACTTTTTCCAAACTGCTCGCAGGTGGAAAGAGACTATTACCGGAAACACGGAGTTTTTCCGATCATGCATACTCTGGTTTTGAGACAATCCATTTTCGACAAAGAAAATGCCATCGCTCGCCGCATTCATCTGATCCTCGAAGAGCTAAAAGCAGAGTTCTATGCGAAAGTCGAGTTACTGAAACACCATCCGGTCTTCCCCTGGCTCGAAGACTATATCGAGGAAGTGGAAGATCTTATGGGGAAAGATCCCTGGACCCACGGCATCACTCAAAATGCGACCGCGTTGAACAAGTTCCTCCATTTCTCTTATTCTCAAGGACTGCTTCCTACAAAACCTCGGCTCGAGGAGCTGTTTGTCGATATCAATCAGTAGCAATGATCCATCTACAATTTGAATTCCATGGTCTTCGGCAACGAAGCCCCCGAATGAAACGGGTCAACCAACCCCTGATCCACTAGGGCTCTCCTGAATGAAATCCCGTTTTCGGTCAAACCAAACGGATAGGCCGCCAGGTCAGCCGCGGTGGATTTATCGATCTTGCGATCAGAACCGATGTCTCCCACGCTCCCAGCATTTCCTTGAGCGCCGCTTCGAATTCATCCAGCCGGAACAATCACCAGGATCAGAAAAAGAACCCTTAATCGCATGATATGACGCATCTCAACGGTAGAGGTTATCGATGAACCTGCTTTGGTCTATGCGCCTTAAAACCGTATCCATCTTCGCCGTGAATCCTTCGATTTCTGCAACATGCTAAATCAAGCAACCAAAACACAGCCGGATTTACTCGCCATTTTCTTGCCGAAACTCACCCCGCACCGCTCTTAAAATCCATGTTTTCAATGGCGGACAGTACCCGCTCCGGAAAAAGCGGCAGATCCTTGATTCTTACCTTGAAGGCATCATAAATGGCGTTGCCAATGGCCGGAGCAATGCCGACCACCGCCAGTTCGCCGACGCCTTTGGCACCGAAAGGTCCCTCGGGAAGCGGAACCTCAACCGGGATGGGAACGATTTCCGGGATCTGTTGGGATGACGGCAATTTGTAATCTATGAAGGAAGGATTGATGACTCTCCCTTCTTCAAACTCGAGTCTTTCATGGAGCGCGTATCCGAGTCCCATCACGACTCCGCCGACGATTTGACCCTTGACGCCTATCGGATTCAGAGATGTACCGACATCGTGTGCCGAGGCGATCTTTATGACCTTGATTATGCCGGTCTCTTCGTCAACCTCCACCTCGACCGCCTGGGCCGCATATTTCCATCCGGGCACATATTCTTTTCCTTGCGTCTTATGCGGGAGGGACGGATAGTCACCTTTGCCTCCATACCACCCTCTGCCCAAAATCGGTTTCTCGTGGTTGTGGGCGTGCTCCAAAATCTCCCTCAAAGTAAGCGCGGCTTGCGGCTGCCGGACAGACACTACGCGCTGATTCTCCACCACCAGGTCACTTGCCGGAATCTCCAACATCTTAGATGCCATTTCGAAAAGCTGTCGCTTCGCATCCTCCGCGGCTTTCTTGACAGCCATCCCGGTATAAAAAGTCACTCGACTGGAGAACGTTCCACGGTCGTACGGCGTCGCGCCCGTGTCTGCGCACGTGATCCCCACGGCTTCCACAGGAATCCCAAGTTCTTCAGCCGCGATTTGCGATAACACCACGCACATGCCTTGACCTATTTCGGATGCTCCCACCATGACTTGAGCGCTGCCATCCTCGTTGAACAGAACATGGGCGCCGGAAATGCTCGAATGAGTTGTGGGGGATTTGGCAATCACTGCCAGGCCTCGCCCAACGTTCTTCGCCTTGGGTTTTCCCCAGCCAATCTCTGCCGCGACTTTTTCCAAACATTCGAGCAGGCCGATACTTTGCACGGCATCACCGATGGAATTTATATCGCCCTCGCGAAGTATATTCTTGAGCCGCAAGTCCAAGGGGTCCATGCCCAATCGGTCTGCGATCATGTCCGTCTGAGATTCGATGGCCCATGCTCCCTCGGGAACGCCCAGACCGCGCAGCTGTGTGCCGCGAACTCTGTTGGTGTACACGAGAGTGGAGGTCACGCGGATGTCGGGGATGCGATAGGGGCCGATGCCGTCCTTCATAGCTCGGTTGCTCGGCGCCAGACCTTCCGCATGAGCGCCAGTGTTCCAGAGAAAGTTAATATCCCGCGCGACAAGGGTGCCGTCTTTCATGACGCCGGTCTTGAGCTTCACTATTGCCGGCGTGGACCCTGCGGACGCGGTAAATTCCTCGGTCCTGGTCATGACGATCTTCACCGGCTTACCGCTCTTTAGTGCGAGCGCAATTGTAATGGGCTCAAGGCGCGGCTCGATTTTACCGCCAAAGCCGCCCCCAACTTTCGTACAGATCACCCGCATTTTGCTTTCGGGTACTCCGAAAAGAGCGGCCATGACCGTCCGTAATTCGAAGACTTCTTGAGAGCAGGTCCAGACCGTAATGGTGCCGCCGCGTACGGCCACGAGCGTGGCATGCGGTTCCATATAACTGTGATGGATTTGGCTAGGACGAAAAGTGTCTTCAAACACATAATCGGCCTTCTGCAGAGCCGCTTCCACATTACCGCGCTGATTGGAGGCCTGATGGATGATATTGGTGCCCTTGACCGGATGCCATGAGGCCAAGTAAACCGAGCGTGCATTAAGTTGGCCCAAGTCATGCACCAACGGCGCTCCGTCTCGAATCGCTTCTTCCGCGTCAAATACTGCCGGCAACTCATTGTACTCGACGTCAATCAGGGAGAGGGCCTCTTCCGCCGTATCCTCATCGATAGCGGCCACCGCTGCGACAGGTTGGCCCACATAGCGCACTTTATCGATTGCAAAAATATGCTCGTCTTCGATGGCATAGCCATATCGACGCGTCGGTACGTCCCTGGCGGAAATAACCGCTTTGACGCCAGGATGCTTCCTCGCCTTTTCCCCGTCGACGCGCAAAACTTTGCCGTGAGGTATCGGACTTCTTAAAATTTTTCCCCACAACATGCCCGGCAGTTTTACATCGGGTGTCGTCAAGCGCTCGGTGACCGTCACGGCGGCTATGCCACTGGATCGCAGAACGCATGGCCACTGTCTTCCTGCTCCACGGCCGGCCGGGTGTTGTTCACCGCTTGCGTCTGCACCCTTGGCCATAGCAAAAATTCATTTCGATGCTGGAATCGCCCCGGTCATCGACTTACGAGGCCCTCAGTGTGTGGCTCACGAATATTCGCTCCGCAGCGTAGAAATCCGGCAAAAATTCCTCCGGACTTGAATAACTTTTTTTCGGCAGCAGCCGCGCGGGAAAAGAAACCACCAGCGGATCGACATCAAACGGATACGGACTCAGAACAGCCTGATTTTCCGACACCGTGTCGATCTTGATCTTTACAGCTTCACTCCCGTGCCTGGTCGGTACATCGACGTCGTTCAGCGTGTTGCTCGGACCCAGTTTGCGCGATTTACTGTTGAGCGGATAGCGATTGCAGACAAACTGAGCGAGCTGGTCGAAGACCTCCATGTATTCGTAGTTGGTCCAAATCTGTTCGTCCGATGCAAAAGTCCTGAACTGTTCCGATTGGCGGAGTTGCTCTACCAGCTTGAGACGCAGTTGTTCCTGGTGATCGATGTAGGCTTTCACCCGCGGGTCGGCGGAGCGATCCGGCGGGTAAGCATACCTGCCGTAGCCTGCGTTCATGAGCGCCACCCCATGCATCGCCATCAAAAGCGCCGCGTAGGGATCGCGCTGCAGCACGTGGTCGACGGCGTTCTTATAGAAATCGAGCTGCAGTTGGCTGAGATACTTGAGACTCCTGTCGTGATAATCCAGCGGGAAGCCTTTGTCATTAAGACACGACGGCTTCATCTCCCATTCCCACCAGCCGATGTCGTGCTCATGAGCGGCCAGCACGACGGATGCGTACGGCTCCGGACGGGCAAAGTCTTGGTTGCCCCAATGGGCGGCGAAAAAACCGGCCACCCGCGAGTGGTCGATCTGAAGCGCCAACATCAAACGCGAATCATCGTAAGGATTGACCATCATAGTGCACCTCTCTGAGCGTGAATTCGACGATCCAAACCAATTTCCCGTGTTTACTCCGGCCCCCCACCCTTTCGAAAGCCAAGCATGCGCGCCCCACTTCTAAATGCGTCAGTGAGTGACGCAGAGAGCTTCGCGTCGCTAACTTTGAGCCGCAGCTTCTTTGTAGCGATCTGCGTTCTGATCTCCGCGGCACGAACCGCCAACGTATCCAAAAGCGCGATCTGAGCAACCCAATGCGCTCCGGCTTGTCCACGCAAAGTCTCTGGGGGTACGAACATCAGTAAGGCGCGCTCTTGGAAACTAGACCCTGCTGAAAACTCGTGATCCCTACACAAAAAGCCCGTCGCGTCCTCGCAGTTTGCAGTGTTTCAGCGAGATCGGTTTGGTTGCCCGAATAAGTCACCGCAATCGCCACATCTTTTGAGGTTGCCAACTTGGCGGCGGCGTGCTGTTGAATAGGGTCAACAAAAGCGATGGCTTGAAAGCCTAAAGCCAGGAAGTTGAGCGCGGCTATTTGGGCGATGTGCGCGGAACCTCCGGTCCCAAATAGATAAAGCCGCTCGCTGCGCGCAATTGTAGCAGCGATCGAATCAATCTTTGAACGATCCATGCCTGACCAAGTGTCGCGCAGCGCTTCCACGCAACTCGAAAACACCTGTTCCAAGACCGGGTTCTGGCGATCAAATCTATGCGTTACTTTTGAAGACATCAGGTTCGCTGCCAACTCACGCGCCAGCACCTTTTTCATCTCGCTTAGGCCTCGGTGGCCGATCCTCTGACAAAAAAAGCGCACGACGGTGGCCTCACTGATACCACATTGATAACCAATTTCCCTCGCATCCAGCTCTAAAAACGCCGCAGGATTCGACATGGCAAAATGAGCAATGCGCGCGTGGTGATCTGGTAGCGACTGGAAAAGGGCGCGCAGCTTTACAGCTTTAAAAGGCAAGCAGGTAAACTGGAGCTTTCTGCCAGCCGAGATGTCGCCGTTACAGAGGTCCTCATGGCGCTGCAACTAACACATCAATCAAAAGGATGTCAACGTCGCATGGCTGTGGCAACCCCGGATGCTAGGACTGACCCGTTGATGTTTGACCACGCACGTTAGGTTCCCTCAGGCGGTTATTTTTCACTCGCCATGCGTTCCACATCGGCGATGGTTGGGCCGTCAAGGCGAAATGCCCGGTGGGCGTTCCATTCTAAAACCTCCATCGTGCGAATGCCCCGCACATGGTGAGGATCTTGGGCGGCGATGCGTTCCGCTTCGCTCTTGCTCTTGGCGAGCATGATGTATATTCCATAGGCGCGATCCGAGGTCGGCCCGGAGAAGAGAAGCCGCCCCAGCCTGTGCTGATCGTCCAGCCATTTCCGATGTTCTTCATAATAGAGTTGTTTGCTTTCCTCTTTTTCCGGCCGCGAGCGTGAGAGCACGATATACCACATGTTTTTGTCTCCTTTGCTGATTCCGGGATCAAAGGTCGCAATGATGATTTTTTGGTATCTATACCGAACCGTCGCCTCGGCGCACCAGCTCCATTATATATTCCGGCCTGAGCGGCAGTTTCGTCACTTCAACGCCGAGAGCGTTGGATACGGCATTGGCCAACGCCGCGCCCGCTGCGGTGATGCCGCCTTCGCTCATGAAATCGTTGTAGGGGTCGACGATCAGTAGGGCCGCGCTGTCTGCGGCGTAGGTGTCCGTTGACGTCATGTGATTTTCTCCTGTTGAATCTTCGGATCGCTTAGGCTCCCTAGATATGCAAAGTTCCCAGTTTTCGTCATTGTCGATCCTCCACTTCGGTAGGATTTCTAAATTCCAGCTGCAGCCATCCGTGAAACGCTCCAACTTTTCGGCGGAGTCCTCTCCTTCAATACGAACCCCATTAGACTCAAGTTTTTTGGCTCTCAAAAA